>Ga0256829_1001802_pt1 | contig 16901 bp, 17 predicted proteins | sample 131447metaG_FD_185979 | JGI IMG/M metagenome (GOLD analysis project Ga0256829, IMG submission 185979) | Hydrothermal vent microbial communities from Lau Basin, Pacific Ocean - 131-447 | ecosystem: Environmental > Aquatic > Marine > Hydrothermal vents | place: Pacific Ocean: Lau Basin | collected...
CTTGGCGGTGTCGCTAGAGTGAAGGTCACACCCAGATCCATCCCGAACCTGGAAGTTAAGCTTCTCATCGCCGATAATACTGCCGGCTACGCTGGTGGGAACGTAGGTCGACGCCGTCTTGAGACGTATTTATTTACTTCTTTTTTTATTCATATTAATCATAACTTTACAAATAATAATTACTATAATTTTCTACTTTAATCAAAATTACTTTTTATTGGACAGTTTCTGCTTATATTTTTGCTATAATATTCCCTTGAACAACATTTGAACTACATTATAAGGAATTTTAATGAAATACTTTGAACTGATATGCACGGCATACTTAAAGAGAGATATACCTTTTAAAGAAGGATTTGATATTATCTCTAAATATATTAGCTACTCTATGGCTCAAACAGAGGACTACAGAGAACTTCATGATAGCAAAGGGTATAAGTTATATAGCTTTGGTAATTTTTATCCTCCTGAGAGTGAACAGGTTTATAAACAGGGTAAGAGTTATAAATTTATTCTTCGCTCTTTTGATGAAAAATTTATTGATACAATGGCTACAAACTTAAGACAAAATATAAACAATCCTAACTTTTTAGTCGTAGAGGCACAAAAAAAGGTTGTAAAGCAATTCTTTATCTCAGAGCTATACTCTGCTACTCCGGTTATTGTAACTACCGAAAATAACCTTTTTTGGACAATGCAAAAAGATGGAGATATACTTAAACTTCAAAAACAGTTACATGACAATTTAGAAAAGAAGTATCAGACATTTTACAGTGAAAAAATTGATACAGAGCAAAACTTTATTCAGTTGCTAGAGATTAAAAACAGACATCCTCAAAATATATATGTTAAGAAAAAAGATGAAAGTGGTAAAACAACTTCATTTAGATTTTTTGGTAATAAGTTTCGTATTATTCCAAACGAAGATGAAATTTCACAGAAATTAGCTTTTGTAGCGTTAGCTTGTGGATTAGGCGAAAAGAATAGTTTTGGTGGTGGATTTTGTTTAGCAAAAGGGCTGAAATGATAAATATAAAAAGAGCCTATTGGAGAGATAAATCAAGTGTGTTAGCTGACTTGGGTGATTATGAGATAACTACTACAGTGTTAGAACAAAACGGAATTTACTTTGACCCAAGCGATAGTGATTTTTTAGATAAAATATTCAAAGAGTATGTTTTAAACTTTTTAGAAAAAGATAAAATTATCCTAGAGCTGTCTAAAGAAGATTTGTTTTTTTATGGAGAGAATGCAAATGTCTATATGTTAAATTACATCTATGCAGACTTCTTTCCAGAAAAAGCTAAAAAGCCATTTAACCCTATTTTAACAGATTCAGAAGATGGCAGTAAAATAAATCTATCCCTATTTAATGGATTTGATGAGCAGTTGATATACTTAATAGAGATACTTGAAAAGATGAAAATATCTTTTGAAGAACTTAGTGAAAAATATATGTTACTTAGTTTTCCAAGCTCTATTGAGTGTTACAGAGAGGATAAAGTTTACGATTTACGGTATGAGGATTGAATAAAAAGATGATTTATACAGGAGTGAAATTATGAAAAGTTATGATGATGTAGTAAAATCTATACGCAAGAGAAATGAAAACCTAATTTATAACTTTACAGGCTGGATGAAAAGAAGCGGTTTAGCAGAAAAAACTATTGCTAAACACACTTCTAATATAGATTTTTTTCTAAACGAGTATCTTGTTTATCAAGATAAAAATGACAGTGAGGAATATATAGAGTTATGCCAAGCAGAAGATGGAATCGAGTTGGTAGATGATTTTTTAGGCTATTGGTTTATTAAAAAAGCTATGTGGTCAAGTGAAAATAGCATAAAAGAGAATATAGCAAGCATAAAAAAGTTTTACACTTTTATGCAAAGCTTGAATTTAATCTCTAAAGAAGATTTGAAAATGTTAAATGATATAATCAAAGAGAATAAAAAAGAGTGGATTGATACAGTTAATAGGTATAATAATATGGATGAAGACTCTTCTTGGAATTGAAGCAGAAGTTGGTAAAGGAGTTAGATGATAAATGATGTTTTAGAAGTATTTCGAAAAGAGCATGAAGCTAAAGGTGATAAGCTAATATTAGATAATTATGCACTTAAAGAGGGAATTTATATAAAAGTAAATTCTGATGAAAGCATGAAGGCTTTTATTGTAAAAAGAAAAAATAGAGAGTTGATATTTACTGACTTAGAGGGTGGTTTAAACTATACAGCTTATGAGTGGTTTAAAGAAAGAGATTACTATAGTGAGTGGCTTAATGCCAATAAGGCTTTTTATGATAAGAAGATACACAATATTAACTATCTTTCACTATTTGTTAAGATAGAGAGTTTTATAAGCCAAGAGCCTAAAAAATTAATTAAAGATGATGCAATTAAATATCAATATAAATACCTATGCAACTATAAAAAGTTCAATAAGACTAAAGAAAAAGAGATTTTAGAGACTTTTAAAGAGCAGTTACAGGATAGAAGCAGAAGAAAAGATATTGTAAAAAAATATAGATGGATAAGAGACAATATAACTTCTATAGTAGAGTTAGCAAAAGAGCATGAGGTAAAAAATTATATCAAGATATTTTTTGATGAGCCTATAGAAAAATATATAGAAGAGAGTGAAATTTACTATTCTATTAAAATTTTTAATGATATAAGTTATTCCAAAAAAATAGTAGATAAGGTATTTGGGCTTAGCGATTCTAATATGGGATTGAACTCTAAAAAGCCATACCTTGAACATAAAACAAGAAAAGAGAAAGCTCCATTTTTGATTAAAAAAGAGGATGCTCTTCTTGCTAAGAAATTTTTTGATTGGTTAAAGTTTCAAGAGTTTATAGATAAAAATCCGTTAAGTGATGATTTTTTTATAAATCGAGATTATAAAGAGAAAGATTTAATTGTAGATTTTGACCATTTGCCTATTAGAGTTAATAAATTTCAAGAGCCTATTGTTATAAAAAATCACTTATTATTAAAAAGAGGAAAAATACTTATAGAAGATGAGAAGATAGAGTATTTGAATCTTTTAGAGGATAAAGTAGATGAAATATTGTATAATAGGCAACTGAAAAATAACTATTATGGCGAAGTGTATAAAAAGCTGGATAATAAATTTGCAAGTTTAATTTACTCTACACGCGATGCAATGAGCGGGTATTTTAAAAAGTATGACAAAAGAGGCTTTGATACAGTAATTAAAAAGTATGCCACACATTTAGCTATTGAACATTTAATTAGGAACCGGTTTTTACAGGCAGGATTGTGTTTGAATTTAAAATTTTCACTATTAGAGGAACAAGGAGAAGAAGTTATGGATATTAAAGCGATGCAAGATAATATGATAGATAGAATCGAAGACGCCGATTATAGTAATTTGAGTGCAGAGGAGTTTTTCTATATTGCAGGTCAGGTGGCTCGTTATCTTATAAGTCAAAGTGAAGCTTTTTCAAAAAATGGCGATATGCTAGAAGCTTATCTTAGAGCAAACAATTCTAGTAAGTTAAAAAAAGTTATAGAGAGCGAATATTTTAAATATAAACACGCTATTAGTTTGGGGTATGTTAAATTTAATAATGCAATGAGTTTAATAATGGCTTATGATAAAGATGAGAAGTTGTCTAAATATATGGATAGTTTCTTGGTTGGGGCTTTGAGCGAGAATATTTTTTATATGAAGAGAGAGGGGTAGTTATGAACTATTGGCATATGCAGATAAAATATTACGATATTGTAAAAAATGAAAAAACATTTTTGAAGATAAGAGATGATGAAGACAATAAAGAAATAATTGAAATATTTAAGAATGAAGTTAAAATAAATGATATTATTCTTATTAAAAATAGGCAAAGACCAATTTATTTAGTAAAAATTATTGGTGTTATGAAAAATAATCAAATTGAAATAGAAATATTTAACAGAAATACTAAAATCCTTGATGATTATCCTTTGGGAACAGTGGATACAGAAATAAAAAAAGTTTCAAATAAATCACTGCCTGCTTATCAATATATTGATAAATTGTATAAAGGAGATGAAAAAAGTTTAATAACAGATGTTAAAATTAAGGAATTGTTTATTAATAATTACAAAATGTTTGAAAATTTTAAAATAAATTTTACAGATGAAAAAGATAAAGTATTACCGCTTATAGTAATTGCAGGGATTAATGGAAGCGGAAAAACATCTTTATTGGAATTAATTTCAGATTTTAAACCCTACTATCAATATTTTTTAAACAATGAAAGTTATATTAAAATTCAATATAAAGATAAAGAGATTAGTATAGATAAAAATTTTATACAAGAATATGAATATATAGAAAAACAAAATAAGTATAGTGCAGAGATACAACTTAAACAGGGTAATCAAATAGCAATAACGACTATACCTGATAAATTTAGTAGTTTTTTATATTTGGAAAAACATATTACATATATTAAGGCACAAAATGACAATATAATTGATTTGAAAAAATCTATAGTATCTTATTATAAAAAAGAATCAAGAAGATTAGATTCTTATAATAAAGCATTAGAACAAATTAAAAAATTTATAGCAAAAATTTTTATCGATTTAGATATATTATTTATATTATCAGACATTAATGACACTGAGACTGATAATGAAAAGGTTACTTTTAAAAATAAAAATGGTAAAGAATTTGATATTAATCAGTTGTCAACAGGAGAAAAAACACTTCTTTCAAAAGTGCTTTATCTCTATTTTAAAGATGTAAAAAATCAAATTATTTTAATTGATGAACCAGAACTATCCTTGCACCCTGCTTGGCAAAATCGAGTTCTAAAGCTCTATGAAAATTTTGCAAAAGAGAATAATTGTCAGATTATTATAACTACACATTCGCCACATATCTTAGCAAATACACCTCACAAATATTTAAGATTTTTAGTTGAAGAAGATAATAAGATAGTAGCAAAAAAACTTAATAACTCTCCGCTTGATAGAGATATTAATACTATTATAAAAACAATTATGGGTGCTGACTATATTCCTAAAGAACTTCAAGAACTGCACGAAACTTATAGAAAACTTTTTGATGAGGGCAAAATTGAAACAGAGGAGGCAGAAAAGATAAAAAAAGAGATTTTAAAATATGAGAGTATCAATAGTTCATTTTTTCAAGGTATAGCTTTTGATATGGAGTTAATGAAATGCGATATATAGAAAAAAAGAAGCCTAATGATTTTGATGATGAGATAAAAGAGCTCAAGGAGGAGATAAAAATAGTTAATAATAAATCAGATGTTTGGGATAATAAATTTAAGACAAAAAGAAAATTAAAAGAGTATATTTTAGAAAATGAGCAAAATTATCTCTGTTGTTATTGTGAAGCTAAAATAACTTTAGACAATTCTCATATAGAACATATAAAACCAAAATATTTAGATTATGAAAATTTAACATTTGATTATAATAATTTACTTGTATCTTGTAATGGAATATGTTTTAATAATGAAAACAAGCCTATTACTTGTGGTCATAAAAAAGGTAAAAAATTTGATGAAAAACTCTTTTTAAATCCTGTGAAAATTAAAAATATAAGAGAATATTTTATCTATACAGATAATGGATATATTGGTGCGAGTAATTTAGATAAAGAAAAAGCAAACTATACAATGAAAATATTAGAACTTAATACATTTAATAATTATCTTCCTGAAGCGAGAGTAAAAGCATTAAAGCAATTTAGAAAAAGTGTAAAAGAATTTGCTAAAAAAAGAAGAAAAAGATTAGATGAGGTAGTTTTACTTTTACTAATTAGAGAGAATTTAGCTTTTATCTCTTTTTTACGATTTAAATATGGATATTTAATCCCAAATTAAAAACCAAAAAGGAGTAACACCATGACCATACACCAAAAACAGCTCCAAAAAGTGGCTAAGCATTATTTGGCATTAAAAGAGTATAAAGAGTTTATAGATAAAATGGAGTTTTCGTTTAGTGCTGATGATTTTGCTTCTCTTGATACTTCTAAAAAAGGGGTTTTAGAGGCGTATCTTAAGAGATTCTCATCTTTGCAGGATTATTTGGGTGCAAAGGTTTTTAAGACGCTTCTTGATATGGCAGGGATTAGTTGCACTAAGATGAGCGAAGTTTTAACGCTTATTGAGAAAGAGGAGATAATCTCTTTAGATAAGTGGATTGAGTTTAGAAATGTTAGAAATGAATTAGAGCATGATTATCCAGATGAGTTAGAAGAGGCTCTTAAAGATTTAAAGTATTGCGTGGATAGTTTTGATTATATGCAAGAGGTTGTGTTAAAGGTGTTTGAGTTTGCAAGGAGATATGATGAGAGTATCAGCTTACCTTAAAAGCGAAATTAAAAAAGCTTCAAAAGTTGCCTTTGGAGATGCTAAATTGATTCTATTTGGCAGTAGGGTAGATGAGTCTAAAAGAGGCGGTGATTTTGATATTGCTGTGCTTAAAGAGATGAGCTTAGAGAGTTTTAAAAAGGCAAAGGTGCAGTTTCTTAAATATTTGATTTTAAAAGATTTGGATTTGCCTATCGATTTGGTGCTTTATTCAAAAGCGAATGATTTATTAAAAAAAGAGATTGACAAAGGAGTAATAATATGAACAGAGTTTATGGTGTAATCGGTATAAAAGCAAAAATGGCGAATTGGAATGCGGATTTTACAGGCAGACCTAAATCTACAAGCAATGGGGATATATTTGGAAGTGATAAGGCTTTGAAGTATCCTATGAAGCAGATGTGGGAGAATAAGGGTAAGAAGGTTCTTTTTATTAAATCTTGGAAAGAGCAGAAGAGCTCGACTGTACCTAAACAGTTGGGTGAGAGATATGCCCAACTATTTAAAGAGATTGATAAAAAGAGTACGACCACAAAAGAGGTTATGACCAATCTTTTTGAGTGTATAGATGTAAAGAATTTTGGTGCAACATTTGCAGTAGAGGGACAGAATATCTCTATTACTGGAGCTGTGCAATTTGGGCAGGGGTTTAATAAGTTTGATGATACAAATATAGAGATTCAAGATATTTTATCACCTTTTACAGATTCTACAAAAGAGGATGCTAAGCAATCAACTTTGGGTACAAAGATAACAGTAGATGAAGCACACTACTTTTATGGATTCTCTATTAATCCTAATAATTACAATGAATATAAAGAGGTTTTAGGTAGTGATTTTAATGGATATACTAAAGAGGATTATAAAGAGTTTAAAAAAGTAGCTTTGGTAAGTGCTACTGCTTATAGTACAAATTCTAAATTTGGTTGTGAAAATGAGTTTGCTCTGTTTGTTGAGTGTAAAGATAAAGATACATACCTACCTGACTTGAGTGAATATATCAAATTTGATAGTGACAAACGAGAGGTGGATTTAAGTGAAATAGAAGAGTTAGTTGGAGATAGAGGAGAGATAGAGGTTTACTCTAATCCATATAAGCTAAAAGTTATTACAACGAAAATTCATAAAAATATTTTTACAAATGAAGAGATATAGCCATGAAAGCAGTAAGCTTTAGGCTTAGTGGTAAAACAGCTTGTTTTAGAAAGCCTGATGTTAATCAGTTTGCCTATTTTACTTATAATAATACTCATAAACCTGCACTTTTGGGACTTTTGGGTGCTATTGTTGGTTATGGTGGATATACAAAACTGTATAATCAAAAAATGCTACTAACAGAGAAGATAAAAAATAGTAATAGCAAAGAGAAAAAGCTTTTGCAAGAGAAGCTGAGCGAAATTGATTTAAATATGCCGGAGTTTTATGAAAAATTACAGCATTTAAAAGTCTCTATTGCTCCATTGGCTCCTTATGGTTATTTTTCTAAAAAGATTCAAGTCTTTAACAATAGTGTGGGGTATGCTAGTCAAGAAGAGGGTGGTAATTTGATTGTAAGAGAACAGTGGCTTGAAAATCCTGCATGGCAAATTTTGATTTTGGATGATGGCAGTAGTGAGTATCTTAAAATAAGAGAGTATATTTTAAATAAAAAATCTGTTTTTGTTCCCTATCTTGGTAAAAATGACCATCCTGCAAAGATAGATGATGTTAAAGAGATAGAGTTAAATGCTCCGATAGAAAATGCTAAAATTTCTTCGCTATTTATAGAAGATAAATTCGAAATTTCAAAAATACCTCCACGAGGAGAGTTATCTTACTTTTTTAAAGAGGTCTCTCCGGTGCGATTGCAAGAGGAGTATCATTTTTATGAGTATGAAAATTTGATTTTTACTAATCATAAAGTGATTAACAGTGATTTAGAGAATACCTACTCTTTTGATAGTGAAAATTACTTTTTTCTCTAGGCTCCTAAGATGTATTTAAATTTAAAAGAGTTTGGGGTGAATGAGTCGTATTTAGCCCATACCCCTGATGAAACTCTTATAGAACATTTGGAGTGTACCCAAAAGTATTTAGAAAAAATCCTACAAGATAAAAGCTTAAAAGTAATTATTAGTAACTTAATTGAGAGTATAGATTCTAAGAATAGTAAGTTGATAGAGGAGATGTTTTATAATGCTATCTACCTGCATGATTTAGGAAAAATGAACCCATGTTTTCAAATTAAGAAGATGGGCAACCCTTTGTTTAAAGAGTATGATGGATGCTCAGACTCTAGCCATTCGTTGGGTGGAGCTATTGTATTTATAAAACACTATAAACCTATTATTGAAAAAATTATAGATGATGAAGTCTATTATCGGCTTATCTATATTTTGTATAACTTCTCTTATCATATTGCGAAACATCACGGAAGGCTTTCTCAAATAGAGGAGTACTTTTCTTCTAATTTACAAGAGCATACTGAGTTTAATAGTGTAAAAAGAGATGTAAAGCTTTATTTGGATAAAAAGTTTGAATTTTATATTTTAAATAAACTCCTTTTTTCTCTGTTGGTATCGAGTGATTATTATGCTACTACCGAATATATGGCAAAGATGCCTATTGAAAATTTTGGCTTATTATCTCAAGATAAAAAGAGTCTGTTGGTAGAAAAGTTTGATAAATTTTTAAATGAGTTTGGAGAGCCACAAGGGATTAATAAACTTAGAAATGAGATATTTCAAGAGGCAGAAAGAAACTTACTCTCCAATTTGGATAAGCATATCTATTATCTCGAGGCTCCAACAGGGAGTGGAAAAACAATTACTTCTATTAATTTAGCATTGCAACTTTTGCAGAGTGATAAAAAGCTAAATAAACTCTTTTATATTTTCCCATTTAATACCCTTGTGGAGCAGACGAAAAATGTATTTGATGATATTTTCGGAAATAGTTTAGATATAGAGATTATTAACTCAATTTCTCCAATAGAGTTTAAAGATAATCAAGAAGAGAATGAAAGTAGTTATACAAAATCGTATATAAATCGGCTCTTTTTTCACTCTGAAGCGATTATTACAACACATGTGGCACTTTTTAATATACTCTTTGGAACATCAAAAGAGGATAATTTTCCTCTATGGCAGTTGGCAAATTCTGTGATTATTATAGATGAGATACAGAGTTATAATAACAAGTTGTGGTGGTATATGGTTGAATTTTTTGATAAATATGCTGAGCTTTTAAATATAAAGATAATTATTATGTCGGCTACTTTGCCAAAGTTGGATTTCTTTTTAGAAAAAAAGAGTAACTTTATTGATTTGATTTCGCCTAATAAAAGAGAAGAGTTTTTTACAAGTTGCTATTTTAAAGATAGAGTAGAGGTTGAGTTTACTCTATTAGAAGAGGGAGAGATAAAGCTTGATAGATTAGAAGAGTTTTTTGATGAGGTCAAAGAGGGTTACCAAAAGATACTTTTTGAATTTATTAAAAAGCAGACTGCTAGAGAGTTTTATGAGCAGATAAAAGATTGGAATGAAAATGTTTATGAGCTAACAGGTGACGATAACAAAGCTTATAGACAATATGTTATCAATAAAAGTAAAGAAGACAAACCTATTATTATAGTAGCTACCCAAGTCATAGAAGCCGGTGTTGATATAGATATGGATTTGGGATTTAAAGATATATCAACTCTTGATAGTGAAGAGCAGTTTATGGGTAGGATTAATAGAAGTTGCGAAAAGAGTGCCTCAAAGGTTTACTTTTTTAATATAGATGATGCTCGAAAAATATATAGAGATGATAACCGCTTGGGGTTTGATTTGATGCAAGAGAAGTATCGAACTGTTTTAAAAGAGAAAAATTATGCTGATTATTATAGAGATGTGTTAGAAGTTATCCAAAAAAATGGCTTGCGTTATAATAGTGGAGTTAATACCAATATAGATAAATTTACAGAGATGTTATCTAAATTAGATTATAAAGAGATAAGCAAGATAATGACTTTGATTAACGCTGAAAACTTTATACTCTATTTTCCATTTATGCTAGATATTAGTATCTACAGAGGTGTAAAAGAGTTTGAAAATATAAACAAAGAGTATTTAACAGGTGGAAAACTAGATGGCTGGAAAGTTTGGAATGCATTTTTGCAGTTGCGGGATATAGATAGTTTTGTAGAGAAAAAATATCAACAGTCGCATATTAATGCCTTGATGCAATTTTTTACTTTTAATATAATAAAATTTAATAAAGAGTTGCAACCCCACCATTATAGTGAGTACATAGGAGGCTTTTACTTGGTAGAAGATTGGGAAGAGTTTATAGATGAAGATGGTAAGTTTGATAGAGTGGCTTATCAAGAGAAGAGTAAAAGTTTGTTTTTATAGGATGGTATATGGAAAAAATTGTATTTGAATGTGAGAGTGTTACTCCAATGTTTATGTATGGAGCAGATGGCAAAACTCCTGAGCTTCGTCCTGCTTCTGTTAAAGGGGTTATGAGGTTTTGGTGGAGGGCTATTAATGGGAATTTACCGTTAAATGAATTGAGAGATAGAGAGGGGGAGATTTTTGGGAATACGGAGAAAAAGAGTAAAGTAATAATTTATCCAATTAATATCACTAAAACAGAAGATTTCAAAATCTCTACAACTCCTCATCATAAAAAAGGTTATTGTTCAAATAATGATAATAGTAAAGGTTGTTATTTTAAAGGCAATTCATGTATGAAAGCAAATCAAAGAGTTGGAAAACTATATACATTTGTAATTACAATAGATATTAAATCAAATAAATATATGAATAGAGAGCAATTAAAAAATCTTTTTATTTTAACAACTACTTTGGGTGGTTTGGGGCAAAGAAGCAGAAGAGGTTTTGGGTGCGTTCACATTACAAAAGTAGATGATATAAATTTTACACCACCAAAAACGGAACAAGAGATAAAAGAAAAAATTGATGATACTTTTAAATATGATTCTAAAATCAATTATCCATATATTCAAAGTATTCAAGTTGGAAATAAAGCTGATGATAATTATCAAGAATTATTAGAAACTATTGGAAAAACAACTCATACATATCCTGATGATATGTTTGGTTCAGGAACACCAAGATATGCTTCTCCTATTTATATTTCGGTTATTAAAGACGGTAATAAATATAGACCAATTATTACAACTTTACATAATACAAAATCTATAGATGCTACTAAATTAAGAAAATTCAAGGAGGCTATAATATTATGAGTAATAAAAACACCTACCTATTCACTCTAACCATAACTCCCGTTCAAAGCTTTATAAGTCAATCTAGAAAAACAAAAGATTTATTTGCAGGTAGTGAGATTTTGTCTAAATTAATAGAAAAAGCTTTAAATAGTGTAAAAGATGAAGATATTATATTTCCCAAATATACACAAAAAGATACACAAGTGGTATCTAATAAATTTGTTATTCTATTGATTGATAAAACAGAAAAAGAAGTCAAAGAATTAGGTAATCGTTTAAAAGAGTGTATCAATAAAACATGTATCAATCTGCTTTTTGAACATACAAAAATTTATGATAACTTTTTTGAGAATTTTTTTCAACCTTTTTGGGTAGCTGTAGAGTATGATAAAAATAGACATAAAGAGAGCTATAAAAAATTAGAACAGAGTTTAGGAGCAGTTAAAAACTTAAGAACTTTTACTCAAATGAAACAAGAGGGTGCTAGAAAATGCTCTTTGTGTGGAGAGAGAAATGGAACTTTTTATAAATATAGAGAAGATGAAAATGGTAAACAGATAAAACCAAGATATATCTCAATCAAGGCGATACCTCTTAAAGAGAATAATATTCAGAATATAGATATAAATCATATAAAAGACAATGAAACACTTTGTCCTATCTGTTTTACTAAAAGGTTTTATACTGGCTCTTATCCTTCAACAGAAGATATATCTAATGATAATAAATACTATGCTCTTGTTCAATTTGATATAGACGATATGGGTATACATTTAAGTAATGCAAAAGATATTCAAGCTCAAAGAGATTTATCTGAAAAAATAGGAGAGTTTAGCCAAAAAGCAAAAGATATAGTCTCTAAAAAATATACCATCTATGCAGGTGGAGATGATTTTTTAGGTTTTGTTGAGTTAAATAATCTTTTTAGTATTATAAAAAAGATAAAAGAAGTTTTTCCAAAAGGTAATTTAACTTTTTCAACATCTATTGTAATTGCCCATGATAAAGCCCCACTTCACAAAGTCCTAGATTTTTCAAGAGAACTATTAGCTGAGACTAAAGCTCATTTTGATAATAAAAATGGAGTTGGTATTGTTGTGCTTAGTGATAGTGCTATTAATGCAAAAACTATCTGTAGATATGAGAATTTAGAACTTTTGAAAGAGATGAAAGAGCAAAAGGTGGGTATGAGTTTGCACTATAAACTTCAAACGCTCTTTTCCTATCTTGATAATATGAGTTATGATGAGTTTTTAATACAAAAAGAGATGATAAAAGTAGAGATAAAAAGGTTGCTCAAAAGAGAAGATGGGAATTTTGATGAGAAGATTTATAATAGCTTGATAGCATTTTTTAATAATCAAAAAATAGAACGCTCTACAAACAGTTATGAGATAGACCTTGATAATTTTATAGGTTATCTAAAAACACTAGAGCAGTTAAGAAAGGTGATGTAATGGCATTTATGAAGATAAAACCAACCGATAGCCTGTTTTTTGGAGCTGGAAAGCCTTTTAATGCAGGGAGTGATAGTTGGACAGATAGTAGTTTTTTACCTAATCCATCGGTAATTTGGGGGGCTATGTTTTCGGTCTTGTTTAGAGAGGGAAGAGTAACAGTTAAAGATAAAGAGAAACTTCAAATTAAAAATATCTATCTCTATAACGAAGAGCAGACAACGATTTTAGTTCCTGCTCCACTTGACATTTTTGTAGACAGTGATGGAAAAAAATATATTGCAAAATATAGAGATGTAGATTTTATCTCTAACTATCCTCTAAAAGTTATTAGCTCTATAGATACAGATAAAGAGGTTAAACCACTTGAAAACTGTTTTATAGAGATAAATTCACTCTATGAAGAGTATTGTGAAGATAATGCTGATGATTTGGTTCTATATAATTTTGATGAGGTGTTTGTTCAAGATTATAAGATTGGTATTAAGATAGATAAAAAATCTAAAACAGCAAAAGATAAACATCTTTATAGAATAGATTTAACTCAATTTAAAGAAGAGTGGTCATTTTTGATTGAGTATGAGTGTGATATAGATTTTAATCAGAGTGGTATTTTAAGACTTGGAGGAGAGAGTAAAATAGCTCAATATGAGCAGATAGCAGATAAGCCTATTGGTATTGTAGATTATGAAGCCTATAGAGATGAGATGTTAGGGGAGTTAAAGAAACAAAAAGAGTATAAAGTTCTTTTCAAAACACCTACTTATTTTGAAAATGGTTGGAAACCTAAACAAAATGGTTTACTTTGTGCTAATGTAGGAAAATATATATCTATTGGTGGGTGGGATATGGAGACTAGAAACCATAAAGCAATGAAAAAGTATATTCCTGCTGGGTCTGTTTATCTATTTGAGAAGCAAGAAACGATGGACTTTGAATTAGAAGATGATGAAGCCTATAAAGGTTTTGGTAGTTTTGAGATATTAAAAAAGGATTAAACAGTGCAAAAAAAAGATGATTTTAAAGAGTATATATGTGTAATAGTTTCAACACTTAATCAGATGGTAAACTATATACCACTTAAGCATTTTGAGTTTAAAGAGGTTTATAACTTAACGATTGATGATAGCGAATATGCAGAAAATAGCAAATGGGACAAAAATCTAAAAGAGTTTTTTCCAAATATTAAAGATATATCTTTTAAACAGTCCCAAATGGGAAATATAAGAGCTATTAACAGAAAGTTAAATCAATTTAAAAATGAAAAAGTATTTTGGAATATTACAGGAGGGCAGAGAAGCTTTTTGTTGGCAATCAATCAAATAGCGAAAGAGAAAGATATTATATGTTATCTTGAAGGGAATAAAAATAGATTAATACTACTTCAAAACAATCAAAATAAAAAGGGAATTATTAAAGATTATAGCTTAGATGATTTAAGTATAGAGATAGCTCTTAAACTAATGGGATTTGAGATAAAAGAGACTAAAACATCAGAGAGAAATTTAGTTAAGAGCTGTAATGAAGATGAAAAAAAGTTTTATTTAGAGTTTTTAGATGAATACCTAAAAAATAAAAAGTTAAGAGAAAATCTAATCTTATTAAATAGAGATAGCCAAAAAGATAACGCTAAAAAGGAGATAAAAAAAATAATTTCTATAGATGATACAGAGTTAAATAGAAATAAAGCTTTTGGATTTATTTTAGAGAAATTATTAGGATATAAAATCTTGGATTTAGCCAAAGATAAAATAGCTGATATGACTTTTGGAGAGAAGATAAATTATTTAGATAATAAAGACAAAGTAGATAAAAAACATATAGATGAATTTGATATAGCTCTACTTACAAAAAATGGTAAATTTATGATTTTTGAGTGTAAAAGTGGAGATATGAGTGGAGATGTGGCAAAAAGTACAAAATACTCTACCTATGCAGTGAGTGGTGCTTATGGTTTACCTATTTTAATAACACCTCTTTTGCAAGATGAGATTGATAACATAGATGATTTAGATAAAAATATTTATGGTTATATTCAAAGTGCTATTAAATCAGCCAAACGAGCAGGTTTAGATGTTTGGGGCTTAGACAAGATAGAAGAAAAACTAAAAAGATATATAGATTAAAAGGATTGATATGCAAACAGTAAAACCGTTTTTTATAAAAGTAGTAACCCCACTTCATGCAGGAAGTGGTAGTGATTTGGGTGTGGTAGATATGCCTATTCAACGAGAGAGTCATACGAGCTTTCCTAAGATTGAGGCTAGTAGTTTGAAGGGGAGTATTAGAAGTGAGTTTACTTCTAAAAATAGTGAAGAAGAGGCAGAAAAAATATTTGGAAGAGGAGATGACGCAGGAAAGTTAGGTTTTAGTGATGCTAGGATTCTATTTTTTCCAGTTAAATCAGTAAAGGGTGTTTTTGCGTATATTACTTGTCCTATGGTTTTGGATAGACTAAAAGAGGATTTAAAACTAGGAAGAAATGAGAGTTTAGAAGAGATTAAAATACCCAAAGCTATTGAGGATGAAGAGTGTATTGTATTTGAAAATAATGAAAATATTATTGATGATAAATATGTAGTTTTAGAGGAGTATAGTTTTCAAGTTAAAAGAGATAAACTTGATGAAACTTTTAAAATTCCAAAAATTGATAAAACTCGTTTAATCATTATTTCAGATGATAATTTTACCCATTTTGTTAAAAACTCAACAGAAGTTATTACTCGAATAAAAATAGGTGAAGATGGAGTAGTGGATAAAAAAGCAGGAGCATTATTTACCGAAGAGTATCTACCATCTGAAACAGTTATGTATGCTTTGACTTTAGGAGAGGTAGATAAATTTACAAATGAAACTCCTTTGACACTACAAATAGGTGGTAATAGTACATTGGGTAAAGGGATAGTTGAGCTTACAATAGGGGTACAAAATGGCGATTAAAGATTTAGAGAAAGATAGAGCTAAGTTTGCTTATGGGTGTGTTGTAGAAGCTAATAAAAATGATAAAATAAAAAATGATTATAAACCCTATGTCAAAAAAATATCTATGATGATTTTAAATAATGGATTGGGGGCTACATTTGCATTTGTTTATTCTAAAAAGAAAAATGGTAATGCTTATGAGTTAATTGATAAACAAGTTCTTAAATGGTTTCATTTAGATGAAAAACAAGATTTAGTTAAATGGATAATAGACCAAGAATCACAAGAATACAGAGCTACAACAAATGAAGTATTAGCTCTTTTTGGTTGGCTTAAACGGTTTGCTGATGGGATGATTGAGGGTGATGAGAATGCCAATTAAAAAAGTTAGCCGAGAAGAAGCGATTGCTAGTAATATAAAAATGGAAGAAGAGAGACAGAAAAAAATAAATATACCTAAGATTAAAATTCCAAAAGATACTTATGCTATCATAAAAAATCAAGTAATTGATAATTTTCATCTAAAACTTAATAAATTTGCAAAATTTAATCATGAAAAGGGTTATAAACTTCAAAATCAAAATATAAATGAAAAGTTTTTTTATAAAGATAAAGATTGGAGTTTTTATAATAAACAGATAAAAAACTATTATAAAGATATTGAGACACTAAACTTAAATTTTTCAGACCCAATAGAATTAAAAACCAATTATCGCTTAGTGATAGGTTCTGAAGAATCCATCTACGAAACCTCTATAAGACTACACCATATTTACGGTACACCTTATATTCCTGCAAGTGCAATTAAAGGGGTGGTTAGGAGTTATTATATTTTAGAAAATTTTGCAGATAAGCTTAAAGAGTATAAAGATAAATATAATAAATTTGAAGAAGAGATTTTATTTGAAGATGAAAATTTTAAAAAAGTTTTTGGTTCACAAGAAAAAG
>Ga0256829_1001803_pt1 | contig 16901 bp, 14 predicted proteins | sample 131447metaG_FD_185979 | JGI IMG/M metagenome (GOLD analysis project Ga0256829, IMG submission 185979) | Hydrothermal vent microbial communities from Lau Basin, Pacific Ocean - 131-447 | ecosystem: Environmental > Aquatic > Marine > Hydrothermal vents | place: Pacific Ocean: Lau Basin | collected...
ATAAGTTTTCAATATATTATATTATAGCTAGTACACTAACTATCTACTACTAACCTTTATTAAAATTACTCATATTAACAGCGAAGGCTACCTCGATTATTGTTAATCGGCCTACACCAATAACCATAGAAGAGATCTGTAGATATAACAGACTCTTCGTTTAATCTATTAAACATTCCATCAATCAACCATTCCGCAATACGTCTAGCTAATAAAATATTGTTACTTACTAGAATATTACTAGAACCTTTTTTACAAATAATATCAACGCTAGCAGTATCATCAGTAATACTTATATTTAGCTTATAGGCTTCGTATCCATCGATAAGTACTGTATCATCAGTAAAAGAGATATCTCCTTCGTTATAATACATATCTAATAGCTTATTAACAACTCTTAGATCCCTATTACGATTATCTGCATTAACATTCGTAAGTTGATTTATCATTAGTCTTGACATAGTATATAGATCTATCGTATCATATGCACTAAGTTCAATTCCTTGGTTAATATACTCTTCTAAATAATCTGGTATAAATCTAATATTTACGTTTATATTATCCATTGTCTCAGCTCCATTATTTAAAAATTTTATCAGCTTCAGTATACTGACATTAATATACAATTCACTAAATCCCAAAGGAGTCAACATATGACAAGTCCTAGAATAGATATTCTTCTTAAGACTATTACTTTATTAAACAGAGAAAGAGAATTAAATGTCTCCTCTGATGATAACTCTAATGACTTAGCTAATACTATATTAGAAACATTTGATACTAATGCTAAGAATAATCAGTTATTCGGAGGGGACGCTAGCATCATATCTGATCTTAGATATCTTATTAAAGATCTCATTACTAATGGTGATGGTTATGATAGAGAAAGTTTAGTAAGTAGTTTATATGTCATACTTAAGGATAGAGACGCTTTCATTAATGTTGTGAATAAAACAATTAATGTGGATATGGATCTACCTAGTCTTAAACGTACGATTTTAACATTACGAAGTAGGCTAACTCATTATTATAAAGAGTTTGAGTTAAGAAGACTTATCTCTAAAGCATCTTATGCTATTAACACAGGTAACTTAGGTAAGAATTCATTAATAGAATATTCTAAAGTACTAGCTAATAATATAGAGGCTCTTACGTTTACTACAAGTAAAACTAAGGATCCTGCCATCGTAGATGAATTTGATATCGACTCAGAAGATTCTATTAAAGAACTATTTAAGGTGTTCAGTGGCGGAAATAGAGATACTAACTTACTTAAAATTTCGTGGCCTGCTATTAATGATATGTTACAAGGTGGGTTCCGTAGAGGATCTTTCGTTGCTATATATGCACTACAACATAACTATAAATCAGGATTTGTTAGATCTGTATTAGCTCAATTGTTAAGATGTAATGTACCTGTATTAAAAGATCCTACTAAAAAACCACTTATGATATATATAAGTTTTGAAGATGATACGGTAATTTCTATTGAATTTTTATATAACTATTTATACTACAGTGAATTTCATAAGTTACCAGATATGAACGAAGTATCTCCTGCAGAAGCCGCAGGCTATGTTAAGAAGAAGTTATGTGTTACTGGATATAATGTTAAGATACTAAGAGTCAATCCCTCTGAGTGGACTCATAAACATATCTTTAATAAAGTTATGCAATATGAAGCAGATGGGTATGAGGTACATGCTGTATTAGTAGATTACCTATCTAAGCTACCAACGACAGGATGTATTCAAGGTCCTACTGGTACTGATATGAGAGATATGTTCAATAGAGTTCGTAACTATATGAGTTCGCGCGAAATACTTTTCATCACGCCTCATCAAGCTTCCTCTGAAGCTAAGCAGTTATTGAGGAATGGTGTTAACCCATTAAATTTTGTAAAAGAGATAGCTGGTAAAGGATACACCGAAGGCTCTAAGCAGCTTGATCAAGTTTGTGATTTGGAACTTATCCTACATAAGGCCAAACTCAACGGAAAATGGGTACTTACGGTACAAAGAGGCAAGGATAGACGTCCTGGAATAATAGATGATGATAAGATGTATACAATATTACCATTTCCTAAAAAGGCACCTATTCCCGAGACTTTGGAATCTGACGATTCTGTCATAGAATCTATCACTAGTACTGAAAGTTTAGACGAATTGATCTGATTACTGCTACTTTAGTATGAATACTTACTGTTTACAAATATCTTAACATCTTACATAAAGACTTTACTATTATATGATGAAAATAAATAATCATCTAAGGAGAGTTAAATGTCAGATGAAAGATGGGACACACCAAGCTACAGAAAAGTATCAGCTCGTATAGGAGAGAAGTTTAATAACCTTACAATTATCGATATTTTAAAAGAAAGAAATAAAGATAAGCAGATTGTGGCGCTATGCAAATGTTCTCTATGCGGCGGCACCAAAATACTCAGGGCTAGTAAAGTAATTAGTTCATATTATAAATCTTGTGGATGCCTTGCTAGATATACTCCCGAGAAATATATCGGCAACACATACAATGAATTAACTATCGTAGGTGTGTCTAAAGAAGAGCATTCTGATAAGGCAGCATATGTGGTATGCAGGTGTTCATGTGGCGCTAGAAAGACCCTGAGGCTGTCTTTAGTCGTAGGTGGGAAGACTAGGTCATGTGGGCATCTTAAAGCTGCTAGCGATCCATCACAGTACGTTGGTAAGACATTCGGTATGCTCAAAGTACTTAATGTTGTTGGTATCGTTAAACATGCCATGACCGTGACTTGTTTATGCTCATGCGGTATAGCTAAAAATGTTAAGCTAACACATCTCATACATGGTAGTGTAACCTCTTGTGGTTGCAAGGGTAAGATAAAAAATCCTGAAGATTACATAGGATATAGGTTTGGATCACTTACTATTAGTGATGTCGTTCCTGATCCTCGTGGTATGGGTCGTGCTGTCGTGTTGTGTCATTGTGCCTGTGGTAAAGCACATACAGCTAGGTTAAGTAGTATTCTTAATGGAGATATTGTATCTTGTGGTTGTGGTAAACGTACTAGAGATGGTATAACTACGATAGCTAATGGTAAACCATATGGTGTGTGGCGATCCATGATGAAACGATGCTACCAAAGTAAAGATTTTAAAACTAGTATTCCAGAACTTAAGTTCTTAGAAGGTAAGAAAGAAACTAACTCATATCAGAACTATGGTGCTAGAGGTATAACTGTCTGTAAAGAGTGGTGGAATGCTGCTGTATTCATCAAGTGGTACATGGATAATATAAAATCTGGTGAATCTATGGATAGGATCGATAATAATGGTAACTACACTCCAGATAATGTAAGATCCACCACAGCTGTTATGCAGGCCAATAACCAGAGGGCTAGAAAGGATGGTAGTAGTACTGGTTATACTGGTATATATACCCAAGGAAATACTTACTACTGGCGCGTTAGGTATGATAATAACCTGATGACTGAGCGCGGAGTAAAATCATTACTAAAGGCCATCATAGACCGAAACCTGTATATCCTCGAGAATAACTTTCCTAATAGGTTAAATACCCCTAAAGAAAAATGTGAAGTAGGGTTGTTAGCATCTGGTAAAGATCAACGTACATGGCAGGTTAGTCTAACTGATAAGTCTGGCAAAACTCATCTTTCAGAAAGAAGAAGATTAAAATCTAATGAAGATAAAATATTAATTAATAAATTAACAAAATCTTTAAAATGTGAATAGAGGGATTAGATATGAGATTAGTGCAAAAATATATAAGCAATGTAGGTAATACTAATTCCGTAGCAGCTGGTAAAATATCTACTAGCGATAATTTAATAGCTGTTATCTGTAATGACGGTGTTACCGTATCTATAATACATGATGTGGGTATCTTACCCGGAAAGTCAGTTAAAGTAGAGAATGCTATTTCTGTAGCACTTACAGATGATTTATTAGTAGTTGGAACTAATAATGAATCTGGTGATCATGGTAAAGTTATATTATATACAATCGAAAATTATGAGTTAATGTACTTACTCACAATTACACCAGAGGATCCTAAAGCAGCTTTAGGTTATGGTACTGCCGTAGCTATCCATAATTTAGATATTGTGGTAAGCTCACCAAGAGCTATATGTTCAGATGACCCATTACAATTCGGGTGTATTCATATGTATAAATTAGACGGTAGAAGAGTTACTAGTCATGGTATAGTAACTAACCACCACGAGGTATCCGGTTCTACGTATGGCGGATATCTTAACTTTAATAGAGGTGAGTTATTAGTTAGTGTTATTGAGGGTAATTTTGAGGATAGCGGATTAACTAGTTATGGATACACGATAACTGATAAATCACTAGTTGTCGCCAGCACTACCAAATTAGATACAGCGATGTGTGGTGCAGGAGCACAACTTGTGGACCTGAGTTATAAGTTTGGTAACTTAGCAGTATTATCACGTATCGACGGTAGTGAAGAAACTGAAGTAACATTATCCATAGGTCGTCCAGGTGAGAATATGTTCGGTTTCGTAAATAGTCCGGAAACAGGTCGTAATCGTACTAATACCATTGCGTTACATAAAGACGGTATCTTCATACACGACATCAAAGACGGTCAGTTATTACTGATATTTTTAAAACAAACAGTCAATTGTGAGGAAGAATTAAATTATGAGTAAAACTAGATATAGAGATATGCAGTACCGTAGACGACATATGTTAGATGCTATGAACTCAGCTACCTTGTCATATGCTAAGAGACTAAAGGTGGGAGCAGTGATCGTTAAAGACGGACATACAGTGGTGGATGGTAGAAATGGTACCATGAGGGGTATGGATAACTGTTGTGAGGAGATGGTGGTTACTTGTGTTTGTGGTACTGAACATACTATATTAGAATCTAATATAGATATCGATATCCCATGTTCGTGCGGGGAATTAATAACTGTAGATAGTAGTACTATTAAATATAGAACGAAAAATACTGTTATACATGCAGAAGCTAACGCTATACTGTATGCTGCTAAGTCAGGTATTCCACTAGACGGTAGTACTATGTACACAACTCATGCTCCATGTGATAAATGCGCTGCCATGATAATCACATGCGGTATAGTGGCTGTATATTTTAGGTATGCCTTCAAACATGATAAAGGTATCGAGTTATTAAGGGGTGCTGATGTTAAAGTATGTCAACTTAGTATTAACTAGTAGATGTACGTGCTATGAACTATGAACGTACTCGCATGAGTACGTTCATAGTTCATATTAGTTACCACTCAGGTAATTTTACAGTTTGTCCTGATAATTTATGTGTGGAATCGCTTAAAAACTCTATCATGCCTTCTCTAACAAATGAATGACATGATGTTATACGCTCGCCTGTATCTGGATCAGTGTGTGTTATATGCATGCTAGGACTAAATGTTGGTTCTTCAAAATCGTTATTAAATGCCCATACAGCACCATTTGGAGAATCCTTATAGTCCGTATAAAATGCATGACCTCGTCCGCATCCTGGGCACATAATTAATATCGCGCTGCTACTATTACATTTCATGGCTTTCATGAACTACCTCCAGACATACTAATTAAAAAATATGGCATATTCTCATTAAAAATAATATGAGTACACACTACTTACTGTTATTGACAACAGTAAGTAGTGTGTATATTATTTTCCGTTTAACCTAACGGAATACTCTTCAAACTTATATTCCTTAGCTAGGTGCTTAATTACAGACATTCGCACTTTATGTAATCTATATTGAATAGGGATATTACTACTGTATGTATAGTAGTATTTTACATCCATACCATCTATCTTTCTAAGTCTTCCTAAAGCTTGTACATTCATTTGAAGACTCTTCATGGATACAGTTTGTATTACTGTAATTAAATTAGGTATGTCTAACGCCACCCCTGCAGATAAGTTAGTACTTACTGATATATCGGAGTTAATAATATTTTCATAAGGATCTTCTTCTACATATCTATTAATAACTAATCCTTTTATTTTAGTTTTAAGATAATTAACAATTAAAGTAGCTAACATTACAGTTTGCACTAAGATTAATAACTTATCGCCCTTTCTACGTCTTGATGTATATCCTTTTGTAGTATAGTGTAGTATCATCTCTAAATATTTAGTTCTGAATATACTACGTCTCATTAACCACTGTTCAAATACTATATGGCTATAACCCCTAGGTCCCATATATTTAACAACCTCAGGGTTATCTATATAATAGTTAGCAGCGATTACTATAGGATATGTATCAAATAGAACTAATTGACCACACCTGGCTGACATTGGGTATAGTGTAGCATACATTTGTTTTATACTACGATCTAAGTTATCTAGTGTGGCTGATAGTGCAATAGTCTTCATAGGATTTAACCTGATAGTTAACATATATACAGCATGAAAACTCTGATGTACTTCGTCATTGATAAGAATACCTATACCTAAGTGTTTAAATAAATTCTCAGGACTAACTAAGCATACATCAGGACACTCATCATATGTTTTAATATAATTACGTAATGTAGATAGACTAAATATAACAAAATCATACCTATCTTCATTTTTAAGTAACTTAGCTAAACTATTTTTACCTTGTACAACATAAATATCGTCATCGGTAGCAGTAGTTAATTCTTTAATGTCTCCTATCCACTTATCAATATACCTAGATAGTATAATAACAGCTGTACGATAACCAGTTTCGCAAACAACTCTCATGCTGATATATGTTTTACCTAAACCAGTTTTAAGATCTACAAGTACCATTGGGTTGGTATCAATAGCTTTAGAGATATAAACTGGTTGATGCTCTCTATCAGTATATTTAGGATCTACCTTAGATGTAATAACATCTGGTTGATAGTTAGTATCTCTAATAATTAAAATATCTTCTTTAGAAATACCTGACTTAATAGCTCTTACTATAAAGGTGTCTAAGAGATGTATAGAGTAGTTATACGTGTTCTTGTTAAAATGGTAGTAGAATCTCCTATCCTCAATGGTTTTATACTTCTTAGTATAGTTATTATATATACTTTTGTAAGTAATAAGATTATTATTAAACCTTGATATGATATTAGCGTATCTATACTTATTATCAGAACTAACTGAGAAGTGTGTATTACGTACTATAATTTTTAATTTATTCAATGGTACCTCCTCAAATTAGTCATGAAACTGGCCTAATGCCAATTATTTAATATCCTACCTACTGGTATATACCAGTAAGTAGGATACACAACACCTAGGGTCTTTTATAGTGGTCTCGCATGGTTGCTTCGGGCATTAACATAACATCTAATGCATGATCTACTGCATTAGTTCCATAATAACTACTAGGACTTAATAATGTAGATTTAACATACTCCCATGCATAACTACCCCCGCAAGAACGTTTTGTAATAATATTCATCATCTTAGTAGGGCTAGCTAGTTCAGAATATCTACCCATATCAAAATTATTGGTAGCTATATCTTTAGCAAGTGAACCATATACAATAACCTCTAATAATGCTAGGTTAATATTAAGTTTACTATTAACTAAATCAAATGTTTTGTGTAAAAATGCTTCTGGTGTACCAACATCAGAACGCATTCCCTTAAAATCATTTTTAATAGCTTTAGCTAATTCAATATAGCTAAATTCAACTTGTGGTAATCCGATAACAGGCACGCCTGCTTTCCAACCAGATAGATCTATACTGAATCTGTCTGAGTTATCTAGATCATATCCTTGTATCTTAATATAATCTAAGAAATCAGCTGATAAGAATCCTGGTCTAGAAGGAATCCCAATCTCAAGTGGTATCATATTGGCTTTACCCATATCTTCTATAGATAAATAAACATTAGTAAGTTTAGTAATTCTTGATAAATTTAACTTACGTACATCTGTAGAAGGTGTTATATCCTTAATGCCAAATCCTTGGTCCTGTGGTATGTGTAATCTATATATACTTCTTTTACGAGATATGCCATTAGCTCTAAAGGCATACGTGCCTCTGGGATCATTCTTTTTAACCATAAAGTAATCTCTCATATTACCGACACAAGCTATGTTACCAGTAGTTGCGGAAGTTGTTATATGTTTAGTACTAAGTATCTTCTGAGAGATATCTGCTGATAAAGTAGTTATAGAGATATGACCTAAGTTAGAATGTAATGGAATATTATTAGACAATTCTCCAAAACATGCTGTACATATATGTCGTTTATTGGTTAATTTACAACGTAATGATGTACGTATGTTTATAGTGGTACCTATTATCTCAAGACTATCGTTAGTTATGATACGTTCTTCATTACCAACAAAATAATGTTTACCTATAAGATTTCTGAAGTCATTTTCAGTAACAATCCATTCGATATATTCTTTATTACCACAGTCACCATCAACAAGACTCTCGACACTCATTACGGTAAGCTGCATCTCTCTAGCAAAATACTCAGCTAATGAAATAGCTCTATTAGACAAATATAGTGCTTTAGCTCCTGATCTGGATTCTGCAGCAATTTCATACATATTATCAAGACCTAATACAAAACTACTAGCTATAGGATACTTAAAAATACTACTATCTATCTCTGTAACAAATCCCCTAGAACCTAATAGCTGTTTAACTTGATTAGCAGATATGGTCCCTGAAATATATCCTTTAGCTATAGGGTTATTTTCTAATCCGGGTTCGTTTCGAATAACCTCGTCTAGAACATTATATGTATTAGTAACAGATTCTAAATCTTTTTTAATCCTAACTTGATCAATGGCTTCTAGTAATCTAGGAGTCATTTGTATATCTAAGAAATCTGTAATACATAATGATGATACGTATTCTAAATGATTATATATGACATCGTTATAGATAGCCTCTAGTATGAGATACATTTGTTCATATACTGACTCTAAGATACTTCTATCATGATGCACACTGACGTAGTTAGTAACAATATCTTCTAATATAGCTTCCATAGACTTGTTAATTGTGTTAGCTACATAACACCCTTCTACGTAATAATTATGAATACTATATTTAGATATAATATTCATATTAGGAAATAATTCTAATATTGAAAATATATATCTGTTTATGGTAAGTTCTCTAGCGGTATGGGATACTTCAATATTATCATCATATACTACTGTCACTGATGATTTTAACCTATTATTAAAATCATGTGGTGTAAAATCCATAAGCCTTCTTGCTGGTATAGTTAGCATATTTCCCCCTGTTATTTAAACATCTAATATTAAAAAATATAATTATACTCTTATTACATATGAAGAATATATGGTTATAAAAAAATAAGTAACATATACATATGTCTGCTAGCAGCTAGCTGCTAGCAGACATAGTAATATTAACTAAGTATATACATGGATATGAAATTTGTTATGGTATTTAGAAACCTCATTGTGATTTGAGACCTATGCAAAACATGCTTATGCAAAATATCGTTACTGATATGTCCTAACTTATTCATACAGGCTCTCTTGATAATACCGTGTGTCAATTTACATACAGGGAACACATATACCATATAATCTCTTAGCAGAGTATTTACGTTATGAAGAGATACATCTGGTGATACTTCAATATGACTAGGCATATTGGACATACTTATTCGCACATTGTTATGAATAACGCAATCAGTACCCATTGTGGTATCGTTTATTAGAGTACTATCCCCGATAGTACTATTACATCCTATGACACTACATGTATCGATACTAGAGTTATCTCCTACCATTACATTATATTCAATAGCCGAGTCTGCGCATATGGAACCTTCTCCCAATACTACATAATCGCCTATTTCAGATTGCTTTAATACCTTACAGTTACGCATAAGCTCTACGTAATCACCTATGTGGGTACTCTTAGTTATATGTACATTTTCACCGACTGAAACATTATTACCTATCCGGCTATAGGATCCAACTGATGATCCTTTACGTATAACACTATTATATCCAACGGATACGTTATTTCCTACGCTAACGTTATCTTCTATTATTGTAATGGAATCGACAGCTGTTATGAAAGAAATACCCTCTCCTAACACGACATTTTTACCAATAACTATATGTCCTGTAGAAATTAACTTTTTAATATATTCTGAATACATACAATTCCCCTAATTTATATTTAATTTACCTGCGAAATAAGCGCCTAGTTGATATATTAACCAATGACTTTAATTTTATTACTGGTGTGGTGAGAAGACTCTATCCTCTACAGGTGGGGGGTATTGACGCTACCCTCACGAATTAACCAGTTAGCCATATATGAGATACGGTAGCTGTACCTCAATATGCCATGACTACATGATGTCATGCATTCCTACCACAATAACATACATATATACACATAACATAATTATTATACCTAATATGATTCTTAACATGAACTACCTCCTGATCTACCAACAACAACGCCACCTGTTGTTCCACCCCGTCTAACTGCACCACTAACAGAGGCTGGCGATACACCTAGGTAACTAGCTAACTCACTCATTGACACGAACTCATGGCGCATACCATCTTTAACACAAAAACACTTTTTAGAATTAACTTTTTTCCCACTAGTATTACGAGGCCATGACTTCGATGTATCTTTTGGAATCCTATCTAGGTCTAATGCTGACGTGTCTTGCGATATTATTTTAATTAAGTTGTCGATACTTGACATATATCCTTCCTATTAATTATATATTTTTAATATTAGACTATACCCAAGGAGTTTCTTGGGTATAGTCTAATATACCATTACTTCTCTTTAACGTATTCTAATTCTATACCACTAGTATTGAGTATGGTATTAGCAATCTCAAGACTTTTGTCAGTACCAAATGGATATTCTGCTCTATTAACTAGAGTATCCACATCCGTAGGTCGTTCAGCACATAAGACACTTTCATATACAATCTTATGTGTAGCTATAGAATTAGCTCTATCTTTCATCTCTGCTAATCCACTACGCCCAACATATGCACTATATAATCTCGAACCAGTCTCGCTCAATATCTTCACTGGAGAATTTCTATATGGTGTGTTTTGTCTAGTCCTTGGTGATGCAGGAATAGGCATATCGTAATGGTTAGTCTTAGCAGAAGATGTAGCTAAATATGTTTCTGGTGTTTTTGCTAATAAGATAATATATTGTGGCGCTATTAATACATCATCATGACTCCACTTACCTCCTCCATTACCATCTGGCATATAATATTTAGATAACACAGGCTCATATTCAGTACCTTTAACATTCATAACTACTTGATATGGTTTTAGCTTAGAGGATATCTTGTAGTACACATAACATTCTTTATTAATAACCTCTTTAATAATATTTACTCTCTCATCATATGTTGTGTTAAGATATGCTTCATATTGTTCAGTACCAAAAAGTTTAATTCCATTAGTTAGTATTTCAAAAATGAGACCAACCTTATTATCTGGTAATGCGTCAATACCACCATATCTATTAACTTCGGATGTAACCATACTCTTTATCTTTCTAGAGATGGCTGAGAAATAATGTTCGTACAAATTAGATGGGTTCATTCTACTTGGTATAGAAGTCGGATCGAATACGACATCTGCCCTAATGCCATTAGCATCAACCGGCATATCTGAATCATTTTTAACTACCTTTACAATTACACCTTTTGAGCCATGAATTGTAGACGCCTTAGCTCCCAAAATATCGGGCACTGTATCATGCTCTATTATCAGTTCTACTCTAAATAAATCTACGATGTCATTAGCATTAGTATATCTTACATATCTAGTATCCTCAGTAGCTACATATGCATCTACTAATAACCTATGGAATTCAGGACTAACTGGTATATCGCTACGATTTCTAGCTCTATACTGTCTATTACAATTATCATATGCAGATATTATATCTGCATAATATTTAGTAAGACCTACAACATATTTTTCAGCTTGAGTAGTAGTTTCTGTATATACAGATTTACGTGATTTTTTATTTTGAAAGATTCTAATATCTACTACTTTACCACCACTACTCTTAGAGTAGTATGGTTTATCAAAATATGCAGAATAGTTTCTAACATCATTACTAGATGTATTGCATGGCGACATAAGACTATCGTATTTACGTGTAGCAGCCACTACTCTATCTGGGTTAACATATTCTCCTATATCTGGAAATATTTTATAATTATCTTTATCTCCATATAGATTAAGAGGGAATGAAGATTCTCCAAACTCCATAACAATAGTTTCATATGTCTTATATCTAAATTTCTTAGTAGCAGATTCTGATATTACAATTCCATCACCAGTAACTTCAGGAACATGAAGATACGCTAGATTAAGCGGACATCCAAATGAATATTCTTTACCTCCTTCAGAGTCAACAGTTACTGATGGTGAATCTGCTAGTACAGTATCTTTAGGTAACACCATACCGACTGCTGAGCTAAGAAGATCCTCGTTTACATTATACTTGAATCCAAAATACTGATGTAATTTATGGAATGTTGGTATAGTTACGACATCTAACATGTTAGTTTCGATATCTTCTACGATTACTAAGTATTCAGTAGTAGATGTTACAGAATTTGCAGATACGCCATTATATCGTTTAATAATAGACATAACTCTAGAATCATTTTTAATCTTACGAGAGAACGTATTATCCGCAAGCTGAGGATCTATACCAGTTTGAATAATTTGTGGAGATCCTCCTTCTATAGTAACTAACTGTGATAAATGCCCTGATAACATGAGACATCTGGGAGCTGAAGATTCTGCGATAAAGGGATTAATTGCATGTAATGAAAGCAATTCTTCACGAATCTTTAGATCCGGATCTTTAGTGATATTAGTCATGTTTCCTCCTTATGAACTGTAATTATATTTAACATTGACTACCTCCTTGGCATACATATGAAGTATATATGGTTATAATGAATTAACTTTAGATGTGCCTACTAAAAAATTATTGGATCGGAGAGTGAGATGCTTACGACACCTTTACAAAATAAAATACCAGATACTCCTACCATAAGTAAGACACTGATTCTTAAATGGTCAACGGCGATCCCGGATATCTTAGCTAAAAGTGGTGGATCATCAGTAACTATAGATAGCCATACTGCTAATGTATTCATATTTGATTTTTATGGTCTTCTGAATAACATGGGAGTTAATCAAGAGTTTTGGTATCCATATCTATTAGCTAATGGCTACTATAATCCTAACCAGTACGATGGAATACGTACTAATATAAAAACATTAGATTTACCTACACTAATGTCGTATAATAGCGCATTCATTAGATGAGATATAGCCAGAGAGATATCTCTCTGGCTATACTCTGTTTGCTGGTTATATTCAATTTAACGTTGATAATAACCTTGTTGCGGGTACTGTGGTTGCTGCGACTGCATACCATTACCAAATGCACCTACTTGACCTACAGCCCCTATAGATACCGGTTGCTGCATCATAGGCTGTGGATACTGCATAGGTGGCTGCTGTGGTTGCATCATAGGCTGTTGTGGATATTGCATAGGCTGCTGATACTGCATAGGTGGCTGTACCATCTGTACAGGAGGTGCCGTAACACCACTTACATTGCCATATAACGCTGCTCTTATAGCATCTGTAGTATCATTACCACTACTGGCGCTAACAGGAGCTACCGTAGCTTGTGGCACTGCCTGTGGCTGTTGCATTACAATACTCTCAGTAGATGCGCCTAACTTTGTCTTAAGCATATCACTTTCAGTAGGTATTTTAGCTAACTCACGTTTATAGATACTTAATCTAGTTAGCTCATCAGCATCCACAGGAAGTATAATATCGCAACCATCTTCCAATTCAGTATCAACACCATTTATATCATCACGAACTGCTTTTAACTTAGTCATGATTCTAATATATAGTGTATACAGAGATATGAATCCAGGACATTCCTTATCGTTACTACCGATAGTAACTATTCCCTTATCGTTAATACTCTCTATAAGATACTCGAATAAGATCTTGAAGATAGTAATATCTTTATTCCTAAGTGAGACACCATTAATCTTACCTCTTTTATCTAAAGTAAGCAATTCTTCATATACTGGAGATTTAATAGTCGTTACTCTATTATATCTCTTACCAGATAACCTACCTCCCTTTTTAACATATACCTTAAACATATCATGGTATTCAGGCATAAATGAATTAGTGTAAATCTTTAGCCATTTACTAAGAGTATTAGCATCTACAATATTCTTAATACCAGGATTCATGGCTTCTTTAAGTCTTACCAGGAATTGATTAAGTAACATGGTTGACTTAGTTTGAAACTTAACATCTGTAGCCATAGTTAGTAACAATGATCCTAATACAACAAACTTGTTACTAAGTCTCTGCTTAACTAAAGACCTTGTCTTAACTAAAGATAACGAATCCCCTTTAATAATAGTTTCATCAAGAGGATTATACAATTTCTTGGTGGTGATTATCTCACCGTCAGCATCCTCGTCTAACAACGTACGTATATGCTCCCTAGTAGGAAGCACTAAAGGAATACCATTATCAGTATAGTTAATCATACGATCACCGTCGCTAATCATAAGATGTCCTTTAGAGACATCTACATCTAAACTTGTTAATACTCTTTCGTAAAATTCATTAATATCCACTTTAAAACCCCTATATTTTAATATTAGTAGCCACTATAGTTACCTGTATCTCCACATGGAGACATTGACATAACTGTATCTACTACTGATTCAAAATCACCAATTAAGGCTTCTTTTGTCATACTATTTGTTAATACTGGTGTATATAAACTATCTGCAAATGTAGGTACTCTGTATATAATAGGTTGACTATTTTCTACAGATACACTAACAACAGTATCTCCTAAAAGATCACAGTTAAACACCAAGTCTACTAAACGTAGATTACTTAATGATATCTGTGGCATAATAACAGAATTAAGATAGTTAATAATCCTATTACCATAAGGAGTAATATCTACACCTTCTAAGAATGAACTGATGTTACTGATAGTGGTAAATGGTGCGCCACCAGCATTAGTTATAGTGCCTCCTATAACAGATACTAAATTCTCACTCATATTAGCTGTGAGAGCATTAATAAATGTCTGTGCTACTTGTGTTTCTTCTGTAAAGTTAAGCATAGATTCAGTATTCTCTGTATCTAAACCAGTGGCTACTTGTACAGGATCTGATATAATGCCACCAGACTCTACTAATGTAATGATATTACTAACCCCTGGATATAATCTATCTAATAACGATAATGTAAAATATGAAGGTTCCATATTACCAGAAGCTCTAGCTAATGAATATATAAACGAATTAGTAGTGATAGCTTGCTCTGCTACTAAACCATTAGCATTAGCTAATACTGACTCAGGTGTATTAAAACCAGTATATACTGATTTACCATTAACTACAGCATTAACTGTATTAGTAAAATACTTAAGTGGATCATTATTAGCTCTATTACTAACATTGGCACCATTAGAAGCAGATGATGTTTTCACCGATAATTTAACATCAGGCGTACTTGAATACATAGCAGATGAGTGTAGGTTTGTGATAACATCATACGGCCTTACTAATTCCAAACCGGCACTTGGTTCTCCTACTTGCTGGTAACTAGAATTACCAGTTGGATCATATACTACATTATAAGTAGCAGATACTCTACTATCTATACTATTAGTCATCATATTTTTTGTTCGTGTTACGGTGGTAATAGAGTTAATATAGAATATAGCGTTCGGATCAACTCTTCCTGAATAACTAGGATCATGATATTCACTATAGCCCTGTATATAATGGGTTATAGTGGTGCTATCGTTAATCCACTCATCAGCCGCTAATACAAACATCAATCTTTGTGTTCCCCACCCATTAGGAATAGCGGCCATACCTGTTGGTGTGGCCGATAGGCTAATAGAACTACCTATAGTATTAGCTGCACCAACTACACTAACTGGAGAATTATTATTTACTCCTTCGTTCATAAAGAAACCATGTAGTCTTTCGGCCTGTCCGTTATTTAATCCTAATGAGAAACTCCTCTGATACATATTTTGATATTGATGCTCGGTAGGAATTAACACCATCATCTTTATCGATATATTACTTGAACTATTGATCTGCATATGAAAACTCCTCCATATCTATGATAAATTTAGCTAGATGATTTTTAAATCCAGGATCTAGCAATCTAGGTGCCATAGTTCCAAATAGTTCACTATGACAATGTTCTGGTATATTAGATATCCATTTCTTACTGAAAATGTCATATGTCAGATCAGTAATAGAAGTCTCTATAACACTTTCAGTTTTATTAACATTAAGTTGTTTCATATATGGATATAATTTAGCTAGCTGTAATTTAAGTTCTTTTTCTAAACGTACATTAGGAACTGTATTGACTTCTATACTATCTGAATTATCAGGCATTACTTTAGATAGTAATAAAGCAGCTATTTGTTTGTGACCTCTTGTCCAAGCTATTACAAATCCAAGACTAAGAATATTAATAATTCCGTCAATATCTATATAATCAAAAGATCTAGGATCTATAATTTTCTTAAACATATACCCAGCTAGTATAACTTGTTCTTTAGCTACTGGCACCTCTCTGAAGCACTGTGCATATTGAAGAGCTTCTTCCAGCAATGCCATATTATCACAAGAACCAATATCCCTTACCAACAACTCTATATTACTAACATACCAGTTAAGTTCTACCTCAATACCTGCGGATAAATCAGACACCATCCTATATGCTTCTAGGATAGATTCTTTATCTGTTCCACCACTATCTGGATCTGATAATGGTTTTTTCTCACGAATCTTAGATC
>Ga0256829_1001804_pt1 | contig 16901 bp, 15 predicted proteins | sample 131447metaG_FD_185979 | JGI IMG/M metagenome (GOLD analysis project Ga0256829, IMG submission 185979) | Hydrothermal vent microbial communities from Lau Basin, Pacific Ocean - 131-447 | ecosystem: Environmental > Aquatic > Marine > Hydrothermal vents | place: Pacific Ocean: Lau Basin | collected...
TAACTATTTAAATATCAACCGTTTATGAACTATAGTTATTAACAAAAGTTAATAACTAAAAAAGCCTAAACGATTAAGTTTAGGCTTTTTATATATGATTTGAAGTGGTAAATTATTTTCTTCTAGCTTCTTTAATTCTAGCTTTTTTACCTGTAAGACCTCTAAAGTAAAAGATTCTTGCTCTTCTAACTTTACCTCTTTTGTTAACTTCAATTTTTTGTAATGCAGGTAAATTAACAGGGAAGATACGCTCTACACCAACTGTTCCTGACATTTTTCTAATTGTAAAAGTTTCTGAAGTACCAGTACCTCTTCTTTGTAATACTACACCTCTAAAGAACTGAGTTCTTACTTTTTCTCCTTCTCTAATTTCGTAGTAAACTGTAATTGTGTCACCAGCTGAAAATTCTGGTAAGTCTTTTCTTGTTACAAATTCGTCTTGTACAAATTTTATTAAAGATTCCATCTTTATTTATGTTTAAGTGTTTGATTCAGAACAACATTCACGTATTTCGCCAGAGGTTAATCCGAAATTGGGTGCAAATATAAGCAAAAAGTTAATTGATAAAAGTAAAAGTTTAAAAAATGTTTGTGGACGAAGACGGTTTTAAGTCATCGATACATTTTGTTTATACTTCACAAAATACTCGAACAGACCAAATTATTCATCTAGTAAATCTGGTCTTCTTTCTTTTGTACGTTTATAAGCTTGTTCTTCTCGCCATTTTTCAATTTTTGGAAAATTACCGCTAAATAATACTTCTGGTACTTTATGTCCGTTGTAATCTCGAGGTCTTGTATAAATTGGTGGCGCTAATAAATTATCTTGAAAACTGTCTGTTAACGCCGATGTTTCGTTACCTAAAACACCTGGTATTAATCGTATTACAGCATCGCAAAGTACAGCAGCACCAAGTTCTCCGCCAGATAGCACATAATCGCCAATAGATATTTCTTTAGTGACAAACATATCGCGTACGCGTTGGTCTACACCTTTATAATGTCCGCAAAGGATAATGATATTTTCTTTTAATGATAAGGTGTTGGCTATACCTTGATTTAAGGTTTCGCCATCTGGTGTCATATAAATAACCTCGTCATAGTGACGCTGCGATTGTAATTTACTTATGCATTTGTCTATAGGTTCTATAAGCATTACCATACCTGCGCCGCCACCAAATTGATAATCATCAATGGTTTTGTAGTTGTCTGTAGTATAATCTCTTAAATTATGAAAATGTACTTCTACCAAATCTGCTTCTATAGCACGTTTTAAAATGGATGCTTCAAACGGACTTTTAAGTAACTCTGGTAAAACAGTGATGATATCTATTCTCATGGCTTTGCTTTATTGGGTTGCAAAGATAGATTAAAAGTTTGGAAAGTAATATCTCTATTAATTTAGTTACCTAGAACATCATTCTACATATTCATCAAATTCATATTTTACATCCCAAGTTCCATTTATATTTTGATAGATTCTGCTCATACCACCAGAACCAAGCCTAATTCTAACATATGCTAAGTTTAGCTCTCTATTAAATATTGGTTTTGTTATACTTAAATAAGAAAAATAATTTTTCATGTTTTCCTTTTTGTAATAATTTGAAGCTATTTTATTAATTGAGTCCCATTTAATATTATTAGAATAATATTTTTCAATATCAATAACGTTAAATCCTTTGTTGGATAATTGATTAAAGCTAAACCTTTTGTTGTCTATAAATTGTTGTTTAACAAATTCAATATCATTAATATTTAGAGTATCTGAAATATATTGTGAAAGGTTAATTGATTTGTTTTTATTTATTGGGTCAATAGGTAAACTTGGAGGAACAACTATTGTAAAATTTGAAACTAATTCTCTTTTATCATTTAGTAGTTTAGATTCAGTAGTATCTGATAGTATTTGTACTAAAAAATCAATTTTAAATTTATTACTTATTAAATCGGTGTTATTTTTCTTTTTACAAGAAATAATTTGATTAAAAATCAAAATAAATAATAGAAAGTGTATCTTTTTCAAAATAGAGAATAATTATTGTTTGATGTTACACAATATTTCTTTAAAAATTCAATACATCAATCCATTTTAAAAGATACATGATTAAAAAGGTAAACGCTGCACTAACAAAAATGGTGCTTTGCCAAAAGTAAAGTTTGTTATTCCAAAGGTGAAGCCATTTTTCGCCAAACGAAGTTTTGACATAACTTTTTAAGAACACAGAATACGCAAAACCTATTGCCGAAAAGATGACTAAAGCTAATATTACAATTAAAGATTTTTCCATAACTGAAACTTTAATTAGTTACGATAATTCTGTAACTAGTTTGTACTAAGTTACTTTAAAAGCTTAACAATTTCAAATATATTTTAAAAACTAAGAGTTTTGAATGAAGAATTATTGATAACTCAACCCAATTTGTGCTTTAATTAAGTCTAATAAATCAATTAATTCGGTGCTTTTTTGAAAACTCATAATTGGGCTTTCTTTTTTATTAGTTCTGATTAATTGATTAAAATGCTCTATTTCAAAATTGTAACCAATAGAGTTGTAGTTAAAATCAAGTGTTTTTTCTTCACCGTTATTAGATATTAATGTTACTGTTGTTGGCTCATGAAACCTTGAGTTTATTTTAATCACACCAGTTTCGCAGGTAAAAATTGCTTCTGTGTTAGTTTTTTCAACTAAAGTAGATTTTAAATGGGCAATTGCTTCATCATAATAAAAAATCATATTACAAGTAGCGTCTGCACCATTATCAAAAAAAGTAGCTTTTGCTTCGGTCTTTTTAGGAATACCAAGTGTTGTAAGTGCACAAAATATTGGGTAAATACCAATATCTAAAAGACTACCGCCACCAAGAGTTTTATTGTATACTCTTCCAGAAGGATCTAAACTAGCTTTAAAACCAAAATCTGCTTCTAGTTTTAAGATGTTTCCAAAGTGTTTTTGTTCTAATAATTCTAAAACCTTTTGATAATGTGGTAAGAAGTATGTCCATAAAGCTTCCATTAAAAGCGTATTGTTTTCTTTGGCAGCATTTATCATGTTTTCTACTTCAAAACGGTTTAAAGCTAATGGCTTTTCACAAAGTACAGGAATGTTGTTTTGTAAACACATAAGTGTGTTTTCTTTGTGTAGACTATGTGGTGTAGCAATGTAAATGGCATCTATTTTAGGGTCACTTAACAACTCTTCATAATTACCATACGCCATTGTGGCTTGGTGTTTTTTAGCAAAGGTTTCGGCTTTTTCTAATGTTCTTGAAGCTACTGCGTAAATCTTGCTATTGCTTACTTTTTGCATATCTGTCGCAAATTTTTCAGCAATTTTTCCAAGACCTATAATTCCCCAATGTATGGTTTGTTCTTTATGCATAATTCATTTCATTTTTCATTAAAGACTGAATGACAAAAGCGATAACCATAACAATTAAACAGCCAACAAAGTTTAACCATAAAAATGGCAAGTTGATAATTTCAAATTGATTTAAAAAGAATAAACCAATGACTAAAACTTGTGTGATTAATGCTGAAATAAACACAGCGTTTGCTTTAATAAATTTGAAGAAAAACGCTAATAAGAAGATACCAAGAACATTACCGTAAAAAATAGAACCGATAATGTTTACTAACTGAATTAAATTTTCGGCAAGATTGGCAACGCAGGCTACGCCAATTGCTAAAATCCCCCAAAGTAATGTAAAGCCTTTAGAGGCTTTTACCATATCGTTTTCAGATTTTTCTCCAACACGTTGTTTGTATAAATCTATGGTTGTTGTACTTGCTAAAGCGTTAAGTTCGCTAGCGGTACTAGACATTGCTGCGCTTAAAATTACCGCTAATAATAATCCGATTAATCCTTTTGGTAAATTGTTTAATATAAAGTGAATAAATACGTAATCCTTATCATTGCTTTCTACTTTTAAATTCTTTGATTCGCCAGCTTTTTCAATTAGTTTTTGGGCTTCGCTTCTTAAAACATCACTTTTAGTGTTATAATCTGAAATGGTTTTGGCAGTTACATTATTTTCAGTTTTTACGTAATTGAAAATAGCTTGTTGTTTTTCAGCAAATAATTCGTTTTGTTGCTTTTGAAGCGTTTGATAGTCTTGAGAATATTCGCTGTTTAAAACAACTTCGGTTGCTGTTGGATTAAAATTTATTGGCGATTCGTTAAACTGGTAAAACACAAAAACCATTACACCAACTAGCAGAATAAAAAACTGCATTGGCACTTTTAAAAGTCCGTTAAATAGTAAACCTAATTGCATTTCTTTTACAGATTTACCTGATAAATAGCGTTGTACTTGACTTTGATCGGTACCAAAATAAGATAACATTAAAAAGGTACCACCAATTAATCCACTCCAAACGGTGTATCTATTATTTAAATCGAAAGAAAAGTCTAAAACATCCATTTTACCGCTTGCACCAGCTATTTGAAGCGCTTTAGAAAAAGTAATATCATTAGGAAGTTGATTAATAATTAAAACAAACGCAATAATCATTCCTGTAAAAATCACAACCATTTGGTGTTTTTGAGTAACGTTTACAGCTTTTGTTCCGCCAGAAACAGTGTAAATAATTACCAAAACGCCAATGATAATGTTTAGGAGTAGTAAATTCCAACCTAATACAGCCGATAGAATAATTGCAGGTGCAAAAATGGTAATTCCTGCAGCTAAACCACGTTGAATTAAAAATAAAATCGCAGTAAGTGTTCTGGTTTTTTTATCAAAACGGTTTTCTAAAAACTCGTAAGCCGTATAGACTTTTAATCTGTGATATAACGGGATAAACACCATACAAATCACAACCATTGCAATAGGCAATCCGAAGTAAAATTGCACAAATCCCATACCCGAATGGAACGCTTGTCCTGGTGTACTTAAAAACGTGATTGCGCTGGCTTGAGTTGCCATAACCGATAAACCTATTGTCCACCAAGGTGTTGTATTACCGCCTTTTAAGTAATCTTGAACATTTTTACTGCCTTTAGTTTGGTACGTACCATAAATAACAATAATTAGTAATGTACTTATTAAAATAATCCAATCTAATGTTTGCATTTTTTAAAAATATAACGTGATTAAATAAAAAGCGATTAAATATAAAATATTAGCCAATAGTACTAAGGTGTACATTGGTTTCCATTGGTATTTTGGTTGGTTTTGCATTTTTCTAAAATCGCTATGATTAATCCTTAAACTGTTCTTTATTATCTAAATTGTCTTTTCCAATACTTAGCATATTAGCAAATAATCGGTAAGCACCAGAAACACCAGCAGGAAATTCTCTAAAAAAGCTAAGACCTGTATAAATATAATAGCCTTTACCGTGTTTTGCGACTAACAAACTACCTTGTTTTTCGGTTTCGCCTTTATCGTGCATGGATAAAATTGGTGTAAATTTATTAGACCATTGGTTTGGAAAATATAAACCGCGTTCTTGCGTCCAACCTTCAAAGTCGGTTTTTGTAATTTGGTTTGGATAATTTAAAACTGGATGATCTTTTTCTAAAAGTGTAACTTCTGCATTCTCATCGGTAACACGATCTCTAGATAATTGTAAGGTGTAAGGTGATAATTGATCTACTTTTAGTCGATGACTTGTATTGTATTGCACAATCATATTGCCACCATTTTCTACAAAATCGAATAAAATTTGCTGTTTAAATTTAAGTTCGTCTAAGATGTTATACGCTCTAATTCCAACAACTACAGCATCAAAAGCGCTTAATCTTTCAGTAGTGATGTCTTCTGGATTTAAAACTATGACATTGTAACCGATTTGTCTTAAACTTTCTGGTACAACATCGCCAGCACCTTCAATATATGCAATGTTTTCGCCTCGTTTTTTGATATCTAAGCGTACCACTTTGCTTTCGCTTGGAAGTACAACGGTTTGATAAGGAATGTGTTCGTAATCGATTTCAACTAATTCTCTAGTGTATACGTCTTCACCAACATGAACCATTGGCGTTATTAATCCTTCACTTTGATTTTTTGGAGGAATAACAGTAAACGTCAGTGTTTGTGTTTCACCTTTATATTTAATATCTATGTTTTGCTTTTCAGGAAAAACAGACCAATTGTTTGGATGTGCGATTTGAACAAAACCGTTTAAATTATCGCGACCAGCTTTTACAATTACCGAAATGTCTTTTTGTTGATCTGAATCAAAAATGATGACTTTCTCTGAAATTTTTGCTGATGCTTCAGGAATGATTTCAAACGGACGATATAATTCGCCTTTATCTGGTTTAGAGTACCTGTAAACAATAGGTTTAGTTACAGAAAACGGTTGATTATTAATCGTTAAGTTAAAAGTAACGCTTATTGGTCTTGGTGTTTCTGGCTTTCCTATTAGATTTTTATCTTCAACTTTATACATGCCTAAAGTTCCTTTTTTATTCAACCAATACGGTGAAGACGGTTGCATATCTTTAGGAATAGTAAGTGATTGTTCTAAATTTTGTTTGTCATTATTTTTTAAAGAAAGTGCTTTTAAAGTCGCGATTTTGTCTGTAGAAATGTGATAAGACACTAACTCCATATTAATTGGGATACGGTTAACAGCTTCAAGATTTATGGTAATGGTTTCGCCAGGCGATGCGGTTGGTGTACTAGCAGATGCTTCTAAATATAGACCTAAACAAGCTTCAATTATAGCGTCAATTTCTTGAGTTTTATAGTTTTTCCAATATTCATTATCTAATTGTTGGATTAACTGTCTTGCTAATAATAAGTCTTTAACGTGTGTTGAAGGATTTTCAAAATTGAAATTTGTCTCAACTTTCTTTAAAATGTCACCAATAGTTTTTCCGCCTTTCACACGATTCCAGCTTGTGTCTATTCCTTCAAAAAGGTTGGTTTTGTCTTTTGGTAAATCGCCATTAATAAGTTCGATATATTCGGTTTGTGATCCACGTTGCGTTAAAGCACCAAACCCTTGACATAAATGTTTACTTCTAGAAAGTGCAGCAATCTCGTTATTAGATAACCCTTTTGAAGGGTAATATACGCCAATATCAAAATTTAAAAGTTTGCTTTTGTCTGCTTTTTCAAAGTTTTCTTGGCTTCCATAAAACCACCAGCTGGTATTAAAAAATTGGCGTTTTGGTTGCCAAGTTCCGTATGTTTTAGCTTGTTCTGGATATATGTTTGGGTTGTTTGCCAAATCAAAAGCTTCTACGCTTAACATAGCAGAAGTTGTGTGATGACCGTGAGTTGTGCCAGGTGTACGATGATCAAAACGGTTAATGATAATATCTGGTTTAAACTGTCTTATGGCTAAAACAACATCGTTTAACACTTGGTCTTTGTTCCAAATATCTAAAGTTTCTTCAGGATGTTTTGAGTAACCAAAATCGTTTGCTCTACTAAAACGTTGCTCGCCACCATCTACGCTTCTTGCGGCTAATAATTCTTGTGTACGTATAACACCTAATAATTCTCTAATTTCTGGACCGATAAGATTTTGTCCGCCATCACCACGAGTTAAAGATAGGTAAGCTGTACGTGCTTTTGCTTGGTTAGACATGTAGGAAATTAGACGTGTATTCTCATCATCCGGATGAGCTGCTACATAAAGAACTGTACCTAAAAAGTTAAGTTTTTTTACAGCATCATGAATTTGAGATGCGTTAAGTTTTTTTGGTTGTTGTGCTTGTAAAGGCAGAGCCAAAACAAAAATAAATAGGAGCGAAGCTAGTTTTTTTAGCATTTTTAAGGTTAATTATGTTTGAGGTAAATATACATAATAGCCTTAGCGGAATAGCTGTTTTAAGCCTTTTTTAACGTTATTTTTAGGATGTGAATTATAAGAAGTGAAGCTAATTTTTATTTCTATAATTTATTTTCTTTTTGACACGAATTGTCACAAATCATTTACGTTTGCTAACTGCTAACTGCTAACTGCTAACTGCTAACTGCTAACTGCTAATTGCTAACTACAGCCACTTTTTACGTTTAAAGTAGTACAACATGGCTAAGAAAATAAGAATCATAACAGCCCAAACTATATGATAACCATACTTGTATTGTAGCTCTGGCATGTTAATAAAGTTCATCCCGTAGATACCAGCAATAAAGGTTAATGGAATAAAAATGGTGGCGATAATGGTTAATACCTTCATAACTTCGTTCATTTTATTGCTAATGGTTGTCATGTACATATCCATTAAACTCCAAATCATTTCGCGATAAATATCTAAGTTTTCGGTGACTTGTATAATATGGTCGTAAACGTCTCTAAAAAAATGCGTTGTTTGTTCTTCAATTAAACTATTTGGGTCTTTTTCTATGCGACCAATAATTTCGCGAAGCGGAAAAATAGCGCGTCGTACTTTTAAAACTTCTCGTTTTAAATTTTGTATTTGCTGAGAGATGTCTTCTTGAGAAATTCCATTAAAAAGATCGTCTTCAAGGTCTTCAATTTTATTACCCATAGTTTCTATAATGGCATAATAATGATCTACGATAGCATCTATTAAGGCATACAATAAATAGTCTGCACCTTCTGTACGGATACGTCCTTTTTTGTGTCTTATACGATCTCTTACATTTTCAAAAACATCACCTTCGGCTTCTTGAAAAGTCAAGACATAGTTTTTGCCTAGCACAAAACTTACTTGTTCTGATATGATAGTTTCATTATCATCGTAATACATCATTTTTAAAACGATAAAGATGTAACTTTTATACTCGTCAATTTTTGGACGTTGGGATGTGTTTACAATATCCTCTAATAGTAATGGATGAAGTTGATAGTAACTACCTATGGTTTCTATCTCGTTTATATTATTTAATCCGTTAAGGTTAACCCATGTTACAGACTCTGTATCTTTAAATACAAACGCTTCTTCTATGTTAGAAAGGTCTTTTTCGTGTATGTCGTTATCGGTATAATCAAAAGAATGAAGATGTAATTTTACGTCTTCTTTTTTCCCTGTGTATACCAATGCGCCAGGTATTTGACCTAAATGCTTTTTATAGTTTTGTGTGCGTTTTTTTTGTTTGTTTTTTGCCATAATTAATGGAAATCTCCAAAGTCTTCAATTGCGTCTTTCTGAACTAAAGTTACAGCTTTTTGCAGAATTAAATTGTTTGGATACGTCACTAAATCTCCATTATCTAATCTTAGATGAAGTTGAAACGCACGAATATCTTCTATTATACCTTCTAAAGGCGAATCTTTATCGTGGATTTTTATTTTGTCTCCAACTTTATAAGGAAACGAAAAAAACATGATTATTCCAGAAGTAATGTTACTTAAAATAGACCAAATGGCAAATAATCCAATACCAATAACAGCAAAAACCGAAGAGAAAAGTAGTGTTAAGTTTTCTAGTGTTGCACCAAATATATAAGAAACAAATAGTAAAAATATTAGAATTAGAGTAAAGGTAGAATATCTTGATATTAACCCAATTCTAGCATCATTGATGCTACTTTTTTGCCCTATTTTTTTAATTGAAATTCTTAAAACAGACCTTATTATTAAAAATATAATAAGAAGAACTATTGTTTTTAAAATTTCGTCTTGTAAATGCTCAAACATATATTAAAATTTTGGTAAATATAGATTTTAAACTGAATTGTTAATCTAATTGCAATGTTTTTCTTAATGGTAAATCTTTATTACTATTTTGACTCCAATATGTGGTATTTATAGTTTTAAGTTTTGTCGCTTTTGTGGTTAATCCGTCTATAGTTTCTTCCCAACTTGTAATGGTAAAAGGGAAATTGTTTTCGAAATTAATAATTAGGGTTTTGTTTAATTCTTCAATTGAAAGCGTGTATTTCCCTTCTGAAATTTCCGCGAAAGCGTTATAAGCTTTTAAAGGTTTGTGTTTTAAACGAATGTATTCTAAACTTGGAATAATTTTAAAATCACCAATAGGAAGACTGTTTGGGTCAATACGAAGTTGTGTCCAAATTTCGTTCTCCAAAACTGCTTTTTCTAAGTTAAAATTTTGATCTGCTTCACCTTCAAAATAGGAATGTGATATAACTTCAAATTGCTCTCTGTTGTTAATTTGTGTGTAAACTTGTCCGCACCATTCTTGTATAGAAGCACTAACTTTTATAGCGTGTTGGTTGTTTGCAACGGGATAAAATGTGCTTTGCATAATGCTGTACGGATAAATACCAGTATTGAATTTTTTAGTGGCATTTAACTTTAAAACGCTTATGTTTTCTGGATTTTTCTGGTCTGCTTTTACTTGTGCTTTTGGTAAAAAAGGCTCTGTGACGTATACTAATACAGCTTTTCCGTCACGTAACTCGCCATAACGTGCCTGTTCTATTGTATAGGAAGTGATTTCAGCTTTTCCAGCATACCAATAGTCTTTAAATTGTTGGTTAGGTTTATAGGCTGGCGGTAGCTTTTTTTCTTCTTTTTTAGTTGTAATTTTTTTAGGTGAATCTGTAGTTTGTTTTTGTTCTTTGCAAGCAAAAATAAAAATACAAAAAAGTAGAATTGTGGTTAATTTTAATTGCATGGTTATAAGAAATTGTAGTATAAATTTACAATCTTAAAACTCTTCTGCAATGGTATTTAACGTTTTGTAAACAAGATGAGTTGGCATACCAACAACGTTAAAAAACGAGCCTTCAATACTGGTTACGCCAATTTGTCCAATCCATTCTTGTATACCATATGCGCCAGCTTTGTCTAAAGGCGAGTAGGTTTTAATGTAATGCCAAATCTCTTCATCTGTAAACGCTTTAAACGTCACTTTTGTAGTTGCATTTACCGTTTTTTGAAAGATTTTTGTACGTACACATACAGATGTAATCACTTCGTGTGTATTATCGCTTAAAGATTTAAGCATTGCAAATGCTTCGTCATTGTTTCTAGGTTTTCCTAATGCTACGCCTTTATGCCAAACAATGGTATCGCTGGTTACTAGTATTTCATGTTCTTTAAGTTCGTCTAAAAAAGGTAAAGACTTTAATTGCGCAAGATAGTCGCTAATTTCAAAATGCATTAAGCGATTAGGGTAATCTTCTTTAGTGTCTTTCAATCGGACTTCAAAATCTAATCCTAAATCTCTAAAAAACTGTTGTCTTCTTGGTGATCCAGAAGCTAATATTATATGTCTGTCTTTTAGTTTTTCTTTCAGCATAATTATATGATAAAATAGTACACGACCATAGATAGCATGCCTAATAGCATTACGACTTTTAATAATCTGCTAATCAATTTGAAATCTTTTTTGTTTTCAGCAGAAAACAATTTTATAGCAATATAGATTAAAGGCGCTATCACAGCAATTAAAAAGTAAATAATGGCTATGGTCTGCATATAAAGATACGCATTTAAGTAATAGGCTAATATTAAAATGGAAGCAATAGTTAACCCAAAAGCAATTTTTGCAGCTCTGTTTTTACCTAAGACTATAGGTAAAGTTTTCATCTGCGCATTGTAATCGCCATCTATATCTTGAATATCTTTTACAATTTCTCTAATAAATGTGATTAAAAATGCAAAAACGGCGTAATCTACAATAACTTCAAACATAGAAGATTGTATAAACTTATTTTGCATGTTTATGGTAGGTAGTAAATCGAAAATACCAACAACAATTAGACTTAATGCTACAAGACCACTTATTACAATGTTACCAACAAGTAGCATTGGTTTTAAAAAGGAAGCATAAATGTAAAGTAGTGCGGCGATGACTACAAAAATGCCAAAAAAGGTACTTCTGTTAACATCGTTAGCTAGGTAAAACCCAGTAACAACGCCAATAAAAGTAAATGCCATATAATAATTATAGGCTTTATCTTTTGCAATGGTTTTTCCTACTATTTGCTTGTTAGGTTTATTAATTGCGTCTGTTTCTACATCAAAAATATCGTTAATAATATAACCGCCAGCAGCGATACATACGGTTGAAATAACCAAAATGATAAATTGAAAAGTACTAAGCGTTGTATCTACATTAAAAGCAGGAAACATAGCATATTTTATAAGCACTTGTACTAACGCAATTAAAATTAAGTTTTTATATCTAATTAGGTTGATAATATTCACTAGTTGTTGGTTTTTTAGTTTTTTGTTATTCTAATTTTGTCGAATTAAAATGTTTGGGCATCAAAATCGCTGTCCCATTTCCCTTGAACTTTTAATACTTGTTGTATAACATCTCTTACGCAACCTTCGCCGCCTAATTTATGTGATACATAATTACATATGTCTTTAACTTCTGGTACTGCGTCTTGTGGACAAGTAGCTAATCCTACTTGTTTAAGTACTGGGACATCTGGTATATCGTCTCCCATATACAACACATTTTCTGCATTGATGTTATTATTGCTAATATATTCGTTATACTGAGTTAGTTTTTGATGAGCGCCCAAATAAACATCTTTAATACCTAAATGTTGTAAGCGCAATCTAACACCTTCGTTTGTCCCGCCAGATATAATACAAATATTAAATCCATGATTAAGTGCTTGTTTGATTGCATAACCATCTTTAACATTCATATGTCTTATCATTTCGCCAGAAGTAGTTATAGTAACCATTCCGTTAGTTAAAACGCCATCTACATCAAAAATAAAGGTGTTGATTTGGTGTAAGTATTCTTTGTAGCTTTTATCTTCCATTATGTGTTTTTTTTATAGATGAGGTCATTAGTTTATAAATAGCTTCATGATGCTCATTATCTAATAATTTTAAATGTCTTTTTATTGTTTTTTTGTCGTTACGTTTAGCAGGACCAGTTTGTGCCTTGTATGGCGAAACGTCTTGAACTTTTTTAGCAGTTTCGGTAATTAATGGTTTTAAAATATCAAATTCTGCACCATGGTGTTCTGTTATTTCATGAGCAACTCTATACAATTGATTAGTGAAATTATTTACAAAAACAGCAGCTAAATGTAAAGCAGGTCTTTGATCTGGATTAACTTTGTAGGTTTGACAGCCTAACGCTTCTCCGACAGATTTTAAAAGTTTAAAATCTTGTTTTCTTAATGTTTCTATACAAATTGGTACCGTTGTAAAGTCTAAAGCAACATCTTTACTAAAGGTTTGCAACGGATAGAAAACTCCGCGATAGTGTTTTTTATCAATATCATATAAACTAGCACTTCCAGAAGTATGAACAACTAAACGTTTTTTAAAAGGAAGATTACTGCTTAGTGTTTCAATTGCATCATCGCTTACGCAAATTATATATAAATCAGCTTCAACTAAATCCTTTAGATTATCAGTAATACTGACTTCATTTTTGTATAATGAAATATTATTTAAAGTACGATTATACCACTGTATAACGTTAATGTTATCAGTAGCAGAAATTGCTTTATATAAATGAGTGGCTACATTTCCTGCGCCAAGCAAAACTATTTTTATCATGGTGTAAAAATAATAAGAAAATATCTATAAAAACGGACATTAACGTATCTTTGTTATAATGATTAAAGACGATATAAATACACGAGAAGATGTTGCTTTGTTAGTAGATCAATTTTACAAAAAAGTAAGAGCAAACGCTATTTTGGGACCAATTTTTAATCAAGCTATTACCAATTGGGATCAACATTTAGATCACTTAACCACGTTTTGGGAAAGTAGCCTGTTTGTGGGGAAACCTTTAAAGAAAAAATATATAGGAAACCCATTAGAAGTGCACGTAAAAGTAGATCAAGCAAATAATAATAGTATTACAGAACATCATTTTGGTATTTGGTTAAACCTTTGGTTTGAAACTATAGAACACTTATTTGCAGGTGAAAATGCAGAGTTAGCTAAACGAAGAGCAAGAAAAATGGGCACATTTATCCATCTTAAAATTTTTGAAGCAAGACAACAAAACAGTTAAACTTTTAACGATTTAAACTGATTTTAAACCAACAAAAACAACTATCTTTGCACGAGCAAAAAAAGGCTTTACCTATGCAAAATAAATTGGGCAAGATTCTATTCTCAACACGATTAACAGCTATATTATTTATTGTTTTTGCCATCGCTATGGCTACTGGTACATTTTTAGATGCCAAAATGGATACATCTCCAACACCTTACACGCGTAATTTAATTTATAATGCATGGTGGTTTGAAGCCATAATGGTACTTTTTGTGGTTAACTTTATAGGTAATATTTCAAGATACAGGTTGTTACGTAAAGAAAAATGGGCAACACTTTTATTACATCTAGCATTTATATTAATTATTATAGGTGCTGGAATAACAAGATATTACAGTTTTGAAGGCATGATGCCTATACGTGAAGGAGAAACTAGCAACGCATTTCTTTCTCAAAAAACATATATCACAGCATATATCGATGGTGATTATATGATTGATGGTGTACCACAACGTCTACCAATAGAAGAAGAAGTTGATTTTTCTGGTAGAATGGAAAATAGTTTCAGTTTAAATACAGCTTATAATAATCAACCGGTAAGTATTGAGTTAGTCGAGTTTATTAAAGGTGCAGAAGAAACAATAATCCCAAATGAAAATGGCGAAAATTATTTAAAAATAGTAGAAGCAGGTCAAGGTGCACCACACAATCATTTCTTAAAAGAAGGCGAAGTACAAAGTATACATAATGTGCTTTTTGCGTTAAATAAGCCAACAGATGGTGCTATTAATTTAACAAAGTCCGAAAACGGAATTACAATTAATTCTCCTTTTGATGGAGAATATTTGCAAATGGCAACAATGAGTCAAGGAAAACTTGTTAAAGACAGTATTCAACCATTTATGTTACGTTCACGTTACATTATAGGAGACATGCAATTTGTAGTTCCAAATCCAATAATTAAAGGAGAAATAGGCGTTGGTAAAAAATCTCAATTATTAAAATTTGATGAAGATGGTGTTATACTAGATGTTACTGCAAACGGAAAAACTAAACGTGTTGGTTTAATTGGAGGACAAGGAACAAACAATCCTTTCAAAAAAATCACGATCGATAATTTAGATATTAACCTCAAATACGGCGCAAAAGTTTACAAATTACCATTTAGTGTAAAGTTGAATGACTTTATCGCTCAAAAATATCCAGGAACAAAAAATTCTTATCAAACCTTTGAAAGTAAAGTGACAATTTTTGATAAAGAAGAAAGCGATTTTGATTATCATATTTACATGAACCACGTTTTAGATCACAAAGGGTATCGTTTCTTTCAAGCAGGTTTTGATCCAGATGAAAAAGGAACAAAACTATCTGTTAATCATGATTTTTGGGGAACTTGGGTAACTTACATTGGTTATTTCTTATTATACATAGGTTTGATGGCAATTATGTTTGATAAAAATTCACGTTTTGGAGATTTAAAGCGACTTTTAGAAAAAGTAAAAGCTAAAAAAGCAGAACTTTTAACTATACTTTTCTTGTGTTTCGCTTTAAGCGGAATAGCTCAAGACAACCTTGATCACACAGAAGATGATGGTCACAATCATCAAGTTACGGTACCAAAAACACCATCAAAAAGGCAAATAGATTCTATTTTAAAGGCAAATGTAGCACCAAAATCTCACGCCGAAGAATTTGCAAAGTTAGTTTTACAAGATTTAGATGGTCGTATGATGCCTATAGATACATATGCTTCAGAATTACTAAGAAAATTAAGTAAATACGAAGCTTATGAGGGTATGACAGCTAATCAACTCTTCTTAAGCATTCAAGAAAGTCCGATGCTATGGTATAATGTGCCAATTATTTATATAAAACCACGTAAAGGAGATTCTATAAGAAGTATTATCGGAATTAGTAAAGATCAAAATTATGCTAAGTTGTTAGATTTCTTTGGAGACGATTTTAACTACAAATTAGATAGACAATTAGAAGAAGCTTATGAAACGCAAGTAAAAACAGCTATTCAAAAAGAGTTTATAGAGGTTAATAATCGTGTTAATTTATTAAGTAATGCTATAGAAGGTAGATCGTTAAAGATTTTCCCTGTACCTAACGATGACAATAACACTTGGATTTCTCCATTTGAATATAAAAACGAAGGTTATAATCAAAAAATCCAAGACTCAACCTACGGAAGTTTTATAAACGCTGGATTTGACTGGTATTTATATAGTTTAAATGAAGCAAAAAAAACAGGAGATTTTACCCAGCCAGAAAAATTATTAAAAGCATTTAAAACTTCGCAATCTAAAGTAGGAGCTGAGGTAATGCCAAGCGACTCAAAGATAAATGCAGAAATACTTTACAATAAATACGATGTATTTAAAAAACTATTTGTTTACTATTTATTGGCAGGAATTATATTATTAGCTTTATTAATTTGGCAAATTTTTAAAATTGATAGTAAGTGGTTAAAAAATAGTATCACGATATTTAAAGTAGTAATTTTAGTATTATTTGCTATTCATACTTTAGGTTTAATTGCTAGATGGTATATATCTGGTCATGCACCATGGAGTAATGGTTACGAGTCTATGATTTATGTAGCTTGGGCAACTATGTTTTTTGGATTTGGTTTTGGTAGAAAAAGTGAGCTAACCATAGCGGCAACATCTTTTGTGGTTTCAATATTATTAATGGTAGCACATTTAAGTTGGATGGATCCTGCAATAGCAAACTTACAACCGGTATTAAATAGTTATTGGTTAAAAATACACGTAGCAGTCATTGTTGCTAGTTACGGTCCGTTTACGTTAGGCTTTATAATTGGTTTAGTAAGTTTATTTTTAATGGCATTTACTAATAAAAATAATAAAACCAAGCTAGATTTAAGTATTAAAGAATTAACTTATATAAATGAAATGGCTTTAACCGTTGGTTTAATTATGCTTACTATTGGTAACTTTTTAGGCGGTCAATGGGCTAATGAAAGTTGGGGTAGATATTGGGGATGGGACCCAAAAGAAACCTGGGCTTTAATAAGTATAATGATATATGCATTTGTAATACATATGC
>Ga0256829_1001805_pt1 | contig 16893 bp, 9 predicted proteins | sample 131447metaG_FD_185979 | JGI IMG/M metagenome (GOLD analysis project Ga0256829, IMG submission 185979) | Hydrothermal vent microbial communities from Lau Basin, Pacific Ocean - 131-447 | ecosystem: Environmental > Aquatic > Marine > Hydrothermal vents | place: Pacific Ocean: Lau Basin | collected...
AGAAGGCCGCGCCAAAGAATGGTTTGATGCGTTTTCGAAAAAAATAAAAGCTAAGGTGAACATGAAATTGGAAGAATCTTACCCACAAAGCTAATTGTAATAATTTCACCATTTAAAGGGGCGGTGGCTAAACCCATCGTCCCTTAGAATTGGTTAAATTGAGGTGTTTCATGAGGTGTTCATTCTTTTCCCAAAGGTAAAATCGAGTTGCGATCCATCATTTCCGAATAGATTGGAAAAATATCATTTATTGATAATGTTTCTTGGTCTACGCTTTTCTCTGAACAAAGTTGCAGCAAATAAGTGACCAGTCGATCATCTGATCTTGGGCGCACACAGGAATTGACCCTCTTCTGCTCATAGAAACGAACCCACTGTATGCGCAGTGATTTGTATTCAATTCTGATATTGACATGAGGTGTGGTCGGTGCGGGTGTTCTGTTGCTGTATAAATGTATATTGACCGCCCCAGTTGGAAGCAAATTTTAAGCTGGATTATTACCAGGTTGAGAGGTACGTAGAGATTTCCCATTGATGCGCAAGGTGATGCAATGATGCTGTAAACGGTCAAGCAGTGCGTCAACGAGTGGTTTGCGTTTGAAGAGATTATACCATTCAGGGTAATCAAGATTTGTGATGATGGTGGCCTTTCGGTTATAACGTTGATCCATGAGTTTAAAGAAGGTGTTGGCCTATTCGGGCTTGAGGGTGAGATAACCCAGCTCATCAATGACAAGAAGATCATATGCGGAAAGACGTTTGAGTAATTTGGTTGAACTGGTATCGGCCAGAGATGCGTAGAGTTCATCCATCAGATCCTGCGCGTTATAGAAACGACCACGGTATTCACCCAGCAGTGTCTGGCGCAAGAGGCCAATGGCGAGGCCGGATTTTCCTGTTCCTGATGGACCAATCAAAACAATGTTCTCAGCCCGCCGGATGAAGTCCAGACCGGATAGTTCCTGTATCTGGCCTTTGTTGACTGCCGGTTGCCGTTCGAAGGGGAATGACTCCAGCGTCCAGTCCCATGGGATTTTGGCCTGCTTTAAGCGGTTGCCCATGCCTTGGGCGCTCACAGGAATTGACCCTCTTCTGCTCATGAAAACTGACCCATCCGATGCGCACGCAAATGTACTTGTGCATGCGCGGCCAAGTTTTATTCTGTTATTGAGAGGAGTTAACCAGGTGCTCAAAATCTGCTGTTCTGCGGAGCCGTGCGTTGCTCTCACGAAGTCCACGGCGGCGCACGGCTCCGCAGAACAGCAGATTTTCCTGCCATGTTCTGTGGTGAGTGTAGAGCTTTATGAAAGTGATCAAGAAGTGTTTGTCAGGCAAAAAGAAGCGATGGCATTCAATAGATTGCCATAAAAACATATATTATTCAGTATGTTACATCGATCTTCCGCACCAAATTTGATGCACCTTTGGCGCGCGCCAAAGGTAATCTATTCCTTCGAAAGGTGATTGCGCGTACCTGCGAAGAACCTATGTAAGTTATTATGAGCCTTAACCTGTCAATGTCAAACATTTTGTGCAGAGAGCTCTCTAACTCCACTCATGGCGCTGTATTACTACTCTGCTCGCGTTGGCATGCCTGAACCCAAACAACTGAGCACTCATGAATTGAAAAAATCCGATGGGTCATTTTTTTGAGCAAAAGTGGGTCAATTCTAATGAGCGCTGAAGCCCATGCTCTTGTCGGAGCGATAGCGTGATTCTTGATGCCCTCGCAACAAGTCGGAGCGCAGCAAAAAAATGGAAAAACAAATGGGAACGACCTCACCATTTGCCCTAGAATCGATTTTAGCACCCTTCCGAATGGTACGGCGACCCCCTAAAAATCATGTCGCCGACTTTTTGCGAGGGCATCATTCTTCCATGAGTAATCGGTAAAGCGTTTCACTGATGGAGCTTCCCTGCTGCTCCGCCCTGTTCAGTTCATGCTCCAGAGCCTGCCCCATGCCGCGCAGGCGCAAAGCTTCAAGCAGCCTTTCCACCCTATTGCGCATCAGTCGTCATCGTCCTCATCGTCTAATTTGAAGATATCGCCTGCCACCTGCTTAAGAATCATGCCCTTCCAGCCGGGCAAGGTCGTACATGCCAGATTTCTGCGCCTGCTTGATCGCAGCCATGAATGGCGCATCAGGATAAGTGGCTGCATATTCAACAGTCGGCGCATGCGATACACGCCGCGACCATAGACGCGTTTTTTCACGCCCCGGATATAAGCATCCAGCATCTCATGGTGACCGAGCAATAACGTTTCTTCACTGCATGCACCCTGATAAGCTCGTTTACGCGCCAGCGGTTTATGGTGTGACGGATCAGTTTTCTTTTTATTACGCTCGCCAATGATGCGCTGGTGATCAGCTACCTGCTTGTTCTGGAAGAACACGACAACGCGTGTAAGATATTTATGCACCATCACCACTTTGCCAATCAGGTATTCCGGCACGGAGTATCGATTCGTATCAAGGCTGACATATGCGTCAATATCCACCGTGCGATCAACACTGTGGTAAACCGGTGGTAACACTACAGGGAGAACAAGCAGGTGCGGTTCCTCCATCACGTACGCTTCATCTGGACTTATTAAAGCTCTCCAAGCCCCTCTTGTTGAAATAACAGCTAATATTTTTTGACAAAATGGACTGTTATTACTTGCCTCTCACATTTCCGCCAGCCATATGTTTTAGCATGCTTAAGTATGCCTGATACCTTCTCGACGATTTCAAAATATAGCTTCTCCCATCAACCACAAAGCCATCCAAATTATGCTGTATCACATATGATGAAAGGTCACCTATCTTGTTTATGAATCCTCTACCATTGAAGTTCAACGAGGTATTGCACAAGACCCCGTAACCAGTACGTGCCTTAAATGAGATGAGCAAGTTATTCAAGTTTCGGTTCGTCGCAGATGACACAGTCTGAATGCGGGCGGTCTTATTCACATGAGTAACAGCCGCCAGTACATCAGTTCTTGCACTATACGTATAAAGCATATGCGGACTCGGGTGGTTGCAACCAAACCATCGCGCAGCATCTTCTTCCAGACAAAGAGGAGCAATCGGACGAAATTGTTCGCGCTGCTTGATCTCATTCAACCGTATTCTGGTGCTTTCTTGGAATGGAGCGGCAAGAATGGAACGGTTACCCAAGGCCCGCGGACCGATTTCATATTTACCGCTCACCCATCCCAGAATGAGGTCATTGGCCAACATGTCGGCAATCACTTCATCATCAGCCTCGTAGAGATCATACCGCTCTATATCGAAAGACCCTGCCATGTCGAAGGCAAGACCTGAATAGACGTTCCAATCGATTTTTGGGTTTCCAGTAAAATGGAACTGGGCGTCGATCGCTGTTCCAATCGCGGAACCTGAATCATAAGGACCATGCGGCAAATGGGACATCTTCCAGCCAGCTAGAACACGCTTGCCAGGGATAAATTGTAATGCGATCTGCTTATTAAGACTCCGATCAAACAAAAGGTTTATTCCATCTAGTTGTCTAGACGGGGATTCCCATAAAAGTGCAATTGCATCTGTGCTTAGTCGCGCAGCAGTCAGAGATTTCTCACGGGCAGCATCAGGAGATAAGTTATTTGTTTTTACACTACATACAAAGGAACAGCCACCGATTGAATCAAGAATGTCTTTCTCGTGAAGATAGTCTCTAGACGGTTGGCGCTTGCCTATACACTTGCCTTGCCATTTTTTTACTACACGCCGAAAGGTTACATTTGAAACCTCTCCATTTTGTTTCTTGCGAATCAGCCAGTCATTTCGGAGCTCGAATCTAACTGGGCCAATATCAAAGGGACAAATATTTTTGTTGCTAAATAAAGTACAGCCAAATGCATACTCTCTAATGCCATAGCCAGACATCTGCTTGTTAAGTGATGAAGCAACCATTTGGCCAACTTTTTCGGCATTCTCGGTCAAATCATTATTTAGGTTTATTGCGGCCAATGCGGGACCAAAAGCATGCCGTACAGAAGCTCTCCAGTCCGTAAGAGTGAAAGATGTCTTAGTATTCGGACAAATATCCATTAGCTGATCCGCCACGTTTATAATTGTGTCGTCGATTAGCTTAGAGATTGTAATCGAGCCACCCTTACCTGCGTAGATAAAGCGAGGCAACGGAAATTCATCATTTTCATCCCTATAAAGATGCGGAACCGTTTGGAGCCTTTTTAGTTCGGTAATGATTACCCCAATTTTAGTCAGTAGCTTTCCCATATTTCCCAACTATTCTCTTTATAGACTATCTACTCAAGATCAACCTATGGAAAAGGGCAAAGCCCTTTTCTGAGAGTCCATTTTTGGCCGATTTCTGCCTGGCGTCAGGCTGGAACAAACTAACTGCAATTACGTTTTCGGACCGTGCAAAAGCAGGACAGGCTAATTGTCCTCTGATCGGACACGAAATTGCCACTCAAGACTGCAGTGATAAACTAGAAGTTGCAAATTAGTCGGAAGTGGAATGTCCCCAAGTACCATCAAGAAACTTTAATAAATTTTTTTCGTTAGCGGCTAACACATTGCTTAATATGTTTACCAAACACCTTTTGAAATTTTAAAACTCTATCAAACATCCATGAATGATACTGCCCCCAATTATCCTGGCTTGATAAGCTGCCATTGGATATAAGTTTAATTCTACTTGCTTTCTTTTGTGGTAGCTCTTCCCACTCAAGTTGCTCGCTTAATTCATTTTCGATTTTTTCTTTTTTCTCATGTAATGAGGAGAATAATTGCTTTGAGTCAGGGATATATATTTCACAAGCCATTTGTTCAGACTGGCTATTTACTGTTAACGCGATATGGGCATTTGAAAAGCCAAAACTAATATCGTACCAATGTTGAGGGTAAGCTTTACGTAATTTTATTTTCCCATTGTGCTCTTGGATAAACTCTTTGAACTTTGTCCAAAACTCTAATTGCAGTAGTTTTGTATCAGACAGTTCGCTTTGTGTTGTAGCTTTTTTAACTGCCTTTGCCCAATCATTTGGCTTGGCAATAACTTGAAATTTGGGGGCATATGGAGAATTTGCAATTTTCCATACCTCCATTTGGATGGCGAAAATATTGATATTTGAATCTGTATGCTCATTGAGCCAATCAACAGCCTGTTTATGTTCATCTCGAACACTTTTTACTATCCATACAATGATTTCAGCATCAAAGCCTGAAGCATAGGTTATGATTTTACCCAAGTGATCATGATCTGTTGATTCAAGCTGGTTTTCTATAACGATTTGCCTTCCGGTATTTTCTTCTTCTGCCCTTATATCAACATTAAAGTTCCCGACAGGTGCTTCAGTTTGTATCAGAGATATACCGATTCCTATTTCGTCACTTAATAGCTCTAGGTTTTCCGGTTTGGCAAGCCAATTTGTAAAGTCTAAGGCTTCATGTTTCCAGACCTCTCTCAAATTAACTTTTTCGAGCTTGGATAATTCCACACGCCCCTCCTTTTGACTGTTGACTATTTCTGCATATCATAGAGATATGGTGCCATCCAAGCAAAGATAGGATAGATAACCCTCAAGGTTAGCCAACATGCAAAAGGCAAATGAAGGTTTATAATCAGTGTGTGTCGTGAAAGAAGTGGCTCGGGTTATTATATTTTCCTGTTTGGTTTCGGCTATGCTGGATAGGGAGAGTGTAAAATTGTGGTGTAAATCATTACACCTAGTAATTAACCTTCCGAATATCGAAATCTAATTGAGAATCATCCAATTCGATATCCATATTCGTTTTCAAGCCAAATAAGGTCAATTTAGGTTCCCAAACAACACCCCATGTATTTCAGAAGTTGCATGACAAAAACCAACCACTATTCACTCAGAAGAAGGTAAAAAAGCAAATCGAGTGGACATTTAGTGGACAATAAAACCATTAAATACATAAACACCTATATATAAGTGATTTTTTCATAATAATACTAGGATTATGTATCCTTGTTGCTGTTTACTGTCGCCTGTTATAGCGTGTCAGCCTGCACTGCAAAGGGGCTACACATGGCATCAATTAACAAACAAACAGACTCATCCGGACAAACCAAATACAGGGTTAGAGTTCGGTTAAAAGGTCAGCCGATCCAATCCGCAACATTTAAACGCCTGACTGACGCGAAAAAATGGGCCAGTAAAACTGAAACCGACATTCGAGATGGGCGCTATTTCCCAAAACGCGAAGCGCAGAAGAAAACAGTTTCAGAGCTTATAACGCAATACAAATTGATCGTACTTCCTCACAAAGCAGATTCCACGCAAAAAGCGCAGCGGTTACACCTGCAATGGTGGAAAGAAGAAGTCGGTTCATTAACACTGGCTGCCCTGACTTCAGCACGTATCGCCGAATGCAGAGATAAACTCGTTGGTGGGGGGCTAAAACCAGCGACAGCCAATCGCTATATGGCGGCACTATCTCATGCACTTTCCTGGGCTGTAAAAGAAAAAGGATGGATAGATACAAACCCTTGCAACAATGTCGCAAAAGGAAAAGAAAGCAGAGGGGTTGTACGGTTTCTCTCAAATGATGAAATCAATGATAAAGGTGATGTGGTTGTCGAGGGGGAACGAACCCGGCTTTTAAACGCCTGCAAGACTTCAAAGTGCTCACTTCTCCATCCAGCAGTTTTGCTGGCGATGTCCACAGGTATGAGACGAGAAGAGCAAATGACACTAACGTGGAAGGATGTAGACATAAATTCAGGCCGCATCATTCTCAACGACACTAAAAATGGGGAAAGGCGGACAGTTGTTGCCACCGGCCCTGCTTTAGACGAATTAAAAAGACTGGCCAAGGTGCGGCGAATTGATTGCGATTTGATATTCCCAGGCAAACGAGGAACGCCCGTAACTTTAACAAAACCATGGTATAAAGCGCTAAAAGAAGCAGAGATACAAAACTTTCGCTGGCATGACTTGCGACACTCATTTGCAAGCGAACTAGCCATGTCTGGAGCAACACTTTCCGAAATAGCCGAAGCCATGGGGCACAAGACCCTTGCCATGGTCAAGCGTTACAGCCATTTAACTGAAGGTCATATTTCAACAGTCGTTGAACGTATGACATCTCGTGTTTTCGGAGCTAATCATGAAAGATAGAATAACAGTTAAACAGCTTGGAACTGTGCTTGAAAATGATGAATATTATAATGGAGCACCGTTCTTTCCCTATACTGTAAATGAAAACCAGCGCATCATGAAAGAAGTCATGCAATCATTAAAGTATGGTGGCCAAGAAGAAACAGGGTTCACAGAATGGTATCAAAACTTACCAAACAGTAACCCTCATTCGATAGCTTTTGCTGCCACACTGTGCACTGGTATTGATAAACACCTGCCGGACACCGAAGAGAAGATATCTTGGAGGCATAGTGAGTTTTCTGAAACCTTTCGTGATGATTTAGAGGTTGATATTGGCGACCTAAAGTTACATTTTCGTAAATTCAATTATCCTTTGCCTGCTGAGATATTTCCTGAATGCAATGACAATACAAAAGTACGCCTTCAACTTCACGCTGTAAGCTTTGACCCGAAATATTCAATGTATCCCATTGTAAATGACTTGGGGCAAAAGATCACAGACTTATTGATGGAAGCAAAAAAAACGGAGAAAGAAGAAAAGCACAAACAAAAAATGATAGATACGCTTTTTGAGAAATGGGATGAGGCAAAAGAAATTGCAGACTTTGAAGATGTAACACCCACCTTAGAGTTGAAATTACAATGGACACGGGGGAATGAATACTACTGGAAGGATGAAAAGGCAGAATTGTGGCCCCTGTTATACGCAATACTTTTCGTATCGCACTGCGAAAAAGAAGATAGCAATTCATTCTATTGGTGGCGAAGAAGTCTCCTTTATAAAACATCTCAAAAAACGGACTGGGAAGAAAGAACTGGAGTAATCAAAAATAAAACAGGCACCTTTGTCGATCCTCTTAAATGGTTAATTTGGTGTAAACAAGAAGGCTTTAATGCACCTGATATATTGTGGCGTTCTGTCAGCCGCCAAAGTACTTACAGGAAACTGATGGCTTTTTGCAACCAAAATCAAGGATTAAGTCCTGACGATATCGGTCGCATACTCGAAATTGATGAGACACTTGATCAGTGTAAGTTATTGGATGAATGTTACAAAAAAATAGGCAGCTTAAATGAAATCGACCGAAATTCAGGAACCGAAAGTACTATTGCCACTGCAATTACCAGAAAAGGTGAGTTGCTTCTGGAAATTTCAGAGCGAGGATCCATCCCTTGCGTATCACAAATCGATGTTAATTCTAAAAACACTGAAATCGGGCAGGCACGATCTGAGATTGAAGAAATCAACAAAGCGCTAGATGGAAAGTTTGAAAGCCAGTTGGATATTCAATCATATAAAACGAAGGCAATACAACCTATTACACAAACGAAGACAGGGTTGTCTATATTCAAGTCCATGTCATGTCTTACCGCAGAGGAAGTAAGTGTATGCTTTACCGCGAAAAACTGGCTTGAAATTACGGCAAGGGGAAAAAAAACACATGTGCATTGTGATAAACTAGGCTTAATGATGGCGAGAAAACCTTCTGGTGATGAACTGGGCCTCAATCAACAGGGAAGAATATTGTTAGACATGGCACACAAAAAATATCCAGAAGGTGACGCTGCAAGTAAGGCAGTGAATAGGTTGAAATCATTACTTGCAAAGCATTTAAATATTAAAGGAAAAATTTTCAAACCAAAACAAGAAAGGTGGGAGCCGCTGCTTCATGCTTTGATAGATAAAACTAAAAGACCAGATGAGAGAGCCAAGGATCGAGCCATAATCACATCACATAATAACCTTACAGATAAAAACAATTACGACAACTCGAACTATGAACAGAGTCCTGAAGATCACCTGATTGATGCAGAGCTTGCCGCTGAATATGGGGATATACATAGATGGAAAGATGACACGTAAAACGAGAATTGAAATGTCACAGGAGAATGTAATTGCTTGAAAAATAAACACAATATGTGAAATGTAAAACCAAGAAAATGACATGTCACGCCATATAGGTAGGCACGCAGCAACATGCTGCAAAACTAAGCCTTTCAGTGTGATACCATGAAACTTCAAAGCATCAGTAATAACCAACCACAGAAAAAACGGCTCGGCTCAGTCAAACAACTTTTAGATAATTACCCAGGGTTTACCAACGGCGGAGTAAGGCACTGGATCTTCCACGACACCGAAGGCTTCCGATCTGATTGCATTATCAAGATAGGTACAAAGATATTAATAGATTTTGATGCTGTCGACAACTGGCTGGAAAGTCACCGTGGAGCCGCATGATGATCTCGCCCCCCATACGAAAGACCCACCTTGGGTTATTGTCATGAATAACGTCAAGCATTTAAGCATTGGCCGCTGGCAAGAAATATTTTCTCGACTTGGTATTAGCATACCAGAAAATGGTAAGCATGGTCCCTGTCCAGTATGTGGGGGCAAGGATCGATTCCGTTGTGATGATAAAGAGGGGCGTGGAACATGGATATGCAGTCAGTGCCCCCCAAATAATGGAAGTGATATAGCGGCTGGCGATGGGTTTGATCTTGTACGGCGCGCCAATGGTTGTGCAACCATGAAACAGGCATTTCAAACTGTTGCAGAAATGCTTGGTGCCAACAGAAGCAAAGCTCCATACAAAGAGAGGCACGCTGCCTACCATCGCCGTGAACTGAATACTCAGTGCAATCATACAGCCAACGAGGATGAAGCATGCAAACAGGCAGCGATCAAAGCTCAATACATATGGGAAAGAAGCATACCCGCTTGTGATGATCACACATATCTACACTCCAAAGGCGTACATGCTTACAGCATCAATACAGTTGGAGGTGATCTCATTATCCCTGTCCGGATCAATGGGGAGATAGTCAGTATCCAGTGTATCAAGCCAAATGGAACAAAGTTATTTCTGAAAAACGGGAAGGTCGGTGGGGGTTACCACTTCATCGAGGGTACTGATGCCCCCATTATCCGGATATATATTGCAGAGGGATATGCAACAGGCGCAAGCGTTAGAGATGCTACAGGAGGATGTGTAGTAATAGCATTTAATGCAGGCAACCTTAGCAAAGTAGCCAAAGCGATACGTTCCAAATATTGTGATACTGAGATCATCATTGCAGGGGATAACGATGAGTCAGGTGCCGGAGAAGCAAAAGGGAAGGTCGCGGCAGAGAATGTGAATGGTATTTTTACCATGCCGCCAGATACTGGCATGGATTGGAATGACTTTTCCAGGAAGTATGGGCCGCAGTCCATGTGTATGGAAATAGAAAGACAACTTTCCTCACTAAGGTCAGATATTAAACTTGGCGTAAATATTTTATGTGCTGAAAACATCAAAATTGAACCGATAAACTGGCTTTGGAATGGATGGCTAGCGGGTGGGAAGTTACACATTTTGGCAGGCCAAGCAGGCACCGGAAAAACCACACTAGCTATGTCGCTGGCTGCGATAATATCCAGCTCAGGAACGTGGCCTGATGGCGCTCAAACATCCGTTGGAAGCGTGTTGATATGGAGCGGTGAAGATGATCCCGCAGACAGCCTGATCCCACGTTTGCTTGCATCAGGTGCAAATCTAAAGCGTGTATTTTTTATTACTGATATGCTGGATAACGATGGTGTGCGTAATTTTGACCCGTCGAGAGATATGCTGCAGTTGATAGAAAATGCCTTACGAATCCCCGATCTTCGCCTACTAATTATTGATCCCATAGTTAGCGCTATTACAGGTGACAGTCATAAAAATGCAGAGGTTCGAAGAGGATTACAGCCGATAGTTGATATGGCATCAAAGGTAGGTGCTGCAGTATTGGGTATTACGCATTTTACGAAGGGCAGCAAAGGTGCTGACCCTACGGAACGCGTCACAGGCTCTCTTGCATTTGGGGCCTTGGCGCGCCTGGTGATGTGCACTGCCAAGCCGGTCGAGGATGGCGGTAGCAGACGACTGGTGCGAAGTAAATCGAACATCGGACCAGATGGCGGTGGTTTTGAATATGATCTAAAACGCGAAGCCGTTGCTGAAGGAATCGAAGGGCAAGCCGTTCAATGGGGCACTGCAATTGATGGTGCTGCCCATGATTTGCTGGCAGAGGTTGAAACACCAGAAGATGGAGAGCATACAGAACGTGATGATGCAAAAGAGTGGCTGAAAGAAATCTTAGCCGAGGATCCACTTGCCTCCAAAACGATTGAGCGAATGTCAAAGCAGGCCGGATTTGCATGGCGAACTGTTCAGCGTGCACGTAAAAAATGTCCTAACATTGAGATTAAAAGAAAGGGGTTCGGCAAAGGTTCAAAAGTCATGTGGGCTTACATACACGCCACCAAATCCCATACACGCCAGACAAATAGTGTGGCGTGTATGGAAAAAGATGGCGTGTATGGTGAATCAACCCCTACTCATTCAGATGCGATTTAATGATTTCACTCCACGAGAGCCTTCAGAAGCGCATCCCTGGTATCAGAGTAAAATTGAATATCGATTTTTGTGGCCATATCATCGGATAGGTCAAATAGCTGACGACGGCTACTGACGGGGATTAGGACAGCCTGTGCGCCCTTCTCTATGGCTAGTTCGACAACATTTACTGCGCTGTAGATCGGTTCAATCGATCCACCGAGGTTGACTTCACCGACAACGATTAGACCGCCTCGAATGGATTTTTTGAGTAATGTTCCACACATTGCCAGTAAACTGGCCACGCCTAGTTTTGCGCCGCGTTTGGAGGCATCAAATGCTCTTAGTTGCACGGTAAATTCATGGCCGCGTGGATCGCGGTCGCCGACCAATTGCTGTGCATGGGAATAAAGGTTCTGCTCTGCATAGCGAATGGACTCTCGAAAGGCTGGAGGGATCGGATTGTTGAGAATTTTCACGCCTGAGCCGGGGCCATCATTTATTTCAATGCGGTATAAGCCTGCATGGTCTTCCAAGTCGGCAGATCCTTCGCTGATTGCCCATACCTGGCCTGGCTCCAGTGGGTCAGAACCAATCGCGTTGTCGGATTGTAGTTCGGGCGTGGCTACAAATTTTTCTACGCCATCATCGCCAATAAAATAGCTAAAATGGGTGTTTCGAAACTCGGCTGATCCGATGCGTTTCTGCTGTTCCTTCACACGACGACGTACCTGCAAGCCCAGGCGCACCGCCCACTCCAAATCCTCTTCTGCAACGGCTGTATTTTCATCAGGATAAATCAATTTCAACAAGCCAGAAACTGTTTTATTCACAGCATTGGTATCACGACCGCTGAGCGCACCGCCAAAATGCACATGACCTTGTAGTGCGCTCACACGACTTTGTGATCTCAATCGGCTCAGGCACTCAGAAAGAAAATCACTCACCAGACCAAAATGATCGGTGGTTAGCGAGTTATTCATCTTGGGGATATCCCACCCAGGCAGATAGCAATGAATGCGATCCATCCATGCTGTGTCATCGCGCATTTCCGGTGGCAGTGGTCCAAATAGATGTCCTACGCGTTGTTGGTGCGATACATCCACATCAAAGTTTCCGACAAAAACCAATGACCCATCTGCCCGAATGCTTTCCTTGCCCCGGCTGAATTCGCCAGATTCCATATAGCCTTTCATAATATTCACGCCATCTTTGGAATCGAATGTAATCCCACTCACTTCATCAAAACAAACCACATCATATTGGCATACCAAGCCGCGCTGGCCGCTGTTATTATTCACAAACATACGCGCAACGGTGGCCTTGCCGCCGGAAATCAGATGCGCATAGGGCGACACCTGCTGAAACAGATGACTCTTACCTGTCCCTCTCGGCCCCAGTTCCACCATATTATAATTGCGCTCCACAAAAGGAATCATGCGCAATAACATGGCATCCTTGGCATTCTCATCCAATTCGTCCGGCTCTAAGCCGATGGAGCGCAGCAGAAGATCCTTCCACTCCGATGTAGAGTAGTTCGCTCTGGCCGCTGACATGGTATCCAACACATCACGCTGAGAGAGCTGAATGGGTCTGAGCGCCTGCACGCCAAATGGATGGCCGCTATGCTCTTCAGCAATGGCAGCATCATATTCCAGAGTAACTTCCGCATAAAAGCCGCCGGTCAGCAAACGATCATTGCTATGCACTACATCATCTTCGATGCGCACATCGTTGAGTTGCAGACTCGGCAGCGTCACCAAATAACCATTATCTTTGACGCTGAAACGCGCGCTGACCAGATCAATGATTTTCACCGTGCCGTCGCGATATGCCTTCGCCTTAAATAGTTCTTCTTCACCGGCTTTGACTGTGCGTGAAGAAAGTTGGCGCTGCACAATTTCAATCCCTTCTTCAATTTCGCTCTCATCCGTTGTAGCGCAATAACGCCCCAGCAGAAACTCCACCACATAGGTCGGCACAGGAAACTGGCGACTGAAGGTTCGCACCAGATCTTTTCGGACAATATAGCCATCAAAGCTATCGGCTGATTTACGATCTAACAGATCCATTTCCATACTCACTCTCCACCTACAATCGTTGGCTGCATTGTTAGCAAATTGCCCGCCTCATCCAATAGCACGACAACCGCAGATACACCCTCATAATCATCATCTTCAACCATCAACGTACACTTACCATTTTTCACTGCCTTTTTTCGCACCAGACTACTGCTGGCATCAGCCGGTTTCTGGCGTAAATCGGCCATTACATTTTCACCATCGCATGTCACTTCAAGTTTACAAATCAGCCCGCGCCACGAAACTTTATCAATCTCCCCCGCACTTGTTGTCTGTGCCTTCCGATTCGATTGAATCGTCACCACCGGCGTTACGCACTCTTGCAGGCTAATGCCGCCATGATCGTACTCTTTCCCTGCAATAAAGCTGGCAATACCTGGCGCATAGGCGATGGCCACTTGCTGATTCCAATGCCAGCCAAGCGTCAGTTCATCCACTGTGATATTCTGTTTTAATTCAGCGCAACGACCCCATCGAGACTCGGTTGCAGTTTTCGGCAGGTGCGACTTGGGCAGTCCTCCCGGCACCAAAAGCCAGCCATGATCCGTAACCACTCGAATGGTTTGCCAACCCACCGCCAGCAGTTCTTCAATGCGCTCAATAGCCTCATCCAATAGCGCATCTATTCGACTGGCCAATTTCAGACCCTTGGCATGGCCTTCTTTATCAATATCACCACACGCCACCCAGGCACGGCCTGATACATCGCCAACATCAGCATCGGCCAACACTTGCCAATCGGATTGCGCCATCAGTTTCTTGAAGTAATGGCTGCTAAATGGTTTATCTTCTGCCTGTAAACTAGGCTGAAAATCCTTATCTGTAGCTCTGCCAGTAAGCAGTTCTGCAACAGGTGTGACTGCCGCCTTTCCTGTTGCGGTGACTGTTGGCAGTGCAGCCAAATGCTGCGTTAATTGAATGTTTACATCACAGGTCTGTTTCAGCTTTTCCACCAACCAATTCGCCACATCAAAACGTAACCCATCCACGAAAAAGACAACTTCGCCGCCAGGCTGATAAGAGCGAGTCGCCTCACATACCTGCGATTTACCAATCCCACCGCGCTCCCGGATCAGTTTCTGGAACGTATGCGTAATATCAGCCAGCCACGGGGTATATATGCGCACCAATATTTCTTCCACCAGACGTTGATAAGGCGTTGCCTTGGCCATGCTCAATGCCTGCAACATTGCCGCATCCACTTGCCAATAGCCGCCAGTATAGTGCTCCACCATCTCTTCAGCCGATAAGCCGCCAAATCCGGATTGTGTCTTTTCAGCAATCACCGCCAACGGCTCAAGCAGTCTTGCTAAATCTGCCCGCCCCATCTGCGCCCATAACGCCTGACGACGACCACCATGCTGCTTCTCAAGCGATAATAAAACTGTTCGAGCCTCGGCAGACGTTTCATTCAACAAGGCTTCAATCCGAATCGTTAATTCATCTTCCTGTTTTCGATTCAATAATGGATACGCCGCTGCACTGGCGAATAGATCCGGCGCTTGAACCCGTTCCAGCAAATCAGGTAACTTGGGATAGGCGGCAAAGCTCAATTCATACCGTTCCCACACCTGCTGCCATTTTCTCTCGCGCCCACATAGCCTTTCAGCCGCTGTTAAATCACCATCTTTTTCAGGATCGAACTGAAATTCGCTCCGGCATAAGCCAATAAAAGCGTTCCACCGCGCCCCATTCCATTGCGTCTTGGTCTGCTCGCTATCATTCATCCAGCACAACAAATCACGAACAGGATCACCAGCCAAAAGCTGATTGAAATCGGATGCCTCCAACCGTTTCCCCGATAGCTCGGCAATATCCCGATCCAGCACTTGCCCCAAGGCTCCCAGCAACGATTCCTGTGTTGCTTTATCCCTTGCTACATCCAGTCCCAAACCACCGCTTTTCGACGAGAGGTAGGCATTCACAGTCCAATCCTTGCCATTCACCTGGCTCCACATCGCGCCGCGATACTGGAGTTCAGCCAAGGGTTGCAACGGCTTAGGGCACGATTCAATCGCCCTTAAATCAGCGCGCCCCACACCGGGCACATAAATAATCGGCGTAAGGTCATCTCCCCAATCGGCTTCCGGTAACATTCTGGCTACCATGCATTTGATCCAGATCGCCGGCCCCCGGCGTTGGCCTGGATCATAATCTCCCAACACCATCAATTCTGGCACCTGAGCTTGAATCACTGAGATCACAGGCAACCATTGGCTCTCCTTATCCGTCCAGATAATGGCTTCAGGAGGCATCTGCTTGCTGGCATTATAGGTCGCTGCCTGCCGCAACTTTATAATCAGATCATCGATGACCTTCATAATTGATAAATCTCCCCCTGGAAATAATCTCGGAATAGCTCCAAACCTTTTACTACCATATTTCTGCGAATAGATTGACGCAATCAATCACTTTTATCCCTGATCAAAGGTTTTAGACTGTTGATTTTCTTAGTAAAGTGGTCTTAAGATAATCTTCGGTCACCTCAAATATTGGCTCTGTTTGGTTGATACTTTTCATTAAAGGAATTACTTTTGTGCGCACTCCCATCCCTCTTGAGTCCACATATCCATAATCGCGCAACACCTCCATAATAATTGGGTTTCTCGGTGAACGCTGTCCTAAAATCATTTTTTCAATCGTCATAGAGTTCTGTAGCGCCCCCGGACTAATCACTTCCATTCGATCTGAGTAAATCCCCACTTCAATATCGACAAAACGAGTCCAGTCTCTATGAGCAAGTGCATTAACAAGTACTTCTCTGACAGCATCAAGAGGATAAAGCCATTCTAACTCTCGTCTGAAATTTTCATCAACCTCATCTGGCTCCTGCGAAACAAATGGTTTAATCTGATCAATAAACTTTTCAATAAGACCATTATCAATCAGTTGCCTGCCAACCTCGGTTGTATCCCATCGACCAACCAGAGGTGCATCGATGATTAAGTCTAGCTTCGCCATGTATTCTTTATCCACACCATCAAAAGCAAAGACTCGAAGGCCAGCCTGCTTAAGAAACTGTCTTGGATTTTTTCCAAAAAGGAGTAACCCAGCAACGGTGCATAAGCCATTAGCCTCCGTCAAAAAACCTAAGCCAGCCAATCGGCTTTCCCATTCATCATCCGTTCCAGGGATTTCTGGATCATGCATGATCTCGCTCAGATAGTTTTCCAATCGTGCTTTATCAAGGCAACCAGAATTAGTTCTCGCAACAGGCAAGACTTCAGTATGCAACATCCCACCAACTTCAAACAAACGCATTTGTTGCTCTCGCGTGGCTAATTGTGATGTAGTTCCAACACGGATATATATCTTTTCTTCTCCACGGTCTCTCAATACATAGGGCTTA
>Ga0256829_1001806_pt1 | contig 16892 bp, 16 predicted proteins | sample 131447metaG_FD_185979 | JGI IMG/M metagenome (GOLD analysis project Ga0256829, IMG submission 185979) | Hydrothermal vent microbial communities from Lau Basin, Pacific Ocean - 131-447 | ecosystem: Environmental > Aquatic > Marine > Hydrothermal vents | place: Pacific Ocean: Lau Basin | collected...
GCCTGGTCCCATTCCGAACCCAGAAGCTAAGCCCCTCATCGCTGATAATACTGCATCTTTCAGGTGTGGAAATGTAGGTCGCTGCCTAGTTTGTCTTTTTTCTTTCTTACTTTTAATCTTCAAACTATTTTTACTTTTACAATATTTACTGATTTATTTGAATTTTATATATTTTACCTAAAAAACTTTACCCATATATTTATTAACACCTTTTTCTTACGAGTATTTTACTTGTTATCCTTTGGATGTTGCTTTTGAAATAGTAACTTATCTAAGTCTATTTCAAAATCAAAGTATTGGGATTGAAAATAGTTTGCAGATATATGTGCAAATTGGATAGTAGCGGCTTCATTGTTTTTTAATTCTAAGTATAAAAGTCCTAAAGCATATCGGCTTTGAGCAAAGTTTTTGTTTTTCAGATTGGCTAATTCTAGTAAGGCTATAGCATTTCCATGATGTTGGGCTGCTGTTGAGGCAATTGCCCCTAAAAAGAGTGTGTGAACATCACGCATTTTCACTTCATCAATGAGGGAGTTATACATTGTATATGCTTTTTCATATTGTTTGCCAAAAAGATACGTCATTGCTAAGGCACTCATAATATCTTCCGTTTGAGTGTTGGACTCTTGGAGTTTTAACTCTAGTTGTTGTGCCAAAAAGTAAAGTTTACCTGTAATGAGATTCTCTTGAATATATAAGTACCGAGTAATAGCAGGACCATAATATAAATCTGTAAAATCAAATTTTTGTTTTTTAAGATAGTTTATAACCTTTGTAGCATATTGAGTATCTTTTAAGTCATAAAAATGCGTATCTATATACATTATATGTGGTAAAATATCTGTAGGAAGGAGATTTGTTAATTTTTCTGAAGCTTCTTGTGCATTTTGCATTTTGTTAAGTCTTAAAGATATGATACAATCTATGGCAAGGTAAAGAGGTTTTTGTTTATAATTATTTTCTAACCAATCTAAAGAAGATATATAATTGTTTTGAGCAATGTTTATAAGTGTAGTCAAAAATTCTTTTTCTTCACTATCATCTTCATCTGCTAAAGAATCTTTGATAATTGATTTAAGTTTTGAATTTTCTTTATTGATAAGTTGCCCTGTTAAAATAGCATAAATTCCAGAAAGATAATTTTTAGCATCTAAATAATAAGAACGTAAAAAATGTTGATGGGCTAATTCCATATTGCCCATTTGAGCATAGGTCAAGCCTAAGTCATACTGTAAAATAGAGTGCTTCGGTTGAATCTTAACGAGTTCTTTAAGAATTTTATTGGCTTTTCGTATTTTAAAAGAGAGTGCTTGCTGGATAGCTTTTGTAATGCCAATATTTATGTTTGAAGTCGTGGCACTTTGTGAAAGATAACTTTGTGCAGAGTTTACATCGTCTATATAAATATTGGCATTTCCTTTACGAATATAACTGATTGTTTTGTCTGCATTAAAAACTTTATAAGGAGAGAAATAAAAAATCTTTTGGTAGTTTAAAAGTTTTGATTTGTCTATTTTACTCAGATATGCTTTTTGTGCTTGTATGGGGTCAAATAATGCTTTTTGAAGTGTGACTTTAATAGGGTAAAGTTTTTTGACTTTTTCTGGAAACATATCAGTAACATTTTTTATCTCCCTTGTTGCATCTGTAATTTTCCCTGCTTTTAAATCAATGAGACCGAGTGCAAATTGTGATTTTATCGGGTAAATATTTTTCAATATACTCTCTTGTAGATGAGAGATAGAAAGATCATATTCACCAACTCTCGCATACAAGAGTGCAAGACTAAAATCACTATTATCCTGAAATTTATTTTCCATCGCATCAATAGCAGCATAGTTATTGCCAAACAGAGCATTGAGTTTTGCTTTAAGATTATTTTCTATGATTGGATAGACCATTGTATCTTTAGCATTTTCTAAAGCACTTAAAGCTTCAAGATAATTTTTATTATAGTAATTGATGAGTGTATAGTAGTAAGCATAGAGTGGTGAGTTGATTTCATGTGGTAAATATGCATAGGCTAAATCAATGTAGTACTTGAAATTTTCTTGTTCTTTCAAATGTAAAGAGCAGACAGCTGCATTGATAGCACTGACACAGCGTTTGTCATTATTTTGAATTGCTTTTTGGAATGTTGTTTGTGCTTGTTTATACTGTTTATTTTTAAGTTGGGCAACACCGAGGTTATAAAGAGAGACAGCTTCGCTATATTGTGCAATATTTTCATAAAGTACGAGAGCTTTTTCTTTTGAACCATTACTATAGAGATAGTTCGCTTTGGCAATCATATTTTCAAGTTTACTCGGTTGCACAGGGGTAATTTTTGTGTGTTGGAGAGAGTCTTCTATGAAAGCCATAGAGTTTTTCTCTTTTTTTTGCGAAGATTTGAGAACAAGAAGCAGACTTATAACAATAATGAGAACAAGAACAATAGCAATCCCACCAAAGAGAAGAATTTTTTTCTTTTTGGCTGCTTCATCATCAACTTGGGGAACACCATTGTTATCTTCATTAGCAACCTCACTCTCTTGAATAATAATTATCTCTTCTTGTGCCTCAGCCATATAGTACCTTTATGAAGTTTATTCCGCATAGTATAGCAAAAGAAGCAATAATAATACCATTTATTTTCGCTATAATACTTCTTATGAAGAAAAGAATATTTGTTACTGCTACCAACACAGATATTGGTAAAACATACACTGCTAAACACTTACTAGAGGCTTTTGCTTCGCAAGGCTATAGAGTCGGAGCGATGAAGTTAATTGAGACGGGGGTAAAAGAGTTTGCCCCTGATGCAACAGCACTTTTGCAAACATTACAACAGTTAAATCCTGCCTTTTTGTCACTTGAAGTAGCAGACATCTTGCCCCTACAGTATGAATTAGCTGCAGCACCTTACATTGCAGCCAAGAAAGAAGCACTTGATTTAGAGCGATTGGATGCAACTGTGGTAAGGTTAGAACTTTTATGTGATATATTAATTATTGAGGGTGCAGGTGGTCTGTATGTGCCAATTGATGAAAAATATATGATGATAGATATGATTACTCATTTTCAGGCAAAGGCACTTTTGGTAACACACTGCTCACTTGGATGTATTAACGATACACTTTTAAGTCAAAAAGCACTACAAGATTTAGAGATTGATTTTGTGACTGCCTTTAACTGTAGAGAAGAAGACACAAGTTTTGGCGTTGTCTCTGAACCATATTTTCAAGAGACTCAAAAAAATGTATTGAAAGTGACTGAGGACATTGACACAATTTGCGATGTCTTGTATAATTTGTAAAAAAGAAAGAGAACTTATGCAACACCTAATTAGAACCGATGATTTTTCAAAAGAAGAGATAGAAGAAATCTTAGCAGAGGCCAAAAAATTTAGTGATGGAAGATATGAACGAGTCTTACAAGATAAAATCATTATTACACTTTTTTTTGAAAACTCAACCCGTACAAAAAGCTCATTTGAGATAGCAGCAAAACGACTCGGTGCCGATATGGTACATCTTGATGTAGCAAAAAGTTCTACAAAAAAAGGTGAAACACTTGTCGATACTGCAATGAATCTTGATGCGATGGGTCCTCATGCGATAATTGTGCGACATCAAAATGCAGGGGTACCAAAAATTCTCTCAAATAATACAAAAGCGAGTATTGTCAATGCAGGGGATGGTGCGCATGCCCACCCCACACAAGCACTTTTAGACTTATATACACTCAAAGAGCATTTTACTTCATTGCAGGGAAAAAAAATCGCGATTGTTGGCGATATTAAAAACTCACGTGTGGCAAACTCAAACATAGAACTACTCACACGTTTTGGCATGGAGGTTATTTTAGTCGCACCTCCACAGTTCTTACCAAAAACAGCTTTACGAACAACACATTATTTAAATGAGATTATTGATGAAGTGGATGCGATTATGAGTTTACGAACACAAACAGAACGCCACTCTTCACAAAGTTACGCTTCACTCAAGGACTATGCGAGTGATTTTTGTATTACTAAAGAACTAGTTGGGGAGAGAGATATTATTATTTTACACCCTGGACCAGTCCATAGAAACATTGATATCTCTGATGAACTCCTTGCAGATTCACGATGTAAAGTACTTGAGCAAGTGAGTAATGGGGTCAATATCCGTATGGCAATTTTAAAAAAGCTCATTGCCTAAAAAGATGACATTTGAAGATTTAAACAAGTTTGGTAAGCAAAGAGTGCCTTTTTTGTTTTTTTGTGATTTTGAGGCAAAGAGAGTGGAGGCATTTCCTTTAGAGTCGCTCGAATCCGAAGATATTGAGTACGAAATAAATCAAACATATACGTATAAAAATCATACACACTTTTTAAATCCTCTGCCTACCTCTTTTGTCAGCTATAAAAAAAAGTTTGATAAAATTATAGAAAAAATAAAAGCAGGGGAGACATACATCCTCAATCTTACACAAGCAACAGCTATCGCACCAACAAAAACACTTCGGGAAATGTTTCATCTTGCAAATGCAAGCTATAAGTTGCGTTTTAAAGATAAATTTCTCTGTTTTTCACCTGAACAGTTTGTGCAAATTCAAGAAAATCATATCCATACTTTTCCAATGAAAGGGACAATCAATGCCAATGTAGCAAATGCAAGCAAGAAAATTTTAGCCAATCAAAAAGAGTTAGCAGAGCATATAATGGTAGTTGATTTACTTCGTAATGACTTATCAATAGTTGCAAACGAGGTTAAAGTCGAACAGTTTCGTTACATTACTGAGATAGCAGCAGGAGAAAAAAAACTGCTGCAAGTGAGTTCCCATATCAGTGGAAATATTGGAGAACATTGGCATGAAAACATAGGCACAATTTTAAAAAAATTACTTCCTGCTGGGAGCATAAGTGGTGCGCCAAAAAAGAGTACGCTTTCTATTATAAATGATGTAGAAGCCTATGAACGGGGATTTTTTACAGGAGTTTTTGGTGTGTATGATGGAGAAAAATTTGATAGTGGTGTGATGATTCGTTATATAGAAAAAACAGACAAGGGTTTTGTTTATAAAAGTGGCGGAGGTATTACCTTAGATAGTGATGCTCACTCAGAGTACCAAGAACTCCTAGATAAGATTTATCTTCCCTAAACCGTGTTCTTTTTATGCTTGAGTCTTCTCTTTCATTTACTTCTTTTAGGACTTTTTTCTCAAGGGTATTATCTGATTTATTTTGTTGTTTTGATTCTAGCTGGCTTTTTTCTCTATAGATATTTTGATTTTCCAAGTTACAAAAAAATCACTCTCTTTTTAATTATTTGTATGCTTGGGTATATTTTCATACGTGACAAGTGGTATGATTTTTATATAGATTTTGATGTGCCATTTTCTTTGCTTCATATAGATAGCATGGTTGCTTATAGTTTAGTGTTTGTACATCTTCTCATTTTATTGTTATTGGGATATAATAAACGAAAATAATTATGAGGGTGTGTTGATGTACATAAAAGAGTTAAAGTTTTCATTGTGGGCGGATTTTATAGAGCGAGATTATCTTGATAATGAGTTTAAAAAGTTGATAGAAGATGGGCTTATCAATGGGGCAACTTCCAACCCTGCTATTTTTAAAAATGCTATTTTAAATTCACCAGCTTATAAAGAGCAACTGAGTAGCTTGTCTCATTTGAGTGCAAAAGAGAAGTATGAAGCTTTAGCTATGCACGATATAAAAAAAGCAGCAGATATTTTAAGACCACTTTTTGATAAAAAAGATGATGGCTATGTGAGCATAGAGGTTGATCCTTCTTTATTTGATGATGCAAATGCAACTATAGCAGAGGGTCGTCGTTTGTTTGAGAGTATGAATCGCCCGAATGTAATGATAAAAGTACCGGCAACAAACGCTGGATATAGTGCGATGAAAGCATTAACAGCCCTTGGTATTCCTGTTAATGCTACCCTTATTTTTAAAAAAGAGCAGGCACTTGCATGTGCGCAAGCTTTTAAAGAAGGCAGAGCAGAGGGTAAAAAAGCAGTAGATACGGTAATTAGTGTTTTTGTGAGTAGAGTGGATAGAGTTCTTGATGCAAAGCTTGCAGAAAATGGCATCCAAACTGCACTCACAGGAATCTACAATAGTGCAGAGATTTATGAAGCAGTAGAAGCAATGGAAGTTGCAGGGTGTCGTACACTTTTTGCAAGTACTGGTGTCAAAGGCAATACATTGAAGGCTCACTACTATGTAGAAAACCTTTTAGCATACAATAGTGTCAATACTGCTCCCGTAGAGACACTTTTCGCTTTTGAAAAAAATGGAAAAAAAGAACAGAAACTACCAATACCTTCTGAAATTAGAGCGGCACATTTTGAAAAAATAGCAAAAATAGGCATAGATTTTGAGGCTATTTTAGATGGACAAATTGAGGATGGTTTAGAGGCTTTTAAAGTAGCTTTTGCAGAGATATTGGAGAGTTTATGAGTGAAGATTTGACATTTGAACAACTCAAAAAGGTCAGAGTCTATCTGAAAAAAATGATAGAAGTCGGGGGAAGTGATTTGCATATCAAAGCAAATGCTGTCATCCGTGCGAGAATCCAAGGCAAGATAATGCAATTTTCAGGAGGTATTTTGACTCCTGAAGATGCCCTTACCTTTGCAAAAGAGTTACTTCGAGGTCGTTATGGGGAGTTTGTAGAGAAAAGAGAACTCGATATTGTCTATCCTTTTGATGAAAACAACCGTTTTCGTGTCAATATCTTTTTTCAAATGGATGGTGTTTCAGCTGTTTTTCGTGTCATCCCCGTACGAATCCCACAATTCGCCGAGTTACAATTACCAGAAGTTTTGAGAACTTTTACACAAAAAGAGCGGGGGCTTGTACTTGTAACAGGTGTCACAGGAAGTGGAAAATCAACCACACTTGCAACCCTTATCAATGAGATTAACCTCACACAAAAGAAACACATCATTACCATTGAAGACCCGATAGAATTTGTCCATAAAGATAGAGGATGTATTATTAATCAGCGCTCAGTAGGACAAGATACTCTCTCTTTTGGAACGGCCTTACGGGCAGCACTACGTGAGGATCCTGACATTATTTTAGTGGGGGAAATGCGAGATAAAGAGACGATTAACCTAGCCTTGCATGCAGCAGATACGGGACACCTTGTTTTCTCAACACTGCACACCATAGATGCAAAAGAGACGATTAACCGTATCATCGCACAGTTTCCAACAGAGGAGCAAAACCGTGTGCGACTTTCACTAGCTGGAGTTTTGCAAGGGGTAATTTCACAAAGACTTGTCAAAACGAAAGAGGGTGGACGGCGTGCTGGAATGGAGATTTTGGTAAGAACACCAACCATCGAGAAGTTGATTATGGAAAATCGGGATTATGAGATTAAAGATGCGATTGAAAATGGAAAAGAGCATTATAAATCACAGAGTTTTGACCAGTCTATTTTAGATTTATATAATGATGGAATTATTACAAAAGAAGAAGCATTTAATAATGCTACAAGTCCGTCTGATTTAGAGTTAAAAATGAGCGGTTTATCAAGTGGTAAAGCCTCAGATTCATCACAGAGTGGAAGCACACAAGCAATGCAAGATGAAGATATTTTTGAGTTAAAGTAAGATTTAATGCATATTTAGATAAAATCACATCTATTTTTAAAAACAGAAGGATTAATATGTTAGAAGGTATCGTTAGAGAGAGTATTGGCAAAAAGGGCACAAAAGCACTTCGCCGTGATGGTTATCTAATTGCGAACATTTATGGAAAAGGGCTTGAAAATATTCATGCTGCTTTCAAAATGAATGAGTACATCCGTACAGTTCGTAATAAAGAAACTATAGCATTCCCAGTAAATGTAGCTGGTAATGAGATGAATGTTGTTGTTCAATCTTATGAGTCACAAGCAGTAACTGGTAATCTTTTACATGTTGATTTAATGGTAGCACAACCAGGTGTTGAAACAAAATTCAATGTTCCTGTTATACCTGTTGGTGAAGCAATCGGTCTAAAAAACAAAGGACTTGTGCATATGGCAAAACCACGTTTAACTGTAAAATGTACACCTGAAAATCTTCCAAATAAAGTTGAAATTGATGTAACAGCTATGGATGTAGGTGATTCTAAACTTGTTCGTGATTTAGATACAATTGAAAATGTTACAATTGTAGATGCTGCTCGTGTTGCATTAATCAGTATCATCAAAGCTAAGTAGTCCAAGTATGCTTATCGTCGGACTAGGAAACCCTGGTTCGGAGTATGCCCTCAATCGCCATAACATTGGTTTTATGGTGGTTGATGCTCTCAAAGAGCGTCACAATGCACAAAAACTTTCTGCTTCTTCTTTTGAAGGGGAACTCTTCAAATTTCAAAATCATTTTTTATTAAAACCATTAACTTTTATGAATCTCTCTGGAAATTCTATTGTAAAAGTAAAAAACTTTTATAAAGTGGATGAGGTTGTTGTAATACATGATGATTTAGATTTACCCTTTGGAACACTTCGTTTCAAGTATGGTGGTGGACATGGGGGTCACAATGGACTGCGTTCTACTGATGAGAAAATTTCCAAAGAGTATGCACGGGTTCGTATGGGCATAGGTAAACCAGAACATAAAGGAGAAGTCGCTTCCTATGTTTTAGGTAATTTCACACAGGTAGAGCAAAAACATCTACCTACATGGATAGAACAAGCCTGTGTAGCAATCGAATTTTACCTTACAAATTCATTGGATGATACAAGCTCTTTGCATAGTATTAAAAAATTTAAGCTAAAATAAAAGTATGTTATTATTTAAATATATTTCGCTGCATTACTTAAAGTACTTTTTTATCATTCTTTCAGCTTTATTGCTGTTTATGGTTGGATTTGACTATATGCAGTACTCTCAACAACTCTCCTCTTCAGCAAACTTATTGCTGATTTATTTGGTGTATAAAACTTTTTATTCCATTGATATGCTTGTCCCATTATCTTTGGTGTTTTCGATGATTTCAACAAAGATTTTGTTAATTCGCTCGAACTCTTTAGTCTCTTTTTATGCTTTAGGTTACACGAGAGTTGATGTCTTACGTCCTTTTGTCGTTGTTTCAACACTTATAACACTCATCTACATTAGTTTACACTCCTTTTCAAGTTTTGCAAGAGCCAATGAATTTTCAGATAATATTAGAAGTTTTTCACAGTATCTAAGTCCTACACGGGATCTGTTTTTCACCTATAAGGGTAAGTATATTTACTTTTCAGAACTCTTACCTCTTCAAGAAAAAGCCTTGAATGTACGGGTGTTTAGTATGAAAAATCATTCCCTTAAAGAGGTACTTCTTGCTAAAGAAGCGAGGTATCGTGATGGTGCTTGGAGTATTAAAAAAGCAGATATTATTACAAAACCTGCCACTTTGGATTTTAACTCTTTAGGGATTAGTGTACGTGAAGGTAAAGAGTTGAAAATTTTACAAGGTTTTCGACCAAAAATGCTTGACCAAGTTTATGAAGGTAAAGTAAACTTTACAATCAAAAATGCTTTTGATGCCCTTATGCTTTTAAAAAATCAAAATATCGATGTCAGTAGTATCAAAGGGGCTTTATACAAGATATTTATTTATCCTCTATTTGTCCCTTCTTTAGTTGTCATTATCTTCTTCTTTGTCCCTATTAGTGTGCGTTTTCTCAATGTTTCTATCTTTAGTTTTATCGCAATTTTATCGACACTTTTAGTTTGGGGTATCCTTTTTATGCTTACTGAACTTGCTATCAACAAAACAATCTCTAGTGAGCTTGGAATTATTGCACCCATAATTTTTCTCTTTTTGATTGCACTACGTCAGTATAGGCATTATAATATCAGAAAAGCTTAGCGAGTTATAAGCACTTTTTAGGTAAAATCAATCAAAAATATTTTGGACGATTTATGATTGATTTTAGAAGTCTCACAGACGAATTTAAAACCCCTCTTTACATTTACGATTTAGATTATATGACAGAGCAGTATAATAAGCTCAAAGAATCATTTAAAGGTCGAAAATCAATTGTTGCTTATGCAGTAAAAGCAAACTCAAACTTGAGTGTTGTACAACATTTTGCGAAACTTGGCAGTGGTGCAGACTGTGTTTCTATCGGTGAAGTACGTCGTGCTTTTAAAGTGGGTATCCCTGCATATAAAATCATCTTTTCTGGTGTGGGAAAAAGTGATGATGAAATTCGTGAAGCAATAGAGAGTGATATTTTATATATCAATGTCGAGAGTGAAGCAGAACTTGGTCGTGTAGAGATGATTGCAAAAGAGCTTCAAACTGTTTCGCGTATTAGCATACGAGTGAACCCAAATATTGACCCAAAAACACACCCTTACATCTCAACAGGTCTACATGATAATAAATTTGGTGTGGACTTAAATAGTGCAAAACGTATGTACATCATGGCAAATAATTCAGAGTTCTTAGACCCTGTAGGGATTCATTTTCATATTGGTTCTCAACTGACAGAATTGACTCCTATCAGAGAATCAGCAGAAATTGTTGCTGATTTAGTACGTTCACTTTCGACTATTAAAATAGATTTGAAGTTTTTTGACATCGGTGGTGGACTTGGTGTACAGTATGATAATGAAACTTTGATAGAACCATATGACTATGTACAGGCTATTTTAGGAACATTAACAGGGATGGATTTGACGATTCTTTGCGAACCAGGACGTTTTTTAACAGCTAATGCAGGTTTCTTTGTGAGCAAAGTTTTATATGAAAAACAAAATGGTGAAAAGAAATTTGTAGTTGTTGATGGTGCGATGAATGACCTTTTACGTCCTTCTCTTTACAATGCATACCACAAGATAGAAGCAGTCACAGAATCCAAAGGTGAAGCAAGAGCCGTGGATATCGTAGGCCCAGTCTGTGAGAGTGGTGACTTTTTCGCAAAAGATTATCCACTTCCTGAACTCGCACATAATGATTTAGTGGTTGTGCATAGTGCTGGAGCATATGGTTTTGGTATGGGAAGTAACTACAATACACGAGGTCGTAGTGCTGAAGTGGCACTCCAAGACGGGAAAGTCAAACTTATCCGTAGACGGGAAAATTTTGAAGATTTAATTGCCCTAGAAGAAGAATTTTTAGATTAGGAAATAGTGTGTATTTTATTGATGTGCAAGGTACTTTGATTAGCGATAAAGATAAAAGTCCTATAGCTGGAAGTAGAGAATTTATAAAAATGCTCAACGATACAAATACACCCTATATGATTATCACAAACAATACAAAAAAAGATTCTTATGATTTTTATATGTATCTGCAAAATATTGGGTTTGAATTTGCATTTGAAAAGTATTTGGATCCATTACTTTTGCTTGAAAAAAAGCTCTCTAAAGATGCTGTTGCAGCTTATGGTTCTGAGGAGTTTTTACAAACACTCCAGCAAAAAGGGTATCATTTTAATTATACAGACCCTAAAGCAGTACTGATTGGGACAAAAGAAGATTTTTTTCCTGATGAGTATGCACAAATGATAGAATTTTTACTTTCAGGTGCTTCTTTAATGGGTATGCATGAGACCTCAATTTATGCAAAAAACGACAAACGCTATCCTGGAGTTGGTGCAGTTTTAAAGCTTTTAGAGTTTGCAACTTCTGTCAAATATAGTGTTGTAGGAAAACCAAGTGAAGCTTTTTACACGGAAGCGTTACTCCTTTTACAAAATCAAGTAAAGAGTGCAAGTTTTGAAGATATTACGATTATAAGTGATGATGTTAAAGGAGATTTATGTGGGGCAACAGAGCTTGGTATGCAGACAATTTTTGTTACAAGTGGCAAGTATAAGAGTGCAGAAGAGATTGTTCCCTCTCTCGAAGCACATTTAAGACCAGCGCATGTATTTTCAAATATGCAAGCAATATTGGAGAGTTTATGAAAACATTACAAGAGTGTAGAGATGCTATAGATAGTATGGATACTGAGATTTTAGACCTGCTAAACAAACGTATGCAAGTTGTCCAAAGAGTTGGCGAGATTAAACATCATAGTGGTGGAGCTATTTATAGACCCGAGAGAGAAAAAGAGATTATAGATAGACTCACTCGTTATTCACAAAAGACAAATGGTATCCTCAATCATAGTGCCATAGAAGCACTTTTCTTAGAAATTTTTGCAGTGTCTCGTAACATAGAACTTCCAGAACGTATTGCATATCTAGGACCTGAAGGGAGTTTTACACATCAAGCTTCAGAGAGTCGTTTTGGGGGAATGAGTGAGTATCTTTCTTTAAACTCTATCCATGCCGTTTTTCATACTTTGGAGTCAAAACGAGCGAAATTTGGTGTTGTTCCGATAGAAAATTCTCGTGATGGGATTGTGGGTGAAACACTTGATTACTTAGCGAAAAGTTCTGTAAAGATTGTCGCAGAACTTTATATGCCTATCCATATGTCCTTCGTGACAAAAGCAAAATCTATTGCAGAGATTACAAAAATATACTCTAAAGACAAGGGATTTGGACAGTGTCGTGATTTTTTACTCGAACATGGGTTTATGAATGTTGAGCATATTCCAGTAGAATCAACAGCAACGGCAGCAATTTTAGCAGCAAAAGACCCTAGTTCTGCAGCTATTTGTTCTCATATCGCTGCTAAACTCTATGGTGTTCCAACACTTTTTGAGAATGTAGAAGATGCTTTAGATAATACCACCCGTTTTGTCATTTTGAGTGATTTCAAAAATGAAGAGAGTGAACACGATAAAACTTCTATCTTAGTGCGTTTAAAAGATGCTGTAGAAGCGGGGTCTTTAGTCCGATTTTTAGAAGATTTTAATGATGCAAACATAAACCTATCGAAGATAGAATCACGCCCTTCACGCGATAAAAGTGGCTTTGGGTATTGGTTTTTTATTGATTTTTATGGGCATATTGATAATGAAAATGTACAAAAAGTTATCAAAAAACATACAGATGAAGTCACATGGCTTGGAAGTTATGTAAAGGGTGAAAATTGAAATTTAATGCAAAACTAAAAGAGATAGAAACGTATGAAGCAGGGAAGCCTATAGAGCTTGTTGTTCGTGATTTTGGGATAAAACCAGAGGAGATAGTGAAACTCGCTTCCAATGAAAATCCTTATGGATGTTCGCCAAAGGTACAAAATGCCGTTAGTAAAATTGTAGCCAATATGGCACTTTATCCTGATGATAGCATGATGAAGTTGATGGCTGGACTAAGCCAAAAATTTGGTGTGGCTGAATCTAACCTGATTATAGGGAGTGGAAGTGACCAAGTGATAGAGTTTATTATGCATGCCAAAGCAGATAAAAACTCAAAAATTTTAATCAATTCAGTCACTTTTGCAATGTATGCAATCTATGCAAAACATGTAGGTGCAGAGATAATCCGTACCGCTTCACGAGAACATGACTTAGAGGAGTTTTATACTCTCTATAAAAAAGAAAATCCAGATATTATTTTTCTTTGTACTCCTAACAATCCAACAGGAGATGCCATTAACAAGGATGCAATGTTTGATTTTTTAGAGAAAATTGATAAAGATACCTTAGTTGTTGTGGATGGTGCTTATATGGAATATGCAGGTTTTAAAGATGTGAACAAAAATATTCAAGCACAAGAGTTGATAGAAAAATTTGAAAATGTTATCTATCTAGGAACATTTTCTAAAGCCTATGGACTTGGTGGAATGCGTGTTGGCTATGGCATAGCAAATGATAAAATTATCAAAGAACTTTATAAACTGAGACCGCCATTTAACATTACAACACTCTCCCTAGAAGCGGCAAGTGTTGCCCTTGAAGATGAGAATTTTGTTGAGAAATGTATCGCTTCATGTTTTGAACAGATGCAACGCTACGAAGCATTTGCAAATAAGAAAAATATAGGTATAATTGACAGTTATACAAATTTTGTTACATTACTCCTTCGTGAGACCCAAAACTCGAAAGAGATTTCTGATGCACTTTTACAAAAGGGAATGATAGTAAGGGATTTAACAGGCTATGGAATGAATGCAATTCGTGTAACTGTTGGAACAGAAAAACAAAATGATCGTTTTTTTGAACTTATGAACGAACTCATCTAAATAACGAGCATTGAATGGATTTTAAGGTACTTTTTTCGCAACTTGTTGTTTTGTACGATAAACTTACAAAACAACAAAAGATTATTATTGCTGTTGCTATATTAGGTATCGTGGCATTTTTGGTTTTTCTTGTTGTGTATAGTGCAAGTAAAAAAACAGATAATCGTTATGAGATACTCTTTAACTCTTTAAGTTCAGAAGATGCAGCGAAGGTCATCGCACAACTTGAAAAAGCGAATATAAAATATAAACTTGAAGCGAATAATGTCATTAAAGTTCCAAAAGATGTTGTTTATAAGCAGAGAATTGCGATTGCTGCCTTAGGGATTCCAAAAAATAATGGTGTGGGTTTTGAACTTTTTGACAAGCAGGAGTTTGGGGCAACAAGTTTTGACCAAAAAATCAAGCATTTGCGTGCTTTGGAGGGTGAACTCTCTCGCACGATTGTTGCACTTAGACCTATTAAAAGTGCTTCTGTGAGTTTAGCACTTCCTAAAGAGTCACTTTTTGTCTCGAAGCAAACAAAGCCAACGGCTTCTGTTATGATAGTCCTTGCTGAGGGAAGACGTCTCTCAAGTAAACAAATTCGTGGGATAAAAAATCTTGTTGCCTCCGCTGTCCCAAATCTCAAACCAAGTGATGTGATGCTTATCGATAGTGAAGGTGAAACCTTAGGTGATGAAGATGCAATGGCTCAAATGAGTGACTTGTCTGTTGCACAGCAAAAGTTTAAAACAAGAGAGGAAAAAAGGCGACAAAATAAAATTATTCAAGTAATCGCTCCTTTTGTGGGTGGTAAAAACAAAGTAGTGGCACAAGTAACGATTGATTATGATTTTTCTTTGAAAAATTCTACTTCTGAAACATATGACCCAGAGAGTGTTGTACGCAGCGAGCAAGTCAGTGAAGAAAAACACGAGGGCGGTTCTCCTGCACAAGTGGGTGGAGTACCTGGGACAGTAAGTAATATAGGTCCAGTACAAGGTCTCAAAAGTACACAAACAAAAGAAAAATACTCGAAAAATACGGGAACTACAAACTATGAAATAGGCAAAACTGTGAGTACAACAAAAGCACAGTTTGCTCGTATCAAACGTATTACAGCAGCAGTAGTTGTAGATGGTAAATACAAACAAAAACTTGATAAAGATAAGAAACCAACATCAGAGTTAGCATATACAGCCCTTGACCCTGCAGAGATAACTGCCTTAACTTCATTAGTAAGTCGTTCGATAGGCATAGACCCTAAACGCGGGGATGCGATTAGTGTTCAAAATCTTCAGTTTCAAAGCAACTCAAAACTCCCTAGCGTTGATGGTGTTTCTCAGGCTATGCAATTTAGCGAAACATACTTAGCTCCTTTTTCTGGACTCTTTAAATACCTGTTTGTTTTACTACTGCTTTTCGTTCTTTACAAGAAAGTTATCGTACCTTTCTCTGAAAAAATGCTTGAAGTTTCTAAAGAAGAAGAAGAGCTTGAACGTCCTTCTTTAGACCTAGAAGAGGAAGAGGATGATGGACTTGTTGAAAAAGTCCAAGCAATGCGTAAAAAAGTAGAAGAACAACTCGGAGTAGGACAAAACTTTAATGAAGATGAACTCAAACATGAGGTTATCTTAGAAAAAGTTAAAACGATGGCAACAGATGCCCCAGAAGATATAGCAGCCTTACTCCAAGCTTTACTCATGGAAGAGTCTACTGCTCCAACAAATTCTAAACAAGAAAGAGGATAAAAGATGGCAACATTAAATCCACAACAACAAGCATTATTTGATGAGATGAACATAGCGGAGAAAATTGCTATCTTACTTTTACAAATTGGGGAAGAAGAGACAGCTGCAATTTTTTCTAATATGGATATAGATAGTATTACAGAAATCTCAAAATATATTGCGACAAATTCAACTATCGATAGGGCAGTTGCAACGGCTGTTTTAGAAGAGTTTCATGCTATCTTTCAATCTGGTCAATATATGACTTCAGGTGGTTTGGAGTATGCACGTGAGTTACTTTACCGAACACTAGGTCCCGAAGAAGCGAAAAAAGTGCTTGAAAAGCTCTCTCGAAGTATGCAAAGTACACAAAATTTTGCATATCTTTCAAAAATAAAACCACAACAACTTGCAGACTTCATTGCCCATGAACATCCACAAACCATAGCCCTTATTTTAGCCCATATGGAAGCAACAGAAGCCGCAGATACTATAGGCTATTTTCCTGATGAACTCCGAAGTGAGATAGCTATGAGAATGGCAAAACTTGGAGATATTTCACCATCTGTTATCAAACGTGTCTCTGCCGTACTCGAGTCAAAACTAGAATCACTTGCTTCTTACAAAGTCGAAGTGGGTGGAACACGTGCGGTGGCTGACATCTTTAATCGTCTTGGTGCGAAAAGTTCTAAAGCGACATTGGCGACAATCGAGCAAGTGGATGAAGAGTTGGCAACAAAAATTAAAGAGATGATGTTTACTTTTGAGGATATATCTTCTCTTGATAAAACGGCGATTACAGAGACACTCAAAGCCGTTGAAAAAGGAGACTTGATGTTGGCATTGAAATCATCCCCTGAAGAGTTGAAAGAGAAATTTTTCTCTGCAATGAGTGAACGCGCTCGTGATGCTTTTGAAGAAGAGATGCAGTTCTTGGGTGCGGTAAAAATGAAAGAGGTTGAAGCAGCACAAAGAAAGATAGTAGAAGTAGTCAATGGACTTGCAGAAGCTGGTACTATTCAAATGGGTTCTAGCGAAGAGATGATAGAGTAAAATGGCAACGGTAATTTCAAGTGCAGTCATTGATAAACACACAGTGAACAAATATAACTTTAA
>Ga0256829_1001807_pt1 | contig 16892 bp, 17 predicted proteins | sample 131447metaG_FD_185979 | JGI IMG/M metagenome (GOLD analysis project Ga0256829, IMG submission 185979) | Hydrothermal vent microbial communities from Lau Basin, Pacific Ocean - 131-447 | ecosystem: Environmental > Aquatic > Marine > Hydrothermal vents | place: Pacific Ocean: Lau Basin | collected...
ATAGGTGTATACAGCTTGTATGTATTAATAACAATATATACAAGTGTAATGCAAATTGGTTATATAAACCACGTAAAAAGAAAAACACCGATTTTATTGTCTGCTGCTGATTTTTTAAAAGCAGGAAATTATGCTGTTGCAAAAGAAAAATTAGCCATAATAAATGCCTTTGTTGATTATCTTGTATTTGTTTTATGGATTGGCTTTGGTATTAAATACTTAGTAGATGAATACTATACAATGAGTAATCATGTTCTTATGAATATTGCTATTGTTATGAGTTTTGTTGTTATTAATTATATTCTCTCTTTACCCTTTTCTTATTATGAAAAATTTATTCTTGATGCCAAATTTGGATTTAACAAATCCAGTTTGGGACAATGGATAAAAGATACGCTTATTTCATTTGTAATGACGATTGTTCTTGGCTCACTTATTGTGTGGGGCATATATGAAATTATTGCAAACTTTGAATTATGGTGGTTATGGAGTTTTGCATTTATATTTGTTGTCGTTATAATGATAAATATGCTCTATCCTGCCTTTCGTGCAATGTTTTTTGATAAATTAACACCTTTACAAGATGAAGCACTTGATAGTGAAATTCAAACACTTATGGACAGAACAGGTTTTGTAAGTTCCGGAGTTTTTGTAAGTGATGCAAGTAAACGTGATGCTAGACTTAATGCTTATTTTGGCGGTTTTGGAAAAGCAAAAAGAGTTGTTTTATTTGATACTTTGTTAAAAAAATTGACCACTAAAGAACTTTTGGCAGTGTTAGGACATGAACTTGGACACTTTGCACATGGAGATATTTATAAAAATATCGCTTTGGTGGGGGCAATGCTTTTTGCAATGTTTGCACTATTTGGAAATCTTCCGGATTCTCTTTATTTAGAACTTGGTTTGACAAAAGAGCCTTATGTGATTATGATTTTGCTGATGCTGTTTATGCCTGTGCTTGGATTTATTATGATGCCTGTAATGGGTGTTATAAGTCGTCATAATGAATATGAAGCAGATAAAATGGGGAGTGAACTTGGTGGAAGTGCCGGTTCTATTGAACTTGCAAATGCTCTAAAAAAATTAGTGCAGGAAAATAAAAGTTTTCCACTTTCTCACCCTTTGTATATCTTTTTTCATTATACACATCCGCCGGTTATTGAACGTTTAAAAGAGCTTGGAGTAGATGTCGGATATATAGAAAAAAATGGTGCTGAGGGTCAATGCGAAGTAACTATTTAGTTAAAGACTTATTATCTGAAATAACTGGACTTTTAGCTCCTCATATACAAAGAGCGTCCAGAGAAGCACAGCTATTTGTGATAGCATATTTACATGTTGATGAATTATGGCTACTTACGCATCAAAATGAAGAACTACAAGGTGTAGACCAAATTTTTGATTGGGTTCATAGACGGATTAATAATGAACCATTTGAATATATAACAAATTCGGTAAGTTTTTATAGTGAAGAATTTTATATAGATCAAGGGGCTTTAATTCCTCGTCCTGAAACTGAGATACTTATAGATGAAGTCATAAAAAATGTAGAAGATACGAATGCTGTTTTGACTTTTGTGGAAGTTGGAGTAGGCAGCGGGATTATTTCAATTATGCTGGCAAAACATTTTCCTAATGCAAAAATCATAGCGGTAGATATTTCATCACAAGCTTTAGCTGTTGCTAAAAAAAATATAGATAAGTTTGCTTTAGAAAATAGAATAGAATTGAGATTGGGGTCATTACTAGAGCCTATAAACCAAAAAATAGATTATCTAGTTTCAAATCCTCCTTATATACAAAATGGTGTTGCTTTGGAATCAAATCTATCGTATGAACCGCAAAATGCACTTTTTGGTGGTGAAAAAGGTGATGAAATCATAAAAGAACTTCTTGATGAAGTCTTAAGGCAACAGATTAAGTTTTTTAGTTGTGAGATAGGTTATGACCAACAAGATAAAATACGCCTGCACATAAAAGAGAAAAATTTTAATTCTATAAAATTTTACAAAGATTATAGTGGTTTTGATCGCGGATTTACATTAATAAGTGTTTGATTATAATATAAAAAGGTTTTAGAAAATGAAAAAAAATATTTATTTAGATTTTGCATATTTTATAGTTTTAGCATCAACATTTGGTGCTGTTTTGGTTTTGGGTGTTATTGTTGCACCCGTAGTTTTTCATACTGATCAAATTACGGTTAATTTACTTATAGATCATTACAATGCAGGTATTATAATGGGCGAGATTTTTCATAGATTTGCGTACTGGATATATTTCGTAGCTATTTTTGTATCTTTGTATGAAGCTATGGCTTATAAAAGTGGACAAAGAGATGCAATCAGTTTTGCTGCAGCTGCAACTGTTATATTTACATCGCTTATGTTTTCAGCCGTGTATGTTCCAAAAATACTTTTAATGCAGAGTATTGGTGCGGAAGCAACACAAAGCGACACCTTTGAAAATATACATATTGCAAGTGAAATTGATTTTAAAATACTTGCTGTTGCATTATTAGTTTTGTTTGTTCGTAGATTGATGATTTTACGTGTGCCATCAAAGTAAATTTAACACTTAATTAACACTATTTCGATACCATTTACCTGTTAAATATATTTTATAAAGGCAGGTATATGACTTTTTTTAGACTTCTTATTCCTTTGTTTCTACTGAGTGTTTCTCTTTTTGCTTACCCTGACTATTCCCTGAGTGTGAAAGAAAAAAAAATATATCCTATGGGTGCAAAAATATATGCAAAAAAATGCCAGAAAATAAATCTTGAAAATTTTAAAACCTATAATGAACTTCATAAAAAGATTCAACAAAACAGACTTTGTGGTACTTTAAGTAAAAAACATGCAGAGGCTTTGAGCCTCTATCTGTGGGATAGCAAAAAAAATGTGCATCAAGAAAAATATTATGAAAAACTTGTTGTAACAAAAAAAGATAAGTGTCCGGTATGTGGTATGTTTTTATATAAATACCCAAGATGGGTAGCACGCATCAAATATGCTAAAAGAGATGTTTCATTTGATGGTATTAAAGATATGATGAAATATTATTTTGAACATAAGAAAGGTATAAAAGTTCTTTTGGTTCAAGAATATTATACGCAAAAAACAATCAATGCAAAAAAAGCTTATTTTGTTTTAGGCAGTGATGTATATGGTCCTATGGGAAATGAATTGATAGCTTTTAAAGATAAGAATTCTGCTAAAAAGTTTTTTCTTGACCATAAGGGAAAGAAAATTCTTCGTTTTGATGAAATAACAGAAAATGATGTGTATAAATTAGATGAATAAAAAAAGAAAATATCTCTTTGCAACAGCTTTTTCTCTTTTTTTTATTCTTTTTACAGAAATATTTTATTTACATGTAAATAATTCTTTTAAAAACAGAGCCTTGTTAGAAAAAGAAGCTTTTGTGCATATGGTGACACTTTCAAATTTAGATTTGGCTATAAAAGATAATACTATAAAGAGATTACATTGAAAAAAATTAATTTTTATCTACTTGAATATGCAATTCGTTATATTTTGCGTTATAAGTCTAAAAATATATTTATAGCCATTATATTAACATTGCTAATAGCATTACTGGCATCATTTTTCTTTGTAGAAAACTCTTTGAAGTATGAAATGAATGCAACACTAAATGCTCTGCCTGAAATAGTCGTTACAAATCAAAAAGCGGGTAGAGATACGACTATTAATGAAAATGTAATAAATAAAATTTTAACTATTCATGGTGTGGGAGATGCTAAATCTCGGGTATGGGGAACTTATAATTTTAAGTATATGCATGCAAAATTTATTTTATTTGGAATTGATGAATTTGAAAATCAATATAATCCTACTTTTATAAATATAGCTAAAAATAGTGAGCTAAACAGTTCTTCAATGCTTATTGGTAAAGGTGTGAAAAGAATTATGCAAAAGAGTTACTATAATAGTTATTTTAATTTTATAACACCTCAGTCACAGCTAAAAAAAATCTTTATAGCAGGTACGTTTAAGGCTGCAACAACATTGGAATCGCAAGATATGATAGTACTGGATAAAAATACATTAAGAGCTATCTTTGGCTATAAACCTAGTGAAGCAACAGATATTATAGTGCGGGTAGAAAATCCAAAAGAGGTTGCTTCTGTTGCAGTGAAAATACAAAATTTATTTCCTACATGTAAAGTACTTGCACGAAAAGATATGCAAGTACATTTAGAAAATCAGTTTAATTCTAAAAGTTTTTTCTTTTTAATGTTGTTTACCATTTCTCTTTTTACTTTTTTTATGATTGTGTATGATAAATCAAGCGGTTTAAGCAGTGAAGAAAAAAAAGAAATAGGTGTACTCAAGGCACTAGGGTGGAGAGTTGAAGATATACTTCGTGCAAGACTCTATGAAAATATTATTATTTCATTTTTTTCGTATACGTTGGGGATTATTTTGGCTCTTTTTTATGTTTACATTTTAAATGCACCGTTTATAAAAAGTATGTTTTTGGCATACAATGATGCCGGCATTGCTATAAAACTTCCTTTTGTCCTTGATTATGAAACATTACTTTTGCTTTTTTTATTGAGCGTTCCTATATACATTTTTGCGACGATTATACCATCATGGAGAGTTGCTACTCTTGATGCAGACGAGGTAATACGATGATAGAATTAAAAACTATTTCTAAGGTATATGATAACAACATTGTCGCTTTACAAAATATAAATTTAAATATACAAGAGGGTGAACTTGTTGTTTTAAAAGGTGTCAGCGGTAGCGGAAAAAGTACAATTCTTTCTTTGATTGCCGGTTTGTTAAAGCCAACAAGTGGAGATGTTCTGGTTGATAACAAGCATATTTCAAAGCTGCCAGATCATTTTTGTAGTGATTATAGAAGAGACACTGTTGGTTTTATTTTTCAAAAGTATAATTTAATTCCAACATTGAGTGTGCAAGAAAATATTTTACTCCCCTTGGTACCTTTAAATCCAGATGAAAAAGAGTTACATGTAAAACTTGAAAATGTTATGAATATGTTTCAAATAGAGCATAAAAAAGATGTTATAGTAAAAAATCTCTCTGGCGGTGAGCAACAGAGAACTGCCATAGCAAGAGCGAATGTCAATAACCCAAAAATAATTTTAGCAGATGAACCAACTGCAAATTTGGATGAAAAACTCTCAAAAGAGTTTATAAAAATACTTCAAAGTCTGAAAAAGCTTAAAAAAACAATTATTGTAGCGACACATGACCCACTCTTTTTTGATTTGGATTTTGTAGATAAAATGATAGAATTGCATAATGGGAAAGTAGTATGCTGTTAACACCTGAAATTGTAACAATAAGTATTTTAAATATATTTTTTGTGATTTTTGCTTCTATAGCTTTTTATTTTAGTCTAAAAATTGTGTTGAAATATGATTATAATGAAACAACGACACTTCAATATACTTTGGAAAAACAAGGTTATCTTGTAGCAACGATTATTAAATTTATTTTTTATATAAAAGTTATTTTATTTATATTTTTTATTTTTACACTTGATAATATATCTACTATTTTACCAGGAGCAATGTGTGGGGCAGGGGTTGTGAATGCTACACCATATGGAACGTACCTGCTTATACTTAAAATAATAAACTTATATATTTTTGCCTATTGGATAGCCTTGCACAATGAAGATATGCACTCAGAAAATCAAAAATATTTAAAATTAAAGTTTCAAATTTTTCTTTTAGCTTATGTATTATTGCTGGTAGAAATAATTTTGGAAAGTATAATGTTTTTTTCTATTGATACAAAGAGTGTTGTTGATTGTTGTGGGGCAATATTTTCAACAACGGACGGCACTTATATGTCCACGCTGCTCAATATAAAGCATAGTATACTGTTAAGCCTTTTTTACGGAGTATTTTTCTTGATGTTTGTAGCATATATATTGAAAAACAAATATTTATATGCATTGTTGAATTTACTTTTTATAATCATTTCATTATTATCTTTGATAGCCTATTTTGGTACTTACATTTATGAACTGCCGACACATCACTGTCCATTTTGCCTTTTACAAAAAGATTATAATTACGTGGGGTATTTTTTGTATATCTTTTTATTTATTGGAACATTTCAAGGGTTGCTCGTAGGCTTGATAGATTTTTCAAAAGAACAAGAGAATAAGAAGTATAAAATATCTTTATTTTTTAACACATTATATGTGTTACTTATCAGTTATTATCCTCTTTCTTATTATATAAAAAATGGTGTTTGGCTTTAAATATTATTGTTGTTATGTTGTCCAAATTTATTATTCCACCACTCTTGGGGCGTATAAGTGGCATCTTTAATACTTTGTTCGTCTAATGGATACTCATAAGCGTTACAATACTCAAGTATTGTCTTATAGGCATCATTAATATCCATACTCATTTGTGTGGCTTTTTCATAATTTTGTGTATGTTTATCGGGATGCCATTTCTTCATAAGATTTTTATATTTGTTTTTGATTTCTTTAAGTGTAGATTTTTCACGAAGACCAAGGAGTGATTTGGCCTTCATTATTTTTTCAAAGGAGGAGTGCAAAATTTTTAGTCTTGTTGTTGTCTCATATATGCAGGAATATCTAAATAGTCACCATCAAGTTCACCGCCTACAACGAGTCTTGGTCTAACTTTTGCACGAACAGGAGCAGGTGTTTCACTGACAAAATCTTCGTTGTTACTTAAATCTTTTTCAAAACCTGTTGCAACAATTGTTATTTTAATGTAGTTTTCTGCTATGTTTTCATCAGTTGATGTTCCCCAAATAACTTCTGCATCATCATGTGCACTTTCATGTACTACTTCCATAGCTTCAGCAAGTTCCATCATTGGAAAATCAGGATGCATACTAAAATGGACTAAAACACCCATAGCACCATTAATAGACATATTGTCAAGTAATGGAGATTCAATTGCAGCTTTTATGGCTTCATAGGCTGCATTTTCACCTTCATGTTCGCCAACACCCATAAGTGCCATACCTTTATGACTCATAACTGTTTGTAAATCGGCAAAGTCAAGGTTTATATCATTGTCTCCGCTTGAAAGGATAACACCTGATGTTCCACTAACAGCTTGGGCTAACACGCCATCTACTATTTTAAAACTCTCTTTAAGTCCTAATCTTCTGTCTATAATTGACAAAAGTTTATCATTAGGAATAACAACAATGGAATCACTCTCTTTTTTGAGTTCTTCTAAACCAGTTTCTGCTAATTTAAGGCGTTTTTTTCCTTCAAACATAAAAGGTTTTGTTACTATAGAAATGGTCAAAGCACCTATTTCTTTCGCAATTTGTGCAACAACAGGAGCAGCTCCTGTACCTGTTCCTCCACCGAGTCCAGCAGAGATGAAAACGATGTCAGCACCTTCAAGTGCTGATCTGATTTCATCATAATTTTCCAGTGCAGAATCTTTTCCAATGTTTGGTTTCATGCCTGCCCCCAAACCTTTTGTTAGCTTTGCACCGATTTGAATCTTTGAAGCGGCATTTGTTTCATTTAAAACTTGTGCATCTGTATTGATAAGCATCATTTCAATACCTGTTACACCCTCATTAATCATATGTCCAATCATATTACCGCCGCCGCCGCCAACACCAACAGCTATAATCCTTGCTCCACTAGGGCTATGTGCTTCTTCTATTACAAATGGTTCCATTCTCTCACTCCTTTAAAATAACTGGGTAGCCCAGTTCCAAAATTTACTTAAACTTCCCGCTTCATCACTCTTTTTTTCTTTTACTGCTTCTAAGCTTACCATTTTATCCTTATCACTAACTGTTTGTTCTTCAGAAGGAGCGATTGGAATAACCGGTTCATGAGAAAAATCAATGCTGTTTTGTGATGTAGGTGCTTCATTTGTATGTCTTACTCTTTTATTGACATCTATTTCGTATGGTGTATAAGGATACGCTGAGTAGATAATTAAACCAACAGCACTTGCATATTCAGGACCTCTTAATGAATCAAATAAGCCATTCATCTCTATAGGTTTTGCCAAACGTACAGGCACAGATCCAAAAGTTGCAATGGCAAGATCGCGAATACCATCCATTTTTGAAAAACCGCCTGTTAAAACAATTCCTGCTCCAATTTGATCTTTTAATCCACTGTTTTCTATAAATTGTGCAAGTATCATTAATGTTTCTTCAACTCTTGCAAATATGACATTATGAACTACTTCAAGTGAAACTTCATGAGTTGAATTTTCATCACCTATAATAGGAAGTTCTATAAGTTCATTACTTGGTGTCAGTAATGAACCATAAGTGAGTTTTACTTTATCTGCAACATTTAGGGGTGTATGTAGTGCCATTGAAAGATCACTTGTAACATGGTTTGAACCAACACCGAGAAATTCATTGTAACGTATTGAATTCCCTGAATGAATGGCAATATTACTTGTATTTCCTCCCATATCGATAACGGCAGCACCAAGTTCTCTTTCATCTTCATTAAGAGTAGCCATTGCTGAAGCATAGCTGTTAAGTACAACATTTTCTACTTCAACACCGGCACCTCTTACAGCCTTTTTCAGGTTGTTAAGATTTGATTTTTGTGTAGTGATAATATGTGTTTCAACTTCAAGTCTTGAAGCATTCATACCAAGAGGGTCTTCTATGTAATCTTGATCATCTACTTTAAAATTAAAAGGCAGAGCATGGAGTACTTCATACTCATTTGGAATATTTGCATTGTATAAAGAAGTATGCATAACACGCTTAATCTCTTCAAGAGAAATTTCTTTTGACTGAATATTTACAATGCCGTTGGAATTAAGACTTTTTGTATAAGCACCAGATATAGAAACAATCGCTGTATTTATGGTACTGCCAGAGACTCTTTTGGCATCTTCAACTGCTGTTTTAATGCTACGTGAGGCAAGTTCTATATTTGTTATACTTCCCTTTTTTAATCCTTGTGCTTTCGTTGTTCCTGCACCGGTGATTGAAATACTATTGTTATTATCTATTTCTGCTATGATTGCACAAATTTTCGTAGAGCCAATATCTATGGCTAAAACAGTTTTGTTCAATTTAGAGTCCTTTGATAAATATCTCAGTTTTGTACTTGTTTTGAAGCGTTTTTATGAGCCCTTCATTAAACATAGCACTTTTAATCTTTGCGATGGTATCGCTAACATTGTTATTCGTATTTGTAAGCAGTTTCTGTTCCAAAATGTTGTATAAAACAATTTTTCCGTTATTGAGAGCAATAAATGATTTTTTCTTATCACTCACTAACAGTTTTTGTAAAAATTCAGCTGCTTCTTGCTTGCTCAGAGTAGGGAGCTTATCTACGGAAGTAATTGTTACAAAGTCACTTGTTTTACCTATAAAAGTTTTTACAGAATCATTTGCAAGTTTTAATAGTTTTGCTTTTTTTAATTGTGTTTCATACAGAGGTAAAACAGCGGCTCTTACTTCCTGAAAAGATTTTGGCTTTGAAGGATGAATTTTTAGTAATTCAAAAACATAGTAGTCTTTGTTGATGTTAATTGGTTTTGAATAAGGTTTTATGAGAGAAAGTTTTGAAATCTTTTCTAATGCTTCTGTCGTAAATGGATTGTTTGATTTTGAAATGTTAGTGTTTTTTACAACTATATTGTTTGCAAGTTTATTTTTCTTAAATGCTATATATGTACGTAATGCTCTATCTTTTGTTGCTTTTGCACTGAGTTCATTAATGACTTTATCTTTTGCTGCATCAAAAGAAAGAATTTTTCCATCTTGACCTTTAAAATGAGTTCTGTTTTCTTTATAATATTTCGCAATATCTTCATTAGTGAAATTACTTTGCTTTGATGCTACTTTTATATATTTTACTTCATATACAACATCACTCATAAAGTTATTTTTTTTACTTTGCCAAAATTTTTCCAACTCTTTTTCATTAAGTTTAACTTTTATATCATTAAGTGTTAAAACTTTATAATTGAGCTTATCTGCAATATTGAATACTGTAGTTAAAATATTGTCTTCATTTTTCGATGTTTTTAGTGGTAAAAATTTTAAAGTTTTTTGTATAAGAAGCTCTCTTCTTAGCTCTTTTTCATACTCTTTTATAGTAAGTCTGTTTTGAGAAAGAACAAGTTTATAAGTTTCTTTGTTAAATTCTCCATCTTTATAAAATGCTTTTTGCTTTCTAAGCGTTTGGATTATCTCTTTATCACTGATGATGATATTATATGAATGGGCAAGATTGATAAGAAGGGCTTGTTGTATTAATTGTTGCATCGCCTGTTTGTTAAGGCCAAACTTTTTTGCTTTTTCTTCATCGAAATTACCATGGAAGATTTTATTATATTGAGTATATAAGCGAGAATAGGCTTTTTGAAGTTCTCCTTGGCTTATTTCAACATCTCCGACTTTGGCTGCAGCTCCGGCTTTATTCCCATAGCTATATTGTCCCCAACCGACAAAACCTGCTCCAATAAACGCAATAGTAGAAATCCATATAGTTATAATAAGCCATTTTTTATGTCTTTGCATCCATGTAATCATATATAAAAAACCTTGTTTGTAATTCAGTGCTAGTTTCTGGCACTTATTGTTTAGTATTTTATGTAAATTCGCCTTTAACCTTGATAAAGAAAGCTTGCATTGGTATAATTTGCTTATGAAAAATGAAGAACTTAAAAATAGAGACCTGAATGTCCTTTGGCATCCTTGTACGCAGATGAAAGATCACGAAACGTTGCCGCTTATTGGAATTAAAAAAGCACATGGTGTATATTTGGAAGATTTTGAAGGCAATAGATACATTGATGCAATTAGTTCTTGGTGGGTAAATATGTTTGGACATACAAACGAATATATAAATTCAAAAATCAAAGAACAGCTTGATACTTTAGAACATGTTATACTTGCTGGTTTTACACATGAACAGGTGGTACGCCTTTCAGAACGCTTAGTAAAACTAACACCGACTAACTTGGACAGATGTTTTTATTCAGATAACGGCTCCTCTGCGGTGGAAGTTGCATTAAAGATGAGCTATCATGCTCATTTGAATGATGGCCGGAAAAAATCTCTTTTTGTTTCCTTGAGTAATTCTTATCATGGAGAGACTATAGGTGCTTTAAGTGTTGGTGATGTTGAGCTTTATAAAGAAACATACGAACCGCTTTTAATTCAAACAATTCAAACACAAGTACCTAAAGATATGAGTGAAGAAGCGGCTGTAGAAGCAGCTAAAAAGTTTGAAGCATTATGTGCAAAGAGAGCTGATGAAATAAGTGCTTTAATCTTAGAACCACTTATACAAGGTGCTGGTTATATGCATATGTACCATCCAAAATATTTAGTTTTGGTTCGTGAAATATGTACACGATATAATATTCATCTCATAGCAGATGAAGTTATGGTGGGTTTTGGTAGAACAGGTGAGTTATTTGCTTGTGAAAAAGCTGGTATTTCACCGGATTTTCTAGTACTTTCCAAGGGATTGACAGGTGGTTATCTGCCACTTTCCGTTGTACTGACATCAAATGAGATATATGCCAAGTTTTATTGTGACTATAATGAACATAAAGCTTTTTTACATTCTCACTCTTATACAGGAAATGCTTTAGCCTGTGCTGCAGCAAATGCCACTCTTGATATTTTTGAAAATGAAAATATTATTGAAGCAAATAGAATACTAGCTAAGTATATGGCAAAAAAATTACAAAAATTTAAAGAACTCTCAAATGTCGGAGAAATTAGACAAACAGGTATGATTTGTGTAGTAGAACTGCAAGGATATGACGCTCAAGAGAGAATAGGGCTTAAAGTATATGAATATGGGTTAAAACATGGTGTTTTATTACGTCCACTTGGTCCTATTATTTATTTTATGCCACCTTATGTTATTACAGAAAAAGAGATTGATACAATGATGGATGTTGCTTTTGACGCTATTAAATGCTTGGAAACAGTTTAATCAAAATTACATGAAGTTGTAGAATTATTGAGCATGAGCAGACGACAACTTTTTTCTAAAATGGCAAGTTTTTTTGCCATCTCATGCATATCTCTGCTGAATGCATACACTCCATAGCCTCGAATAACCATTATATTCGTTTTTTTTGTTTGAAAATAGAGCACAATTTCACTTTGAGCTCTGTCATACCAGTCTTCAAACTGTTTTGGGTCTATTATTTCAATAGAACCAAGTTCTATATAACCAAAGTAATCTTGAGGTGTAATAATATTGTGATCAAGAGAATAAGCAGTGGTAAACTGGGGCATACTAAAACAGATAAATTTTGCCTCTGAAATACTGGAGTAAATGCTTTGATGAATTTTTGCATCTATACTGGCTTGTTTCCACCTGTAATCTTTTTTAAAATAGAGCTCAATAAGGCTATTATCGTCAATGTCATCAAATACAGCCTCTTTTGTATTGATGATAAAACGGCTTGTATCTGTTTTTGCAGAAAGCGAACCATGATAAATACCAAAAAAATCCTTTCTAAACATGGAAAGTGCCAGAGAAGAAAGTTGATTTTTTAGGTGTGGTTTATTCACAGTCTTATTTAAACCAATTTTTCATTTTATCAATGACTGAATCTAAAATACCTTCATGTGGTTTTGATTCTACACCAAATGAGTCTTGAATTTGATTCAATAATCCAATTTGTTCCTCATTGAGTTTTTTAGGATATTGAATATTAATTACAGCAATTAAATTTCCTTTTCCGTGTCCATGCACATCTTCAATTCCCTCACCTCTAAAGGTATAACGCTGTTTGTCTTTTGTTCCTATATCAAGTTGCAGTTGAAGTTCTCCCGTAAGAGAAGGGATTGTTAAACTGTCTCCTTTTATTGCCTGTGTAAAAAAGACAGGTATTTCAATATAAACATCATTATCATCTCGTATAAAGTGTTTGTCTTGTTTTACTTCAAAGGTTACATATAAATCGCCACGATGTCCTTTCTTGCCTATGTTTCCTTTGCCTGAAACACGTAAACGATTTCCACTGTCAATGCCTTTTGGCACAGAGATTGTAATTTTTTCTTTGACATCTTCATAGCCTTTACCATGGCACTTTTTACATTTATCTGTTGCTGCACTTCCTGTTCCATTACATACTGGACATGTTTGAGAAAAGGTCATAAAGCCTTGTTTTATATATATTTGACCTTGTCCTTTACATTGTGTACATGTAGAAAGTTTACCATTTTTTGCACCCGTTCCTTTACAGGCTTCGCAGGCTTTTTTATATGTGAATTCTATCTCTTTTTCACATCCAAATATTGCTTCATTAAAATCAATATACATATCAACATTCATATCAAGTGGATATTTATCCATATCTGCCGGATTTTGTCGTCTACCGCGTCCTCCGCCAAAACCGTTAAACATCTCTTCAAACATGGAACCCAAATCATCAAAGTTTGAAGATGAACGAGAACCGCCACCCATGCCTTGCAATCCTTCTTTTCCATATTTGTCATAAATACTTCGTTGTTGCTCATCACTTAAACACTGGTACGCTTCATTTACAAGTTTAAATTTATGTTCAGCTTCTTTATCACCGGCGTTTTTATCAGGATGATATTTCTTTGCCATTTGTCTGTAGGCTTTTTTAATTGTTGTCTTGTCTGCATTTTGTGAGACTTCTAAAATTTCATAATAGCTTAGTTGTTCCATTATAATATAATCCTATCTGAATATTTTTTTGAAATTATACCCATTTTGTAGTTTAAAAAAAAATAATTAGATGTTATAATGGCGTTTATGAAACAAATTACTCTTTTTTTACTTTTTATGACGCTATTCTCGGGTTGCGATTTTGTCTTTCATCAAGCTCAGAGGCCTGAAAAATTGGGAAATCTCTATATTGTTAAAAAATCATTTTCACAATTACCTGGGTTTAAAACCTTAAATTATGATGCAATTTTACAAAATTTTCAAAATAATTGTAAAAAAAGTCAAAAAATATATAAGAATTTATGTGAAAAATCTTTACATGTAAATAATGCAAAATTATTTTTACTGCAAAATTTCACACCTTATAGTATAGTAGATAAAAATAATAAAGACGAAGGCTTACTAACGGGATATTATGAACCACAACTACATGCCTCTTTAAAAGAGAGTGCCAAGTATAAGTACCCAATTTATGCGACACCTAAAGATTTAGTTGTGGTGGATTTAAGTTCTATTTATCCTGAGCTAAAACATTATAGATTACGTGGAAAAATACAAAATAATAAACTTGTTCCTTATTTTAGCCGTAAAGAGTCACAATTCCATGATTTAAATGCTTCTGTACTGTGTTATTGTGATTCTAAAATAGAGAGATTTTTCTTAGAAGTACAAGGTTCAGGAAAAGTGATTTTGGATGATAATTCTACTATGTATATAGGGTATGATAATCAAAATGGGTATAAATATGCATCTATTGGTAAATATTTACTCAAAAAAGGGGAAATACTTCCACAAAATATTTCTTTGCAAAGTATTAAAGCATGGCTTATCAAACATCCATCCAGAGTTGATGAAGTTTTAAATTATAATAAATCTATGATTTTTTTCTCAAAACACAATCAAAGTGCAACAGGTGCTTTAGGGTTACAACTTCGTGTAAAATCTTCTATTGCAGTTGATAAAAAATATATTCCATTGGGAAATATGCTATACTTATCATCCAAATTAGGAAATAAAAAATTTAATACAATCGTTTTTGCACAAGATACAGGTGGAGCAATTAAAGGACCATTACGAGCAGATTTATTTTTAGGCAGTGGAAGTAAAGCCCTTAAAATTGCCGGAAAGTTAAAAGCACCGTTAAAACTTTGGTTGTTAATTCCAAATAATAAAGAAGTACAAAAATGAATCGTTCATTAGATAAATTTAATAGATTAGTAGAAGCGCTTGGTGAATTGCCGAGCATTGGAAAAAAATCAGCAACACGGCTTGCTTATCATATGATTATGAATGATACTTTTTGTGGTATGAAAATTGCACATGCTATAGAAGACGCTCTTGGTAGCTTAAAAAAATGTCAAGAGTGCGGCGGAATGAGTGAAGATGAACTTTGCTATATTTGTTGTGATGAAACAAGAGATGCTTCTCTTTTATGTATTGTTGAAAATGCAAAAGATATCTTACTTTTAGAAGAAAATGGTCTTTTTGACGGAAAGTATTTTGTTTTAGACACTTTAGATGAATTTTGCATAGCACATCTTGAAGATATAGTCCAAAATGGGGTAAGTGAAGTTTTATTTGCTTTAACGCCTTCTATATCTAATGATGCAGTTATTCTTTATATAGAGGATAAACTTGGCATATATGATTTGAATTTTTCTAAAATAGCACAAGGTGTTCCAACGGGTGTGAGTTTGGAAAATATAGATTTGCTTTCATTAACGAGAGCTTTAGAAGATAGAGTAAGGGTTTAGATGAAATTTTATATTATACTGATAATATTGTCAACATATGCGTTCGCATTAGATACTATGCCAAATACAGCAGATGCAACAAAGAGTAAAATAGAGACAAAAAATATTGCAAGCGATACATCAAAAAAGAGTATGCAAAAATGGATAAATTCCGAATTTGGGTTGCAACCTTATAGAACAAATTATCTTCTACCATTTAGTATTGCAAACAGAACATATCATTCACATACAGCAGGAGAAGATTTTAAAAATAAAGAAGCTGAAATTCAAGTAAGTTTAAAATTAAAAGTAGCAAATAATCTTTTTGGTTTAAATGAAAAATATTATCTCTCCTATACACAGCATGCTTTTTGGCAAATTTATACACAATCTGCTCCTTTTCGAGAAAGTTTATACAATCCTGAAGCATTTGTGATTTTCCCAATCAGTGATAAAAAGTCTTGTCTGCAAATGCGTTCTTTGAAATTTGCAATAGCACATAAATCAAACGGACAGCCAAATACTGAAAATAATCCTGCTTATAACGGATTTAATCTGTCAAAAAGTATTAATTACGTTTACACAACCCTTCGCTTACAGCATAAAACACTTATTACAGATTTGACACTGATGACACCTTACTTGGGAAGTTCTGATTTAACGGATAATCCAGATATTATGAAGTATATGGGATATACAAAAGTAAAATTTACCTATTTTTATAACAAAAATATGTTTACATTGATGTTACGAGGTAATATTGACAGTCGCAAAGGTGCGGTAGAAGGAACATACTCTTATCCTGTTTATAAAAGTACATATTTATATGCAAAAGTTTTTAGTGGATATATGGAATCCTTAATCGATTATAATCATTATATTACTAAATTTGCAATAGGTGTGAGCTTTTCAAGATAAAATTTAGAGATGAAAGCTTTTTTGCATCTCTCTTTTTATATCTTCTTTTTTACATGTAAAATTGCAAAAAAGTTCGTTGGCTAAAACTCCTTGTCCTAATAACATGTCAGAACCATCTTTACATGTAAGCTTTTTTTCTTTAGCAAGTTGTAAAAAGGGAGTCAATTTTCCATATATTGCATCGGCAACATAGCGTGTATTGTTTAAGATGTCTTCTATGATTTTTTTTGGTGCCGGTAGATTTTCATCTTTGAGCCCTGCACTTGTAGTATTGACTACCAAATCATACCTTGCAATGTCAAAATTCTCCCATGTGTAGCATTTACATGTAAGGGAATTAAAATATTCGAGTCTATTTTTACTTCTATTGAGTATGCTTACTTGTAAATTTTCTTCTATAAATTTTTGACAGAGTGCTTTTGCTGTTCCGCCTGCACCAAGGATCAAAATATTTTTAATGTTTTTAAACTCACTAATTGCATACATGAAGCCGTCTGCATCTGTATTGTAACCAATGAGTTTACCATTTTCCTTTATAAGGGTATTTACTACACCGATTTTTTT
>Ga0256829_1001808_pt1 | contig 16890 bp, 22 predicted proteins | sample 131447metaG_FD_185979 | JGI IMG/M metagenome (GOLD analysis project Ga0256829, IMG submission 185979) | Hydrothermal vent microbial communities from Lau Basin, Pacific Ocean - 131-447 | ecosystem: Environmental > Aquatic > Marine > Hydrothermal vents | place: Pacific Ocean: Lau Basin | collected...
CCCCAAAAAAAGTTTCACTTTACTCCCTTCTTTAGGCGCTTCAACAAACGTACTAAAAACGAGGGTGAGCCCATCCATTTCATCATCTAACGCATCAATATATCTCAATGACACAAGATGCTCTTTGAGAAATACATCTAAGATAGGTGCACCATCTTTTTCAAGTATTACTGTAGGTTTTCTTACCATAATGTTGCTCTCTTTTGTACGGTCACACCCTTGAGCGTTATGTTCTTTTGTATAATATTTACTTCGTCTCCACTCTCAAGCAGATCCTTATATAGCAAGTGTGTATTGGCTTTTAAAAACTCTATGTAAGTGACAAGAGTAGTATCATGGTTCGCATAGTATATTTCTTCTAACCTGTCCAATTCTTTTGCTTTTACAGTAGCCATGACAAAACCCCTTGACTATCCGTACGCGTCAACGAAACAGAAAAACCAATATCCAACGCCACACCATTGACAAATATCTTCGTCCCCGTCTCTGTGACCTCTTCTATTATAAAAGTACCAAGGTAGTCCCCATCTCCTACATAAAGAGGGTAGCCAATCTTCAGCCCTGCCATAAACCTAAGTATAGAGAGGGGGTCCTTTCCTCCCTCTATGGCATTCACTCCACCCGATATAACTATGTCTTGCTCTTGCGTCCCCACAGGGTGAAACTCTGTTGCGTTTGCGATTTTCTCTACCTTCGCATACGTATATTTTGTGTGCCGTTTCATAGCTGAAAATTCTCTTTTATTGGAAGTAAAAGTAAACAGTCCCAACATCGCTAGTATGTTGCTCATTATTCTATACTCCTTTGTTTTTTGTCTCTGTTTTGCGCGTCTATCATCGCTTTCACTTTGCGTGCTATCTCTTCTGGGTTGTCCCCTTTGATGTTAAAGTGGAAAGTGCTGTCACCTTCTTGTATCACCGTGCTGTTCGTAGCCTTGGAAACCGTAGAAGGTACTTGAAGTGTAGCGTTTCCCCCTGTCATGTTTACCGCAAAGTTAGACACTGAGTCCCATACCCCCTTTGCCGTGTCACTTACACTTTTTCCTATCGCATCGAACTTTTGCCCTATATCAAAACTTTTTACAAACTCAGATAGTTTTGCAAACTTGCGCTCTGTCCACTCAAAGAAAGGAATAAACGGCGCCTTTATCTTTTCTACTACAGCATCAAATGTCCCCGTAATATCGTCCCAGGCACTACTCACCTTATCCGTCATATCGTCCCATAATCCACCCCAAAAAGTACGTACCAACTCCCAATTATCTATTAGCAAATAGACCGCACCAGCCAAAACCCCCACCGCTAGAACCAAAGGAGATAGACCTATCATTAACATGGAAAACATCGCACCCAAAGGACCAAACGCAAGACTTATGCCTGCAACAGCTATACCCACCGTTCCTAGTACCGTTGCTATGCCAGCAAATGCCACCGCGCCCGTAGCTATGATTTGTGCCATTTTCTCGTGTTTGCTAGTAAAAGATACAACCTTATTTATAAAGCCTCCAAGCTTTTCAGAGAGCCATGACATCGCAGGAGCCAATTGCTTCCCTATGATGTAGCCAAAGTTTTCAAACTGGTTGGAAAGTTTGCCGTACTCTTGTCCATACTCACGTGCTTGTGCCATTTTCTTCGTATAGTCTATGCCTCCCTTACTTAAGAGGTTGTTTGTGTCGTTTATGCCTTTTTTTAAGTCTTCATTTTTATCATACAGTAGTGTGATGAGCGCCAATGCCTCATCCGTACCAAACGCATCTTTGATTTTCTTCTTTTCCACATCATCCAAAGTTTTTCCAAACTTCTTTTTAAGTTTGTCCAGTATGAGTGGCATAGCTAGAAGATTTTTATTGCTATCTCTAAAGTTTAATCCAAGCTTTTTCCCTGCACTCCCTGCCGCATTTAAGAAAGCCTTGTATTTTGTCGCCGAGTCAGAGCCACCCATCGTTGCCTGAAGCATCCCCATAATGTTTAGTTGCTCTGCCAGCGAAACGTTTGCCGTTGTTGCCGTGGCACCCAATGTCGAAATAGCATTTGCCATTTTCGCCCCATCCGTCTTAAAGTTCGTAACCGACGAAGAGATCCCCACAGAGAAGTACTCTCCAAACTTGATATCCTTTTCTTCTTGAGAAAGTGCTTTCCAACCTTTTATTGTCGATGCCCCAAACTTATAAAACTGTTTACTATAGATAGAATATCCTGTTGAAAAAAGTGAAGTCATGGTGTCTATATTGCTTTTTGTTGCTTTGGCTGTAACCCCTGAAAGTCTCGTCATCTCTCCTACTGCCGTATCTCCTAAAGACGCTATCCCTGACTTTATATCGTATGATGCACCTATGAATTCCTCTGTAGTCATCTTCGACCACTTAGAGCTAAACGCCAAGGCTTTTTGTGTGATGCCTTCCATACCTGTAGTGTCCATGCCTAAAGACATAATGTCCCCTTGCTTTTGAGCCACTTTGGCAAACTTCTCAGTGAAGTCTCCAAAAGAAGCTAGCATCTTAGAACCCACCCCAGCCGAAACAGTAGAGATTGCTGCCAACTTCGTAGTAAAAGACACCACCCCTTTCTGTGCCTTACCCAAGCGACGCGTAAAATGGTCTGCTAACGTTATACCGATACCAAAATTTACTACATTACTCATGTGTTGTTTTCCCTCTCTATGGTTTCTATGGTTCGTGTGAGGTAATGTTTCCACACCTCTATATGCATATGACGTTGATCAAGATAGCCAAACCCAAGATGTGATGATACTTGCATCATCGCATCCAACAGGTACTCTTGACTATCCAGCATTAGTTTGGGAGAATGTCCTTTAAATCTTCCTGTAAAGACATAAAGTCTTCTGGTGACATCTGCTTGAGTTGGTTCATTGGCACCTTAAGTGTGACGGCTACGATGGCAAGCCCAAATCCTATAGGGTTACTAGGTGGGCAAAGCGTCCCTGCATCGACCATTGTTCCCATAGTAGGTGCTTCTAATTCTATCTCTCCACTAAGGGTGTCACCCCCTATTACATAATCTTGCTTCAGTGTTATTTTTATTTTTGACATCTTCTTTCCTTTTATAAATTGGCTCTAGTCTCAGAGAATAGGTCTACCCCATCGATGACGCAGATTAAGTTGTGGGCATCTATCTCTACACGTTTCACCCCATTGACTTGATACACATAGACATCCAAAGACATCTCTATCTCTGTCTCTACTTTCTCTCCAGCTTTCAAAGTCGGAGCCTTAAGCACTTTCACACGACCCCCTAGTGTCACATCTACAGAGTCATGCTTGACCGTTGTCATGTCATTTCTTACTGTGATGTTTGTAACATTGGCAAGCTGTTGTGCAGAGGCTTTGTGCACAGATTTGTCATCTCCGCTTATCTTTATCGTAGCCTTCATCGCTTCAACTATGGGCACAGGCGTGTCTCTCATCACGCCAGTCCCATTTTCTATGCTTTTAAACGAGACATCAGGAAGTTGAATGTCCTCTATGTCCCCTATGTGTCTGTCTCCCTCTATGTAAACCGCACTCCCTATCAGCGTGCGTGGGTCTCTAATATCTGCCATGTTCCTATCCTCCGTTTATTATATTTAAGAGTACTTTTCCATACGCATCCGTATAAATCATCTCTATATTAAGCTCTCTGATGGTAGGCATGTTCTGCCACTTCACCGTTAAGTAGAACTTTCCAGCTGTCACCGTAGCCAGCGTATTTTTTTTCATATCAAAGTAAATTTCAAAGCCTATAGCCACATTGTTGCCCCGCAGTTCACGCATAAACTGATCGACACTGTCACGTACATAGACCAATTCATTGGCGCGTCTGTCTCTCGCCCACTTAGACGCTTGCATCACGGCTGTGAGTGCCGCGTAAAAGGTTCTAACACGTTCAGCATTTTGCCAAATGGGGTCTATATCAGTCGTTTCAAACCCGTAGGTTCTCCACCCCACATCTTTGACGATGCTTCCTATGCCTGCATTTCTAAGCCTTCTAGCTTCAGAGTCTTGTCCATCTGCATACTCTATGATGCGTTGGGTGCCGCTTATGCCCAACACAGGACGGTTACTCACAGAGTCTGCAAACCCAAAAGGTACTTCTCCATCCCCTCGGGCTATCATCGCCGCGATGATAGACGATGAGGCGACAGTAACATCCCCCGTGACTACCGTATCGTAGTACTTCACATAAGGTGAATAGATGAGTGCAAACCGCGAAGAAAAGTTACTCGCGTATGCAAGCGCAAGCGTCTCAGTTGTTGCCAAGTTGTCCAGTATTGCAAACGCCCAAAATCTCTCCGCCATACTTACCATAGCACTCGCCACAGATAAATCGAAACTCCATACAGGTGCAATGATAATACTAGGCTTGTACCCTGTCTCTGCCTCTGCAAATTTGAGCCTATCTATCATATTGATGATGTCCGCTTTTGTGGGGTCGACTGGCAGAGGGGTGAGAGGAGAACTAACAGGTGTCAGTCCTGTGCGTACCACACCGAGTATAATGGGTGCACTCACCCCCTGTTTTTCTATCAGCTCCAAAGCTGTTCTGAGTACCCCCGTCGTAGCGTTAGCCACATGCGCTAGCGCTAATGTTGCCGATCCGTAGAAAAACAGCCCCGTAGCCCCCACATCTGTGTCTCCTACTAACGCTATAGGCGTAGTAGACGCCACCTCTATCGGTCGAGCCGCCGCGACACTGATGCTTCCGTTGATTCCATAATTCATATTACTCTCCTTTGCTTTTTTTGCAATGCCTATTTTCTAATGTGTTTAAAAAACAACACACACCTTTGTCTACCCAGTTTGCACTACCATTGCTTATTTTTCTACCGATGTGGCTACTTACTGTCTCATCTTGGCTTCCGTTCCAAAGCAGTACATTGAAGAACTGGTCTATCACCAAGCCTAGCCTTAAGCCGTAAGATCTTTTTTTAACGTCCTCTTCAAATTTTTCTACAAGCGCTTTTTTATTCATCCTCTTACCACGCTATCAAGTCCAAATCAGCTTGCGTCTTTGCCGATTTCACACTATCTTTAAGCCTCTTGGCTTTTTGTAGCAACGTTTGCTTAAACGCTTTTCCATCATTGAGCACTTGCTTCAGCTGTGCTATGGTATGCAGTTCATATGCCCAAACCTGTGCCGCCGCATTACCCGTTGCACATTTAAAATACGCATCCATACCACCCGTGACCACGCCTATTAAGTTCAGCTGGTCTATCTGCGTGCTTCTGTATCTTCTCACCCCTCCTATCGCCGACGAGTCAAATCCACCCGTGATCTGAGCCGCACAAGATGTATTGATAGCCTCTATTTTTGCCGCGACTGCTTGGCTAAATTTTTCTTTATTCAGCAGCGAAAGTAAGGCTTTTGGCTCTTTGCCTCTTGTGTATGTTTTAAAGCCCTTGGGCACGACTGTACCACTCCCTAAACTCACCTCATTGTTTGTGTCTATTTTGTAAAAAAACTTCATGCTATTTCCCCCCAAAGAAGTGTAGTGAAACATACTCGTAAGCTGTTCCTTTGTACCCTGCTCCCAAATATATAGCTGTGGTGGATCCAGTCATCCCTGCCACTTTTGCCACAGTGGTTGTCTCGGAGATAGCCGTGACGATACCGTGGTATCTAGCATCTATTCTGGCGATGCCTGCCATGGAGTAGTTTTTTGTTGCCATTGGCGTCAAAAAGGTAATATCAAAATCCAAACCATTGAGTGCTACCGATGCTATGTTATAGCTATCTAGTATGGTAGGTAACCCGCCAACCACACTAAATGCCACCCAAGCCGTACACACTCTCTTGTCTGCTACATCAAGCTTGCCACTGACATCTTGATGTGCGGTCAAGTACCCCATCGCCTGCATCTGACCTTTAGGCACAGCTTCATCCGCATTTATCGCAGGCGCTACCTTAAACGTTTGGGTGGGTGAACCTGTTTGGTTGCTTTGAGATGCTTGCATCTTCGCAATGTTAGGAAAAGTATTCACGCTCACACTTCCATCTGCATTGAGGTAAGAGATGCTCACATCTTTTGCAGGATCCACGGCAAATTCTTTTAAAAAAGCTATAACCGCCCATATGTTTGTAAGCAAACGATTGACGTTTGCACTGAGTAAATTTAAGTCCATTAGTTAACTCCTTGTATTCTAATCCGCTCTAGTTTGAGCGTATTTTTAAGTATCTGATTTCCCCCCACACATAGGGTATTAAGCAGGTTAAAATCCTGATCCGTTTCGCCAAAGGGTATATACGCAAAGCTGATATTATTTTGCGCATTCGCATACGTCAACGGTATATTGATTTTCTGAGTAATATTAGGCGCTATGGGAAAGGTGGGCTTCCCCACCATAAACAAGGTACCATCATCTAAAAACAACGCCACAAAACGCGTGAAATCCACCGCATCTGAGGCATTAACCACGCATTGAAATGTTGCAATATCTTGGTTCACAGGCAAGTACGCCGTAATGTTTTGTGTTCTCCACCCTGCTATGTCACTTGCCGACAAAGCAGGGTCTAAACTCAAATTCTGATTTGAAAAAGTAACAGTTTTGGGTTTGATGCTCGTCCCCGATGCTGTCGCATTTGCTAGTGCACGTATGCCGTCATTTGTAAGTATTGCTGTTGGCGCTCCCATTTTATCCCTTTAGGTTGATTTCGGCTTCTATTGCCATGCCCGAAGCTACGTATTCTACGCCATCAAGCACATACGTGAACTGTAACGCTTCGAGCACACTTCTTACATTTTTATAACGTTCTATCATCGCCGTTAAGGTTGTTGCAAAGGCAGTAGTGATTTCTCTGTTTTGAACCCCTATGTCTACCTTAAAATGAAACGGTGCGCCACCATAGCGAAACCATTCGTCTATCGTCGAATCAAGCCTTAAAGAGGCAAAAAGACTTTTTAACGCCCCAACCGTTCCTTTGGTTCGCTTAAGTCTTATAGAGTGCAGTATTAACCCTCTCTTATCTGCCTCCAAGAGGTCATTCCTGTAAAAGTCCACAGAGTAGAAAACGGCGAGTGTATCTAAAAAGCTTGCCGAACAAACCGCAGGGTCTAGCGCGCGTAACGCTTCGTCTGGTAGGCTGTGTAAGCGCTTCGCAAAAAGTGCTCCACGAAGTTTATCCAGGGCATGTTCTTTGGGAAGGTAGCTTGAAGGGAGCGTACTTCTATACATAAGTAAGTCCTAAGCTAACGATATGGATGACGTTAGTCTCTCCTATGTTTACCGAGGCAGTAGGTGTCGTTAAGGCGACATCAACTACCCCTTCTACGAAAAGCATCTCTATCATCCTCGCGATAGAAAGTGATTCTCCTATTTTAAACAGTGTACTTCCAAATCTGTTTTCTATACGTGCTTGCACATCTGCTTGCACGATGTTTGCTTTTAGTGTCATTTTTGCATTGATTATGACGCCTACTTTTACTGCCTCTTGCACTATTATATTATCTGTGAGCGGTCGTTTTGTCTCTGCGTTTAAGGCCGCTAGCACCCGAGATTGAAGCATCGTGTCATAGTATGTGGTGGCTACTGTTATCTCTACACTGTTGACGACGCGCCTCACACGTACATCGCGTATGCGACTGTCTGCCTCTAGCGTTAACTTCTCATACGCTTTTGCAGGTCCCGCTGTAGAAAATTCCGCAAAAGAAAGTTTTATACGTTCTCTTAGCGCAGTGTCACTCTCCACACTTGCCCCATTCCCAAAGCTCGTTTTTTGTGTGACACTCGCAACATAAGGTAGCGAGGTGAGCAGTGTTTCTGTTTTTACAGGGCTACTCTCGACAAAGCTATCTAACACAGCGACCACATCTATGGTGGTGCTCTTTGCGAGAAGCGTAAAGCCTTCTACCCGAGCATTCATACCATTGCCACCGAGTATTAGCGCAGGGACATGTATATCTACGTCTTTCGCCAAGACCAGCGTGAAAGTAAACGTAGCGTAAGGTTTAGAGCCTGGCAGTCTAGTGATGCCAAACATCGCTGCCACATTGTCTAGCCCTGTACCGACTGCATTCATCCATATAAACTGGTTAAAGTTGTGGTTTGTCTCTACCCTGAGGCGTAGTTCTGCTTCACTCCACGCCTGTATCAGAGGCATATAATAGTCGCTGTCCCCCTCTAAGCGCATCGTTGGGTTCACTTCATTAAACAGTGCAACATTCGCACTTATAATCTCTTGTAGCGTAAGTTCTTCTACTAAAGCTATCATACCAAGACCTTCACTGTTGTGTCATTTACCAGTATCTCGGCTACAAATGTATCCTCTTTAACATCTATCAACTTTGCTTTGCCTACAAAGAGGCTTGGGTCAGAAAGTTCTATGTCCTCTTTACAATATTTAGCAAAAAGCAACACATTTGTCGGGGTGACTCTTTTGTCCCGCAAAAGGTAAAGCCTAGAACCATACCTATGGTTTCCAGGTCTCGTGCCTTTGCGTGTCTGTAAAATGCGAAGTATCTTTTCATTAAGTGTCATATTACGCCCCATTGTTCCCATCGCTATCAACGACAGTCCCACTTGCGACTACGTTTACAACTCTCATATTGGCTTTTATATCGACGTCGCCTAACACCTCCAAAGGACCATCTATGACAAACTTAGGCGTCTTGCACCGCACCGCATTAGCCCCTATATCAAACCTATTGCTTCCCACTTCTAACACGACGTTACTCTCAGTTCCACCTTGTGGCTCAGTCACATCTATAGAAAACAAAGAAGGCACACAGTAGGCTTTGTTTAGGTTTCCATCTTCAGAAAAAACAAATACCTGTTCCCCTACGAGCACAGGCACAAATAGTTTTATAAAGGCATTGGCTAGCGCTTTAACAGGGACATCGTGTAGCTCTGCACCTTGTACATCTACATCTACTAGCATCTTGCCTCTTGCAGCGCTGGTTTTACTTACTGTACCTACTCTAAAGCCGTTATTCATCCGCTATTCCTTTGTTTTCGACATTATCCCTAAAAGCAACGGTACACATCTACATGCTTCTTCTCTCCGAAAAAAACACTATATATTTTAACCCTCCCTTAAGTCTATACTTTCCGTGTTTAAAGTTTAGAAAGGAGGGGAAATGGTCGCAAAAGTACAAGAAGAGATGATACAACGCATTTTGTCACTAGGTGACATCACTTGCCGTCGCTACTATGGTGAGCTTAGTACCCCCAAGGAACCACAGTTAAAAGAGGGTGAGCTCCCCTTGGTTCTTGTAGACTTTATAGGGGACAGACCCAAAGATCCAGGGCGTGTGACGCTCATTTTTAACATCTACATCGTGCATGTCTCTTATTCTCTAAACCTACATACCAGAGCCAAAAAACACCAGGAAGTACTTACACTCATGCAAACAGTAGATACAACCTTATCCCTACCGTTTGGCACGTCCGTAGTGGTGCTTAAAAATTTAAAAAAGATTTACGACGGGCTTTCAAACAAAGGCTATCTGACGGTATTTATGCGCCAGGTAGAACTCACACACAACCGACAGTACAACAACGTACAAGTCAATGCAAATTTATAAAAAGGAGAATTGTGAAAAAAAAATACAGATTATTTGCACTCAAAAACGTAAAACCCAACAAGTGGATAAAGCTAGGCGTGGAGGGTGAGTGGGAGGGGCACGCGAACGGCACTTTTACACTCACTGAAGCCATTTTTACACAAATGGTCGAAAACTTCAAGCGTGGGAAGGTGGACATCGTCTGCGATTATGAACACTCTACCTTGTCGGACAACAAAGCCGTAGCCTCTGGGTGGATAAGCCAAGAGCCGTTAGGCTTAAAAGTAAAAGATGGCTGTCTATGGGCAAAAGTCATATGGACAAAAGAAGCCAAAAAACACATCGCTGAAAAAGAGTACAAGTACCTCTCTCCCGTCTTTGTCTTCAGGACAACAAACCAAGAAACGGGGAAAAACATAGGGGCCACACTGCACTCCGTAGCTTTAACTAACACGCCGTTTTTAGAAGAACTCGGCGCCATAGCAAACAAAAACAAACATGAAAAAGGAAACATGATGTCAAAAGAAATGCAAGCAAAACTAGAGGAACAAAAGAACATTAACACAAACCAAGCCATCCTCATCCAAGAGTTAGAAAACAAAATCAAAGCGCTAGAAGAAGAAGCCAAAGAGCAAGAAGAGGCGACTTCCAAAGAAGAAGTAGCCACTGCGCTCAGTAAAGGACTCATCTCTGCCTCACAGGAGCCTTGGGCATTAAAGTATGCACTCTCAGACAAGGAAGGGTTTAGAGAGTACCTTAAAAACGTCACCCCTACAACAGACTATACTGGCGAGCAGTTCGCCGCGTCTAAAGCAAATACCAAAGATGAAGCTATCCAAGCTTCCAAGGTGTAAGTTATGCCTACTTTTAGCAACACAACACCAACACAGTACCCCAAAGCCATTGTCTCACATACACACCCCCCTGTGATGTCCAACAAACTCTTTGCCGCCGTGGCTGTAGCGCTTGTGGCAGGCACCGTCCTAAGTGAAGACCTAAATCACGATCTTGTAGCGTACGATGGCACCGCACCAGCCGTGGCTGTACTCCTAGAAGATGTAGATACAACCGTAGCCACCACGGCAAACGTGTTAGTCCATGGCGTAGTAGATGCCACGCTCATTACCCCTAACACACCAGCAGCGCTAGCCAGTCTAGCCGCTCACAATATTTATTCTTAAGGAAAAAACATGTTAAGAACCATCGTCACATCAACTGCCGTAGCACAGGCACTCAATGCTATGCCAGACATTCACACTGAGGTCATGGATGAGTTTTACCCCTCAAACATCAGACAGACGCACCCCTTTGCCGATATCAAAATCTCAGACCTGCAACGCATCGCTAAAGCAGTGCCCGTAGTCCTAGCAGGCACAACCCCTGTAAACCTAGGAGAAGGAGATAGCGCACTTACGACTATCACGCCTCAGCCTATCGACATCTTAGACACCATCACGCCTAAAGACCTTTTAGATGTAAAATCTATGGATGGCACAACCAAAGATGTCTGGGTACGTGGCAGAGTAGACTATGCCAGACAAACAGTGCGTGCCACAACCGAAGCGCTTTGTATCCAGTCGCTCTCTGGTCAAATCTCCTTTCCTATGCAAGTAGGAGGGGGTGCATTATCCACCTACACAGTGAAGTTTGGAACTATCCCAACATACACGCCAACGACGTTGCTCTCTGCTGCCTCTGCAAACATCGGAACGATCCTTAACACCTTAAGAGCGATGACGAAAGTCATCAAGAGAAAAGGTGCAGGCACTAAGATTGTCTTTAAATGTAGCGAAGATGTCTTTGATGCCATCGCCAAAATCTGTGCAAACACACAAAACTCTTCCATAAAAGTAGAGATGAAAGAAGACAGCATTATCGTGGCAGGGTACACCATCTCAGCACTCACCGCTGAGTATTTTGACCCTAAAACAAAAACATACAAACAAGGCATCCCACCTAAAACGCTTAAAGCCATTGCCAAAGACAGTTTTGGATTCCGCTACCTAGCTATCCACGACATCGAAGCAGGGCTCAAACCTCTGCCACTTTTTGTAAAGCCTGTTTTGCAGAAAATCCCTTCAGCATGGGTGATTAACACCAAGTCAACACCACTACCTATCCCAAATCCTAACGGCATTTGTGACGCAGTGGTACTCTAAAACCACCACCAAAGCCCCACCACATGGGGCGGTGGTAGAGTTGTAAGCAGTGGCAGATAACAAGACAACAAGGAAGTAAGATGACCATCACAAACAATGATCTAACAAAAGAGATAGGCGCAGAGCAACTCTTAGAGTTGAGCGATTTAGACGGTACCTACGTACTCAATCAGGCTGTAGTAGACGATGCTATCACTGACGCTATCTCTTTTCTTAGCTCATTCTTTCCCTTACCCACAAATCCTACGCCGCTACTCTTTAAGCTAGGCGTAGATCTAGCCGTCATCAACTTAAGGAAGAAAAACAGACTCCTAAGCGATGACGATAGAGAAAAACAAAAAAGCATAGAAAGCTATTTGCTCAAAATGGCAAAAGGCGCCATGCCCACAACACTTGAAGAACAACAAACAGGAAGCAAAAGAGACAAGAGTTTTGCGTTTAAAACAAGCCAAAGAGTACTTCCCAAAGGACAAAGATGACAAAAGCACAAAGACACAAAGCACTGGCAAAAGCACTCTATATAGGAGGGAAAGATGTCGAAGCCGTAGCCTCTATTTTAGGGCTAAACAAAAGAACCATAAACAACTACAAAAATACTAGTTTAAACAGTGGCGATGACTGGGACAAACAAAAAATAGACAAACACCTCTCCCATGCAAACAGAGACAAAGACTCTCTTTTTAGTGATTTTGTAGGCTTGATGTATGACGAACTGCAAGCCATTAGAGAGAACAAAGAACTAGATACCAAAAAGCGTATAGACGCCATCTCTAAGCTAGGCGATAGTTTCTCCAAAATGAGACGCATCGCCAACAGCGAAAACCCTGAAGCATACACAAGAACCCTCATCAAAAAGACTATTTCGCAAATCATCACTGTCATTCAACCTCACGTGAGTAAAGAGTGCCTAAGCATCATCATAGAACAAATAGAGCTACATCAAGAGAGCCTAGCCGATGTCTCTGTTTGATAAAGATGAACTTTTAGCGTTCACGAAGGAACACACTACCACAGAGGAAAAAGCCCTAAATCGTAAAGAGTTTTTAGGCTGGCTTCATGATTTTTCCACGAGCCTAAAAGAGGAGATACGAGACCACGGCTCTTTGCTCCCTAAAGAAGAGAGAGAGACGCGTTTTGCCAAAGGTAAAGAAGACTTTGATTATTTTCGTAGAACATACTTCCCCCACTATTTCTCTATAGCAGGGACTTCATCTTTACAAGATGACCTTAGTACCATCTACTTCAAAATCCGTGACAAAGCAGGAACAAAGACCCAAGGTGAAAAGTTTGCCAACGCAGCACCAAGAGGGTTTGGCAAATCCACCGATGTATCTTTGGTATTTCCCATCTGGTGCATCTGTTACAACCTCAAACACTTCATCACCATCTTCTCCGATGCCATTGAACTCACAGAGACCCTCATAGAAGCTATCAAGGCTGAACTAGAAGAAAACATACAACTATCTGCCGATTTTCCTCATGCCACGGGCATAACAAACAAATGGAAAATAGGCGATTTTGTCTCTAAAAACAATATTCGCATAAAAGGTTATGGCTCTGGTAAAAAAGTGCGTGGCGTCAAACATGGCACATATAGACCAGACCTCACCATCATAGATGACCTTGAAAATGACGAGAACGTGCGAAGCAGAAAGCAAAGAGACAAGCTAGAAGATTGGCTAGACTCTGCTATCGACAATCTAGGTTCGGTGGAAAGCTTGCTTGACATCGTCTACATTGGAACTATCCTCCATCGTGATAGCGTACTTGCACGAAAATTAAAGTTAGGCTTTTGGAGCCCTAAAGTCTACAGAGCCATAGAGAGATACCCAGTTAATATGGATTTGTGGGATACCTATGCCACGCTCTATAGACGCGATGGATTAGAAGAGGCTAAGGCTTATTATTTGGCAAACAAAAGCCAAATGGACGCAGGGGCTATCTTGCTATGGGACGGGGTACAGTTAGAACACCTTATGCAAAAACGCGCTGCAAACAAAAGAGCCTTTGACAAAGAGCAGCAGAACCGACCCAACGAGGACAATACCCTGTTCGACTCTGCTACGTTTAAAGTTATTTCTCCCACACAAGCACCAAGCCATTACGATATGCTCATAGCCTACACCGACTTCAAAGGTGACGCGAAGCTAGGAGACTACTCCACAGTAGTAGGAGCGGGGCTTGTAAGAAGTGAGAGAAAGCTATATGTGTTTCTCTCTCATAGAGAACGCGTCAAAGGTAAGAAAGCCGTTGAGATGCTTTTAAAATTACAAAAAAAACACCATTTTGACCTCATTGGTGGAGAGACAAATGGCGGTTTTTTCCTCTACAAAGAGTGGTACAAAGAGATGTGTATAGAAAAAGGCATTGAGGAGGGTAACTTAAAATTTAAAGCCATGACCATAAACAAAGAGGTACGCATAGCCACACTAGAGTATCCATTGGACGAAGCAGATATCATCTTCGTAGGAGAACACAAAGAGTTGTTCAACGAGCTAGACGACTTCCCTGAGAGTGAGTTTGACGACATGTCCGACGGACTAGCAGGACTCTACCGCGTATCACGCTTAGCCAAAAGAAAAGGCAAAAAAAGAACACGCTTTAACGCCAAAAAACAAAACTTCAGGAGAGTAAACAGATGAGTCGAAAAACAAAAAAAAAGATGAAAAACACCGCCAAAAGGCACACCCCCACCAAAGCGGAAGTAGCTTCCCAAAAAGCAAAACGAACCAAATACAGTGTATCTACCCTAAAACAAAGCATACTAAACGTAGCCTACTACCTAGACTCCAGAGACTACCTCAGTGATGACGAGATACACAACATAGAGCGTGACGCTACCTTCATTTCCTCTCTTGCCATTCGCAAGGCGGCTACGCTTAAAAAAGAGCTCGTCATCACCTGTGAAGATGAAACAGTAAAAAACGCGTTTACTGCTTTGCTTTCGTTCTCTTTTAGAACGCAGGCACTAGACACGCATCTTCAGGGTATGAGTGTCTTTGAGCTTGTATGGGAAAAGAAAGAAGGACTTTGGTTTCCCACGCCTAAAGAACGTGACTACAGAGACTTCATCTTCATGCACAACGAACCACTAAGGTACGTCTATTCACAAGAGTTCATCCCCAATCATAAAGCCGTCATAGGTCTTTACAACCCTAAGTTCAACAAGCTTCACGGTAAAAGCCTCTATAACGCACTCTTTTGGCTCATCAAGTTTAAAAATGCAAGTATCGACTTCTGGATAGAATACATGCAACGTTTCTCCTCCCCTTGGATAGTGGGAACCACAGAGGGAGACAAAGATGAGATGGCAGACAACCTCTATGCCATGTTAGCAGGGGATGTAGCCGTCATAGAAGACGAAGACAAGATAGACCTCGTCACCCCGACCATCAAGGCAGACTTTAAAGACCTCGCCTCTTATGCCGATGACCAAATACGAGAGATACTCCTAGGCGGCAATCTACTAGGGGAGGTCAAAGGCGGATCCCTTGCCGCTTCGCAGACCCACCAAGATGTGTTACAAAGCATCGCCATGATGGACGAACACATACTTCAAGAACTCATAGACAACATCGTTCTTCAGTTCATCAAGGTGAACAACTTTAGCAAAGAACTTACCATCACGCTTAAAGATAAAGACGCCGACAACGTCCAAAGAGCCAAGAGGGACTTGGACATATACAAGCTCTCAGGGGGCAAGTATGTGGCGACGAAAGCATACATAGAAAAAACCTACGGCATAGAGTTAGAAGAGGTAAAAAAAGAGACAAATACCGCTTTGCCTTTTAAGTTTTCTGCTACGCAAAAAGAGGACTTTTTAGCCTCGCAAGATGTCACAGGTAAAGACGTAGAAGCCTTAGAAAAGTCTATACTACTACAGATAGAAAACGCCTTTGCAAAAGCCTCTTCTTACGCCGAAGCCAAAGATGTTTTAACAAAGGTTTATGAAGAGCTAGACACCAAACAGGTAGAAGAGATGTTAACCCACTACATTGCCAACGCAAACATACTAGGCAAAGCAGAAGTAGAAAGTGAGCATCCTCATGGCTAACCCTACCTTTGGTTTTGGTTTAAAGCCCAAAGATGCCATAGCCTACCTCAAAAAAAAAAGGCTCAAACAGAGTTTTGCCTATAATGAGATTATGCACGAGGCACACCACAAAAGTTTTACCGTAGCCAAAGTGATGCGTGATGACCTGCTTTCGGACATACAAAGCTCTCTGCTTAAAGCCCAAGCCGATGGCATAGGTTTCAAAGAGTGGCACAAAAACATAAAACCAATGCTTGTAGATTACGGTTGGTATGGAGAAACCACTGTAGCCGACCCCCAAACAGGAGAGGTAAAAAACATCTTTGTAGGCTCACGCAGACTGAAAAACATCTTCAACACAAACATGAGGGTAAGCTACGCCGTAGCAAGATACCACAAGCTAAAAGCGTTGCCCTTTTCCAAGTATTGGATGTACATCTCTATGCTACTCCCCACCACAAGAACAACACACGCTGCCAAACATGGTAAAGTACTTCACCGCGACGACGCTTGGTGGCGTACCAACTACCCACCCAACGCATGGGGGTGCAAGTGCAAAGTAAGAGCATACACCAAAGCCCAGCTAGAACAAAAAGGTATAAAAGTAACCACCCACCTAGAAAACATAGCCCATAAAGACTGGGCATACCCAGTAGGAGAGGGGGCAAAAGAGCTTAAAAATCTAAGAGCAAATGCCATAGAGAAGCTACTCCCATCTCTTCAAAGAGTAGCCAAAGAGGGGCTAAAGGTAGAGGAGCTATACACTAAAGCCATAGCCAATGCACCTCTAGGGTTACAGAACTATCTTTTTAAACATAGACCTATCATACAAAAAGATAGCGTACCCCACGCTTACTATAGAGTCTCCCAGCAGACAGTTGTCTATACAGACACCATGCAGCTATCTACTCTGCGACATGAGCTAGGACACCATATTGACAATATCAATGACTTTGTCTCTCTCAAGATGCTAAACAGAACAATCAAGCTTGACCAACTAGAACTAATGAAAAACAAATATAAAGAAGAGATCGCCTCACTCAATATCACAGAAGTTGCTATCAATGACCTCTTCTACTTAAACTCCAGCAAAAAGATAGGACTTCAGACAAGAAATGACGAGTATCTCATTACCTCTAGCAAAACAATAAAAGAGACCTTTGCCAATGTATTTGAGATTATTTTAAGCAACAATCAGCAAAG
>Ga0256829_1001809_pt1 | contig 16886 bp, 20 predicted proteins | sample 131447metaG_FD_185979 | JGI IMG/M metagenome (GOLD analysis project Ga0256829, IMG submission 185979) | Hydrothermal vent microbial communities from Lau Basin, Pacific Ocean - 131-447 | ecosystem: Environmental > Aquatic > Marine > Hydrothermal vents | place: Pacific Ocean: Lau Basin | collected...
GATATTGAAGGTTTGGTAGCAAGAATAGATGTTGCGGCATTTGATGGACGAGCAGCACAACATTTTGGGGAATTACGAGCAGAGCTATACCAAATCGGTAAACCCATAGGGCCTTATGATATGATGATTGCGGGTCATGCAAGGTCATTGGGCTTAACTTTGGTCACCAACAATATGAAAGAGTTTCAGCGAGTAGAAGGCTTGCGCCTTGAAAATTGGGTGGAAGTATAGTGGTACGATTTAGGGTAACTTCGCTGAATATGAAAAAGATAAAGAGCACAGGTTGGGTAAAGTTGCCAGCCAACCGCATCGAATGAAATACAAAAAACTAGCGTGATTACTTTTAAGCTTACCCATAACTTGACATTTGTATCTACTCGGATACACTGAATTGTATGATAGAAGTTCGTCAAACTGAAACGTACGCTCGTTGGTTTGCAAAACTTCGCAATATGCGCGCAAAAGCACGAATTGATGTAAGAGTTCGACGATTGTCTTTAGGCAATGCAGGTGATGTAAAGCCAGTGGGCGGTGGCATATCAGAATTACGAATTGATGTTGGTAAAGGTTACCGTGTTTATTATGTCAATCGTGGTGGTTGTTTGATTATCTTATTGGCTGGTGGTGATAAATCTTCACAGCAGCGTGATATTGAAAATGCTAAGACGATTGCAGCTGATATACAGGAGTAGTGATATGGGTGAAACAACAAAAGTATGGGATGTTAGTGAGCATTTAACCAATCCTGAAGCCATTGCTGAATATATGACAGCGGTACTCGAAGATGGAGACCCTGATTTGCTGCTTGCAGCATTGGGTGATATTGCTAAAGCAAAGGGTATGAGCAAGTTATCAAACGAAACAGGGCTTGGTCGAGAAAGCTTATATAAAGCTCTCTCTCCAGGTGCGAAACCGCGTTATGACACCATTTTGAAGGTCATGCGTGGCTTGGATATTCATCTAAGAGCATCGGTTTAAGGATTCAGGGAAAGTTGATGGAAAAGAGAATACTGCCCCCTTATTCCAAAAAGGGTAGTGAACTTCATAGCGTCCACTTTAATAAAATGTTGAAAAAAACGATTGTGAGTGAAGTGATAATTGCAAGCAATTAACAGCGGTGCAGCCCCTGCTCTCCGAGGGTATCGGAAACAGTTTCTATATACTCTAGGGCGAATAATTAAAGCTGATGTCGAGGTTTTTTATCCTGAAAAAATTGAAGATTTGTCTGTCTATGATGATAGAGGAAAGCTGGTTGAAATCATTCAGGTTAAAGATCATTCGAAGCCTTTATCATTTTCAGTTTTAAAATCGTTTTTTGATCAAGCAACCACCACTATCAATGAGCATCCAGATGTAAGTGTTACATTAGCTAACTATGGAACACTTGGCCCAGAGCTAAAAAGCGAGTTGGATAAAAAAGAGGCAGGTGCCAACTCTAAGTTTTGCGATGTTCGAAAAGCTATCCAGCGATTATATGTGCAAAAGTTAGATGAGACTGAAGAACTTCGAAGTATCATAGACTTTCTCTCATCTCAGCCGACGTTATCGGGAGACGCTCAATCTGCATTTGATATTCTGATGCAAAGTTTATACAGAGGCTCTGAAATTGGACAAAGCTACTCCAAGCAAAGTGTGCTTGAGCATATTCAAAAGATTGGCATATACCTAATAGGGCGTGAAGCTCATCATCAAGAGTGGGGCTCAAGCATATTACCTTTGGAAGCCAATGACGGTTACTCCAAGATTCAACTACGCGAAGAGTTTTGTCAGGGTGTTGGAGCAAGGTGGGAGCACATCGTCTCAGGGATTGATACTGTCCGCCCACAGTATTTGGAATCCATTGAAGAGGGCTTTAGGAATAATAATATCGTGATTATTCACGGCGCATCTGGACAGGGGAAGTCGACGCTCGCTTATCGTTTTCTTTATGACTTTTGTTCGGCTGCAACACGTTACGAGATTAGGGATATTAGCACACCAGAACGTGCGTTGAAGATCAGTGCTGCATTACGTGGGTATGAGTCTGGTTTGCCAGTACCACTTATTTTCTATGCAGATGTCAGTTATGCGGATAAAGGGCTTGCAGAGATATTAAAACAAGTAGTTGATATGCCGCATATTCAGTTGTTGCTGACGATAAGAGAGGAAGATTGGCGGTTAGTCTCTTTGAGTAAAGCGGATCTCAAGTTTACTGATATTGAATTGGACTTCAATGTGTCAGAAGCTCAACAGCTATTTGATTGTATTGAAAATAACTTTCCTGATTTTAGCCAAGCATGGGCTCAGTTTGGGGGGGAAGGGCCGCTCCTTGAATTTGTATACCTATTGAACCATACGGAGAACCTTCGTGACCGCTTAGAGCAACAATATAACCGTATCGCTGACAATATTGAATATCCTGATGACCTGAAGGTTTTGGAATATGTCGCAGTAGCAGGTAGTTGCGGAGCACGGATTGACCTGCGGAAGCTAAAAGAATTGATCCCTCAAGTACCACTCAAACGAATCATTGATCGATTGGAAAGCGAATATTTGATACGTCAAAATATTGAAGGAGCCTCGTTATCCAGCTTGCACTCTATCCGGGCAGGACTTTTAACAGGGATATTTATTGACCCCGTAATCAAGAGTTGGCCAGAAATGGCATTGAAATGTTTACCTGTGTTGTTAGATGAAGACTTCGAGCCTTTTCTATTACATATCTTTATTAATCATCCTGAGGCAGAAGAGACGATACTGCCTTATGTGCGAAGTACTCGGTTTCATACCTGGACAGGGGTTGGGGGAGTTGTACGAGCATTATTGTGGAAAGGTGTTTACGACTATATCCGAAATAACCAAGAGCTCATAAATGAGGTAAGAGACGATATAGGGGATGGTATCTGGCTAATTCTGGATTTCGACCTTGTTGGAATATTAGAGGATGAATCAGGTGGGGCAGGTATTCTGGATATTCTGCCCGCTGAAGGTCAAGTAAAAGCGAAACAGTGGCGCAGTCAGCAGTTGCCAAAGGCTGAAGCATTTACCGAACTCAACTCATGGCTGCGCATTGCTCTTTTTCCAACACAGCAATGTAAAGATGAAAGTGATTGGCGGGCATTGGGAGAAACAGCCTATTGGGTAGGTTTTGGCAAACTTGAAACTAATTTATACGATACTTTGGATTGGGAGGCCTTAACCAAATTTATCGACACGTTACCATTGGATGTATTGGGAACGCTGATTTACGGAATCTGGAATGGATTCTCAAATCGACCTCTTTTTTCGGAATGGTATAACCAGATTCGACCTAAATTACTGGAGCGTTTTCAGGATGAAACACTAACCCCATTTGTTGAAATGAAAGATGAGGTGATTCGAGCACATTTTATTGTGCCTATTGAAGAAAGCGAAGATGTCGATCAGGAGATAAAAAAAGGGATTAGCTTGCATCAGCAAGGGGTTGAGCATATTGAGTTGCTGGCTCAGTTATTTCCTCAATTTGAGGGTTTTGGATGCCAAGGTTATGGACATATGTTGTTCGATTTCATTGAACATGATGATACGATCAAGTCATCCGTTTCTTCGACTTATCTTCGCCCAGATTGGGTGACTCAAGTTAATAAGACTGCACGCATTCTGAGTGGCTATGAGTCCAGACCTGAAACTTGGCGGGAATACTGCGATCAAATGTTAGGTACTCGCCAAGGGTTGGTTCACTGCATGAATGAATTGCGGCTGTGTTTATCCAAGCATTTTCGTAGTAAGAAGCCAGTTCAGCAACTTATTTCATTGCCAGACTCTATAATGTGGAAAAAGGTGTCTCAGCAAGTTGCTCGAACCCCATCATTCCCATTGGAAGCACTGGATCAATGGGGTTTTACTGAAGAGGGAGGAGATAGTTCTGACTTGGAAGGGAAATCAGAGCAAAGTAATAAATCAAAAGAGGTGCGATCAACTGCGCATCTTCAGCGTTATAGACGGTACTTGAAAATAAAATCAAAAGTCTTTGACGGGGTGTCGAATTTTCTTAATCAAGCACCAGATTTTATTGTTGCCAATAGTCATCTTGGAAAGGCAAAAACAGTTGATGAGAAAAAAAGGATTCAAGAGGTGATTAAGTCATTGAATCTCAATCTAGATAAACCTTTTATAGTTGGATATAACTTATCTGAAGCAATAATTGCTTTGCCCGAATTTCAACGGCTCTATCGGCACCATTTCGCAGGGCTAACAGACTTGAGGCTGCTTGATAAACTGGAACAAGAAGAACAACAAGTTCTTAATTCCATCTGGTGCTTTTGGTATTTCTTTATCAATGACTCATCACATCATTGGAATACACCTGGAAAAGCAGTTGCTGCTCAGCTTGAGAAAAGAAAGGTGTCCATAAGAGAGCGTATTAAGCAGGGACTAGAGCGTGCTTCTACGGATGATGTCGTGATCAAATGCTTGCACAGTTCTCCGTTATATGAAAATGAGCCAGCATTGTGGGTTACAATTGATGGGGAAAACCCGATAGATGTATATAATCAATTTGAAGAAATGTATAAACAAATTCTGGTGTCATTGGGAGAGATTAAACTTCACTCTATTGATTATTACGCTTTGCAATTTCAATTCAGCCATTTAGTTGTTTTACCACTTGTTAGAGGAAAATTACTTGAACGCAGTGCTTGGGTTCTCCCAAATTACAAGTTGGTTTCTGAGCTCAATAGCACCCAAGATCTAAGCCAGTTAAATTATCTACCTCATCCGATAGATGCTGATGTACTGATAAATATTGGGCTGGATATTTGGAAAACTCCTCAGCTATCAGAAGCCAAGGCGTTATTTGAAGGCGTTGCTAAACTTCAAGTACAGCTTTTGCATATGGTTCAGGTTGGAAAAATTCCAGGGTTGGATAAGTCGGAAGGTAGTGTTGCTCAAGTTTATTTTGCAAGCCTTCAAGAAATCACTAGCCAGCATATGCAACAAGTATTTGATTCAAGTCAAATACTAGAGAACCAGTATCAGGAAGCATTATGCGATCTTCCCGAGGGTTCTGTAAATGAATACATAGAAGAAGCTTATCACGATCTTGCTGAAATATATGATGATCTCTTTCCTCCAGGGTTTCAAAATGGAAAAGCCGAGTTAGACATCGAAAAGATGGAAGAGTGGCAAAAGAAATTGGTGACTATTCAGGGTGATGTTTTTGAGATATATCTTAAGTGGGCGACTTATTTGGTAAGTGTTTGATAGTTTATCAAATATGATGGTACAAGGTATCGGGGTTTGTTTCGCGGACTTTAAGGTTGCTTAGTAGTGATAACGGCAGGAAATAATCGTTAATTTCTTATTATCTACGGCATAAACAAGACGGTTGGTATCATCAATTCTTCGAGAGTGAAAGCCTGCAAGGTTTTCTCTTAAAGCTTCAGGTTTACCAATACCCTCAAAAGGGATACGCATGGTTTCTTGAATAAGTTTATTGATGCGCTTTAAAGTCTTTTTATCTTGAGTTTGCCACCACACATAATCTTTCCACGCTTCTCTTGTCCAAGCGAGTGTGTTAAGCATCCTTTAAATCGTGGGTTTCTGTTTTGCCTTGTTGGTATTGGGCAATGGATTTTTCCAAGTGCGTGAGGTTGGCAGGGGATTGAAGCAGGTGGACAGTTTCCATCAAACTATTGAATGAATCCAAAGACATCACCACAGCATCGCTGGCATCTCTGCGATTAATGACAGTGTAGTCGGCATTATCAACAGCGTTATCCAACACATTTTTTAGATTGTTTCGTGCTTCTGTAAAATTAACCACCTGCATATCACCACCTCAACATGTACGATTTATTGCACAAGTCTAGCGTGGTTGCCTAAGTTGTACAACAAATAAGACATGTTAAAGTTTTGATGAACTATTTAAGAGCCTTGGCAATTTTAGTTGTTTTTCTATGATTGTGGGGTCGGGTCAAGCTGGATATGAAGCTTTTCACCTGCAAATTCTACAATATCACCTGACATAATCTTTTTTCTTTTTTGGGTTTCGACCTTACCGTTGAGTAAAACCTCACCTTCAGCAATCACGTGTTTTGCAACGCCACCACTGGAGGCTAGACCTTCAAACTTTAAGATTTTATAAAGTTCTGTGGGTTCTTTTGTTATAGTGACTTCTCTCATGGGTGTATCCTCAGTTGTTTTGGAGTTGGTTGAGATGGTTTAGGCTGATTCATTACGGACTACATCGAGGTCTCTGATCTTCTTTTCAAGGTAGAAGCAACCAAAGGGCAGAACCGAAGTGATAAAGGCGATGCTTAGCATGGAAGACGGCCATTTTTGTTGCCGATTGGTGGCATCTAACATGGGTAGGTAGGCAAGCCATAAGAAGCCGTGGATAGGACCAACGATTTTCACAAGGTCGATGCCATACTGATATTTGGCTGGCATGGCGATAAACAACAAGGCAATCAGCGATAGACCTTCAATCATGCTTAAAATTCTGAATTTTTTTAACATAGGGTGAATATCGCTCCATTGATTACATCACTACACATGATTGATACGCTACCTTAGTGCGGTGAATATTATTGTAAAATGAAGAGCAACATTCATCAGGTGTTCATTGCTTTGAAAATGAAATAGCATCACTGCATATGAGAATTGATATTGTAAACATAAAGCCGATTAAGATCGCAGCATTAGAGCATTTGGATGACCCTGAAACACTGGAGCAATCCATTGAGCTGTTTAGAACTTGGCGTAAAGAAAGCGGCTGCTCGCCCATTTCAATGAAGCGAACCTTTGGTGTGGCGCATAGCCGCCCAGAAGCAAAGCCAGCACAAGCCTTTCGCTTTGATATTTGTGCAGAAGTTGATGAAGATATTGCTGAGAACTCGTATGGCGTGGTGAATAAGAGCATTGAAGGTGGTCGTTATGCAAGGTTGCGCCATAAGGGTTCACAAGATGGTTTGCAGCAAAAGGTCAATGCGCTTTATCGCACATGGTTGCCCAACAGCGATGAACTGCAACGCGATGCGCCACTCTTCTTTGAATATGTAAACCTGACACCTGATGCTTTAGAGAGCGAATTTGTCACGGATATTTATTTCCCATTAAAACCATCAAGGGAATAGTTTTTCAACCATGCTCAAGCTGGTATGGGATTAACAGAAGAGTTGTTTAGATGTTGATAAACTGTTTTCGGGCTTTGGTAACCGAAGTTGTTTTTTGGTGTTTGTTTGGATGGCTTAGGTAGGTAAGCCATAAGAAGCCGTGAATAGAGCCAACGATTTTTACAAAGTCGATGCCATACTGATATTTGGCTGCCATGGCGATAAACAACAAGGCAGTAAACTAGCTCTTCAATTATACTTAAAATTTGCGATGAAGGTTATTGTAAAATGAAATAGCATCACTGGGTATGAGAATTGACACTGTGAACATAAAACCTCATTCGATGCCAGTTTTGGTTCAAAATTACATCACAATGAACAAAACATGTTTTTTCTAAAGTTTATGGTTTGGTTGGCGATACTTAGTCTTATATCGTGATAAACCATGAATACGGCTTGTTTTGAAGCTTAGTTTTTCTTAGGTGTTTTCACCGCCGATACATATGTATTACCCTTGATAAGAAGTGCTATATTCATTTATGGCACTCTATTTGCTTGTGTTCCCATGAAACTTTAATTTATTTTGATTTGAAAGGGAGTGCGTATGTCAGGTTTATTTTCCAATAGCTTTCAGCGCCTTGGCGCAGCAGCAGCTTCGCGTGAAACGTATCAAACAGTGATTTCAAGTAATATTGCTAATGCGGATACGCCGCATTTTAAGGCGGATAAACGCAATTTCTCAGACTTCTTTAAAAGTAAACTATCGGCATCACAGTCAAAATCTTTAGCGGTGACTCAACAAAATCATATTCAAGACACGGGTAGTTCAGGTTTATCTTTAAGTGTGTTTAACCGCTCTGAAGATGAACAACGTATGGATGGAAATACAGTGGATGTTGAGCATGAAATGGCAATGCTGGCTGAAAATCAATTGATGTATGAACTCAATATGAAAATTATACAGGGTAGATTAAGTGGCATTAGCAATGCCATCAAAGATGGAGGTCGCTAATGGCAAATGATTTATTTACTTCTATGCATATCAGCTCGGCTGGTATGGCTGCACAACGGGCGCGTATGGATGTGGTGTCCGAAAATATTGCAAACTCAGAATCAACACGCACAGAAGAGGGTGGTCCATATCGTAGAAATCAAGTGGTGTTTGAAACGGTTGGTGTGAAGTCTAATTTTAATAGTGTGTTTCGTGGTCATTTATCAGGTGGTGGTAATACATCACAAAGTGTTCGGGTGACTGAAGTATCCAAAGATATGAGCCCATTTAATGAGGTTTATGATCCAACCCATCCCGATGCAGATGCCAATGGTATGGTGAAGATGCCTAATGTGAACACCATTAAAGAAATGGTGGATATGAACTCAGCAGCACGAAGTTTTGAAGCCAATATTACAACCATGGATGCATCCAAACGTATGTTTCTTAAAGCTTTAGAGTTATTGCGTTAAGGCGAGGAGTTGAGTGATGAATATTCAAAGTTATGGTCCATATAATGTCAAACCAAGCTTGGGCAATGAAGCGAGTAAGACAGGTGAAAGTGGCAAAGGGCAATTTGCAGAAGTACTCAAACAATATGCCAGTGATATGAATACGGATGTGAAGGCAGCAGCAAAACAAGCTGAACATTTAGCCGTTACAGGTGAAGGTAATATGTCTGAGACGTTGATTGCCATGAAGCAAGCTAATTTATCTTTTCAATTGATGCTATCGGCAAGAAATAAAATGATGGATGCATACCGAGAAGTCATCCGCATGCAAGTGTAGTTGATGCTGCTTAAAAGCTTTCATTCCTGCGTTATTCATTTTGCTAATAGCGCTGCTATAAGCGGCAACGCATGCCTTGGACTAAAAGCTTTTAAACAACATCAAAGCTCTCATTGAAGTTAGAAAAGAATCATGAAGGGGAAAAGAAATGGCTGAAGGACTGACTCCAAGCAATAATCCAAATGCAGCAATGGCAGGGCAGCAAGAGGTTCTCACAGGTCAAGTGGCTGGTGAAGCACCAATATCTCAGGTTCAACATGTATTGATGAAAAACCGCCGTGCTATTTTATTTATGGCTGCTGCATTGATGTTTGCTGGTTTTGTGGGTTTGATGCTTTGGTCTTCAGAAAGCCCATACCGCACTGTGTATTCTGGCATGGATGAAAAAGATGCTGCTGCCATTGTAGAATTATTACAAAAGGAAAAGATACCTTATAAATTGCAAGGTTCGGGTACGGTGCTTGTGCCTGAAAATCAAGTGTATGCCGTGCGCTTGAAGTTAGCCAGTGAAGATATGATGCCAGGTAATGGTGAAGGTTTTGAAATTTTTGACCGAGCCAATGAATTTGGTGTAAGTGATTTCACGCAAAAAGTAAATTTACAGCGTGCTATGCAAGTGGAGTTAGCGCGCACGATTGAAGTATTACCTATTGTTTCGGCTGCGCGGGTGCATTTGGTATTACCCAAAGCGTCTGCATTTGCAGAGCGTGATAGAAAAGCTTCTGCTGCGGTGATGTTAAAACTTACGGGCAATAAAAAACTTAGCCCACAATCTGTAAACGCAATTCAAAATTTGGTTGCATCAGCAGTAGCAGAGTTGGATAGAAGTGATGTGACGATTGTAGATGCATCGGGTAATATGTTATCGGCTATGGATGAACAACAACCCGCAGGTGAAGGGCAGGGCATGTTGGATTATCAAGCTAAGCTTGAGCAGGGTTATGAGGTGCGTTTAACCAGCATGCTGGAGCAAATTGTTGGTTCGGGGCAAGCGATTGTTCGTGTAACGACAGACATTAATCGTGAACAAGTAGAAAGCAATGCACAAATTTTCAACCCTGATGAACAAGTGTTGCGCAGCTCTAAAACAGTGAAAGAGAGTCGTAAAGCTGTGGATGCTGTGGCAATGGGTGTGCCCGGCATGACATCAAATAACCCTGATTCTGTGAATCCTGATGGTTCTCTGGCAACGCAAAGCCCACCATCTGAAGAAGCTACACGAAATGAAAATACAGCGAATTATGAAATCAGCAGTCGCACAGAGCATCGCATTATACCTTTTGGTACGATTGAAAAGGTATCCATTGCTGTCATTGTGGGAGGTAGCTACAAAGAAGGTGAAAATGGTGATAAAACATTCGTGCCGCGCAGCGATGAAGAGTTGAGAACGATTAAAACTTTGGTACAAAATGCCGTTGGTTTTAATGAAGATAGAGGTGATTCTGTAGAAGTACAAAGTATGCCTTTGATGGATTTATCCAGTGCTTCTGCTGTGGATATGGAAGGTGTGGTAGATAAAACATTTTATTTGGAATTGATGCGTTATGGCTTAGCTATGCTTGCTTTGATTTTGGTTGCCTTTTTTATCATGAAACCACTTGCCAAGCGTATATCTGAAAGCAAAAAAGCAGAGGAATTGAATGCTTTGGGTTTGGATGCCAATGGTGTATCAATTACAGGGGTAGAATCAGAGCATGTTGCGCAGATGAATAAAGCACGGCGTGCGGTGTTGAGTAACCCCGATAGAGCCAGCCGTGTGGTTAATGAGTGGGTGAGCTCTGTATGACCGATAAAATCAAAGAACTTAAAGGTGAGGATAAGGCTGCGATTCTATTGTATGCCATAGGTCCTGAGGCTGCGACACCCATTATTCAAGATATGGATGACAAAACATTGGCTAGAGTGAGCCGTAAAATGTCTGAACTTGGTCGCATTGATACCGATGTTTTACAAGCTGTGTTGGATGAATATTTGGAAGTACATGAATCCAGTGACCCGCTTTTATACAGCTCTCAAAAAGATGTGATGCAGCTTTTAGAGCACGCTGTAGATCAAGAAAAAGCCAAAGAAATTATTGAATACCTAGAAAAACCAAGACAGCTCACGATTTGGGAAAAATTGTCACGTATTAATCCAGCCATGATTGTATCGTATATTGAGGCGGAACACCCTCAAACCATTGCTTTAATCTTGAGTAAAATTCCAGCAGATGTTGCCAGCCAAGTGATTGCTGAGCTTCCTGAAGAAATGCAAATCTCTGTGGTGTTGCGCATGTCAAAAATTGAATCCGTACCATCGGAGTTGGTTCGTGATATTGAAGAAACACTTGAGCGAGAAATGGCAGAAACTACAGGCAGTGCAGGTATTAGCTTTGATGGCATGGTGAGTTTGGTTGAGATTCTTAAAACATTGGATAAAGATATTTCTAAACCCTTGCTTGAACGCCTAGAAAGTAAAGATGAAGAGTTGTTTTCACAAGTGGATAAATTGTTACTTATCTTTGAAGATTTGTTGACCTTATCTGCCAAAGATATTCAAACCTTACTCAAACATATTTCATCTGATGATTTGGTCAAAGCGCTTAAAGGTGCACCCGATGAATTGGCAGAAAGTTTCTTTAGTAATATGTCGCAACGTGCAGCAGAGATTATGCGTGAAGATATGCAAGTGATGGGGCCATTAAAACTAGCGGATGTAGAGGAAGCGCAACAAAATATTTTGCAGGTGGTGCGCAAGCTTGATGATGAAGGTGCTATATCATTAAGTAGTGATGATATGGTGTAACGATGGCTTTAGAACCCTTACCTACAGCTACAATGGCTGAACAAAACCCACAAGAAAAAACGCTTTTTCCTTATGCTGATTTTAATGCCGCAGAGCCTGCAAATGATATGTCTTCTGCAGCACAGTTTGAGCCGCAAGTTGACACAGCAGGGAGCCAACAACACACACAAGCTATGCAACCTTTGATACAACAACCAAGCACAGCTTTGTCGGAAGAAAAGCAACGCATGGATGAGCTGGAGAAAATGCTTAGTGAGGCACAAAGTCGGGCTGCGGTGATTGAGCAGGAAGCTTATGATAAAGCGTATGCTGCAGGTGAGAAGTCTGGTTTGGCATTGGGTGAAAAGCGTGCTGAACAAATCATTGAAAGCATGCAACTTGTTTTACAGCATGCAGAGCAAGAGTTGGCTAACCTACAACAACAATCAGTCAATACCGTGATGGATATAACCTCTACGGTGATTGAATATGTGATGGGTGTTGAGCATATTGATTTAGGGCAAACTTTAGAAACTTCAATCAATCAAGCGATGACAGAATTGTTACCCAGTGCTGAATCTCGTGTGGTGTTGCTTGTTCACCCACAAGATTTGACCATGTTTAAAAAAATGACATCACTTAGCGATAACGTTCACTTTCAAACAGGGCAAGATATTCCAGCAGGAACATGTCGATTAATGACTGCCGAACAAGATGCCTTGATTGACCCCAAACAAAGCTTGGATAAAGCATTAAAACATGTGCGTCAACAATTGATGCCCCATGCTTGATTCTGCTTTGTGGGATAAGCAACAACGCCAGCAGGTGTTGGATGGTTTGAAATACCAGTCATCCACATCTATTCGTGGACGCGTATTTAAAGTGTTAGGCCCTATGATTGAAGCCACAGGCATGAAACGAAGCATTGGCGAAGCTTGTGATATTTTAACGGCATCAGGACATGCTATTGAAGCTGAGATTGTTGGTTTTCGTGATGATAAAACCTTGATGATGCCCGTGGGTTCCACGCGAGGCATAGCTCCCGGTGACGCTGTTGCACCACGCCATGCTTACCCATCTGTGCAGGTGGATGAACAACTTTTAGGTAAGGTGCTCAATGCATTGGGCGAACCTTTGGATGGAGCACCTTTAAGCAGCTATGGTGCATCATATTCTTTGTATGGTGAAAAGCTTAACCCCATGAAACGGCAGCTGATTCAAAAACCTATGGAACTTGGTGTACGTATGATGGATGCTTGTTTACCCATGGGGTTTGGGCAACGCTTGGGCTTGTTTGCAGGGCCTGGTGTGGGTAAAAGTATGTTGATGGGCATGTTGGCGCGTAATTCCGATGCGGAAATCAACGTGATTGCTTTGGTGGGTGAACGTAACCGAGAAGTCCGTGAATTTATTGATTATTCATTGGGTGAAGAAGCCTTGAAACGCACCATTGTGGTGGTAGCAACATCGGATATGCCACCTGTGCTTAGGGTGCGCTCGGCATTGATGGCGACCACTATTGCTGAGGTGTTTCGCGCTCAAGGTAAACAAGTTTTATTGATGATGGATAGTTTAACTCGTTTTGCCCAAGCCCAGCGTGAAATTGGCTTGATGCTGGGTGAGCCGCCTGCAAGCAAAGGTTTTACACCTTCATGTTTTACAACGATGGCAGATTTATTAGAGCGTGCGGGTCCTGGTGAAAATCAGGGTAGTATCAGTGCTTTTTATACAGTGTTGGTTGAAGGTGAAGATTTGAATGCAGACCCTGTAGCAGATTCCGCGATGTCAGTATTGGATGGGCATATTGTATTAGAGAGAAAATATGCCGAACGTGGTCATTACCCGGCAATTAACCTATTGCGCAGTATCAGTCGTTTAGAAAATCAGCTTAGTCCTCCTGAAGTATTAAAAGCGGCACGCGCCTTGCGTAAAGAAGTATCAGCGTATGAGCATATGGAGGATATGATTAAAATGGGTGCATATGAACAGGGTAGCAATCCAGAGCTTGATAGTATTATTCAACATATGCCAGCGATTGAGAAGTTTTTACAGCAAGGTATGCATGAGGCATGCAGTAGAGAAAGTGCAGAGCAAATGATTATACAATTGATTCAAAATAAACCGCACGCCACTGCGCAACAGGTTCAACAGTCACAGATTCAGCAGGTTGGGCAGCAAGTTGGGCAGCAGCCTGAATCACAAGGCTTTTGATGATGACACGCTCACCACACCAACTTCTAACACAAGTCTCAGAACATAAGCGGGATAAAGAAAGTGATATTCTCAAGCAGCTTACGGATTATCGCATTGAGCTTAAAGCAAAAATGAATGATGCCATTCAAATGCGGGCAACATTAGAAGCCCAACGTGTAAGCAATATGGAGCATGGTGCACAAGCAACAGAGCTGTTGATGTTGGAGCAGGCAACCCAAGAGCAACGTTTACGCATTTATGAAGTGAGCTGTGAAATTGCTGCTTTGGATAAAGCTATTGAAGAGCAGCGCAAGAAATGGTCTGAGCAGCACAAAAAGTGTAAAGCACATGAAACTATGGCACACAAACATGCACATACAATCCAGCATAAACAAGAACAAATACAGCAAAATATTTTGGATGATCAGTATTCAGCTAAAATGTTTGGCAACCGTACAGAGGTAGTATGATGGGTCGTTTGAATATGAATAAAATCGTGATGATGAGTTTGATGGTGGTGATTACAGTATTGGGTTTAGGTAAAATAAGCTTATCGTTTTTGCAGCAAGAACAAGTGCTTATTGCAACGACTACGCCAATAGAAATGGAGAAGACCAATGAAGTTGAAATAGATAAGGCTAGCATCGCTAAGAAAGCGGATGTGGAAAGTTGGGCAACTCAATTTATCAATCAAGATATAATTCCTTCGGTAGAAGCTGCCGAGCAAATGACACTTAAAGAAGAGCGCAATATACCACAACAAGATAGCAGTAATCTTTTGGCTTTGCGTGAGCAGAAAAAAGATTTAAGTGAACGTGAAAAGGCATTGGCAGAGCGAGAAGCTATTATCCAAGAAGCTGAGCAGCGCGCACAAGATAAAATTAAAGAACTATTACAGCTTGAAGCGCGGATTCAAACAATGTTGGCAGAAGAGCAAAGCATTAAAGATAAAAAAATCAAGCGTTTAACGGCAGTATATGAAGGCATGAAAGCAGATCGTGCTGCCCCCGTTATTGCGCAAATGGATTTAGCGATTGTGGTTAAAATCTTTTCGCGTATGAGTGAAAAACAAGTGGGTAAAATCTTATCTTTCTTGAATCCCAAACAAGCTGTAGTTATCAGTCAGGCGCTTACAGAACGTATTGCATCTGTAAAATAGGTATTATTTATTGTTCCAATAGCGTTGCATTTCAATGTATAAAAATGATGCAGACCATGTAATCAATACAAGCCCTGTAACCGCTTCAATACCAACTAAGAATCGTAATTCACCATGTGGCTCAATATCTCCAAAGCCCAGAGTGGTGAAGGTAGTGAGTGAGAAATAAGCTGAATCAATAAAACTACCATTGTAGTTGCCCTCTAAGGAACCCCAACCTTTATCGTTGTGCATGTAATAGTAGGCAAGGGCGAATATCCAAATTTCTGCAACATGTGCCAATAAAGTACCAAAAACGCCCAAGACAATTCTAAAGCGATAGCGAAGGGTACATTTGGGTATAAATCTGGTCATTTGATACAAAAATTCATAATGCAGCATCACAACAATAGCAACCACAAACGCATTAAAGAAAAAGCCGATAATCATTGAATCACTCCATGGGGCAGCACAAGTGCATCACGAATCTGCATATAAGCAATTAAAAACTCAATCATCATGCGCCAAACCATCTCAATCAATAATAATATCGCAGTAAATATTGTAATCAAGAGCATACGTTGCTTCCAGTTCAGAGATGACCATACAAGCTTTTTGATATGGTCATGACCTTGTCTGAATAATTGAAGTTTTTGACATATTTTTTTGCTAAAATGCCAAACCAACAAGGGAAGAATAAATGCGCCTATATTATACATGGCGATGAGTATGTAGCCGCTAATAAAACTTTGAAAGGTAAGAAAGTCTAACATTTAAATCCCTGTTCTTGATGAATAAATATATTGCATTGTGGCGCTAAGTCTCTTTTTGGCAAGCGTCATTAGGTTTTGTTATGTTTGTATAGTTTCAGCTTTGCTTAAAGTCAGTTAGTTTTGCCCAATGTTCACCTATTTACCCCAAGACTTGGAAAAATTGATTATATTTGAAGATTCGCGGTTTGTTTTTTTGAATAAACCCGCGGGTATCGCGGTGCATGGTGTGATTCAAGATGAAGAAAAGGGCGATAGTCTTGGCGTGATAGAGCTGTTGAGGCAAGCCAGACCTGCTGCGCCATATTTGGAGCTTGCTCATCGCTTGGATAAAGCTACATCGGGCGTGTTGGTGATTGCCAAACGCAAAAGCGCGTTAAGGGCATTTCAGAAGCAGCAAGAGAATAGGGGTGTGGACAAACACTATTTGGCGCTGGTGAAAGGTGTTTGGCAGGGCGGTCATAAAAAAGTAGATGCGCCGCTTTTGAAGACTACAGCTAAAGATGGCAAGTGGTCTGTGCAAGTGGATAAACAAAAGGGAAAGCGAGCCGTATCTTATTTCGCGCCTGTAAAAGTCCATGAAGATAGTTCGTTAGTTCGTATTAAAATCATTACAGGGCGTACACATCAAATCAGGGTTCATGCCAGCCATATTGGCTTTCCCATTGCAGGGGATGATATATATGGCGATAAAGCGTTTAATCAAAGCAAGCAATATAATCGTTTAATGCTTCATGCTGAATCTATCAAGTTCTCTTTACCTGATATTGCAGATTATGATATTCAAGCACCTTGTCAGGATTTCAACCTTTACAAGTAACCCTTTTTAGCTTTCTTCAACCGCCATAGTTGCCATTTTCATGGTGCTTTCAAATGATTTTGCGCCCGCAATAAACAAACCATTATGGCAGAACATGGCATCATCAATGCCAGTCGCGTCTTGCAGCGCTTTATCGGATAATCCTGCCCAACTTTTCGGTAGCTCTTTCCTGTTTTCAAATGTACCCAACGCCGCAGGCACAGTCTGAATACGCCATTCGCCTGTTTGCGATGGATACACCACAAACAATGCTTCATCGGACATATTTACCACCGTCTTTTTCCAAGGCGTATATTGCTCCAATACAATTACTCTTGGGTCTTCTGCTTTTTCAATGGCTTTAGCAACG
>Ga0256829_1001810_pt1 | contig 16874 bp, 18 predicted proteins | sample 131447metaG_FD_185979 | JGI IMG/M metagenome (GOLD analysis project Ga0256829, IMG submission 185979) | Hydrothermal vent microbial communities from Lau Basin, Pacific Ocean - 131-447 | ecosystem: Environmental > Aquatic > Marine > Hydrothermal vents | place: Pacific Ocean: Lau Basin | collected...
GCTCGACAGAACTTATCTTTCAGTTTAAAGATGAAACCATAAGTAAAAGTTTTCCTATCGGGATTGTAACGATTGCTCAGAGTTATGAGACACTTGAAAATATAGAAAAAGCACTGCCTCATGAGATGCTTGATATGCAGATGTTTTGTGCAGAGCTCTATGCAACCAAGCAAAAACCAGACTCTTTTGTGGCAACTGCAGGTACACCGACAACAGTGGCAGCGATGAAATTGGGATTTAACTATGAAACGTATGATGCTACTAAGATAAATGGTACTTCACTCCAGAAGGATGAACTAGACTTCTACCTCAAAAAACTCCTCTCTATGCCTTTTGAAGAACGAGAAATTGCAGTTGGAACTGGGCGCTCCGATTTGATAGCAGCAGGGATACTCATTTATAAACAACTCTATACGATGTTAGAGTTTAAAAACTGTGTAGTTATAGACGATGGGTTACGTGAAGGTGTGGCTTTGGAGATGTGTGATAAATAAATCTAATGTAATTTCGCTATAATCAGACAAAATATAACAATGGAGTGTGTAATGGGACAAATGTCTGGTGCACAAATGGTATGTGAAGCGATTATCGCCGAGGGTGTAACTACAGTATTTGGTTACCCTGGTGGGGCTATCATGCACGTTTATGATGAAATATATAAGCAAGAGGGGTTCGAGCATATCTTGAACCGTCACGAACAAGCATCTGTTCATGCAGCAGATGGATATGCAAGAGCAACAGGTGAAGTAGGGGTGGCAATGGTTACCTCTGGACCAGGATTTACCAACGCAGTCACTGGATTGGCAACTGCATATATGGATTCTATTCCATTGGTTGTTATCTCTGGGCAGGTGCCACTTTCTCTCATCGGGACAGATGGTTTTCAAGAGATAGATGCAGTAGGTATCTCACGTCCATGTACAAAGCATAATTTTTTGGTACGTACACTTGAAGAACTGCCACGTGTACTTAAAGAAGCATTTTACATTGCACGTTCTGGTCGTCCAGGTCCTGTACTTGTGGATGTGCCTAAAGATATCACGGTAGACATCGGTGAATTTATTTACCCTGACTCAGTAGATATCCCAACTTACAAACCAACCTATAAAGGTAATAAAAAACAGATTGAAAAAGCCGTTGAAGCGATTAAATCTGCGAAGAAACCTTTGCTTTATATCGGTGGGGGTGTTGTACTTTCTAATGCGTATGAACTTGTAAGAGAATTGGCTGAAAAAACACAAATCCCTGCAGTGGAGACACTTATGGCTAGAGGTGTTATGGGTGCTAAAAATCCACTGCTTCTTGGTATGCTTGGTATGCATGGTAATTACTCGTCAAACATGGCGATGTCTGAAACGGATTTGGTTATCTCATTGGGGGCTAGATTTGATGATAGGGTAACAGGTAAACTTTCAGAGTTTGCGAAGTATGCTGACATTATTCATGTAGATATTGATGCGGCAAACATCGGTAAACTTGTAGATGTGGACTATCCTATAGTAGGAGATATCACAGAAGTACTTCAGGCGATGTTGCCACAGCTTGATGATGTTGATACAGACCGTTATGAAGCATGGAGAAACATCTTAAATCGTTATGACGAGTTGCATCCTCAGTCTTATGTAGATTCAGATGAAGTGATTAAGCCTCAGTGGGCTATTGAGCGTATTGGTGAGCTTATCGGTGAAGATGCCATCATTACTTCAGATGTTGGGCAGCACCAAATGTGGGCAGCACAACACTACCCGTTTGACAGACCACGCCAATGGATAAACTCTGGTGGACTAGGAACCATGGGCTTTGGTTTTCCTGCGGCACTTGGTGTAAAGAGAGCATTTCCAGAGAAGACCGTTGTCAATGTAACAGGTGATGGTTCAATCTTGATGAATATGCAAGAGTTGGTTACAGCAGCTGAGTACAAAATACCAGTGATTAACATGATTTTGAACAACCACTTCTTAGGAATGGTTCGACAGTGGCAAACATTTTTCTATGAAAAGCGTTATTCTGAGACAGATTTGAGTTTTCAGCCTAACTTTAAAGCATTGGCTGAAGCGTGTGGGGGCATCGGGTATGATGTGACTACTAAGGCAGAGTTTGATGCAGCGATTAAAGATGCTATAAAACAAGATAAAGTATGTTTCATGAACGTACAAACAAACCGTTTTGAAGATGTACTTCCGATGGTACCATCAGGTGGAGCACTTTTTAACATGATGTTACCACAAACCACAAAAGGAGATGCATAATGAAAACTAACGTAAATGAAAGACGTGTCATCTCTGTCATTGTGATGAATGAAAGTTCTGTACTTTCTCGTATTACTTCGCTCTTTGCTGCACGTGGCTATAACATTGAGTCTCTAACCGTTGCGCCTATCCCTGATAGTGACATGTCACATATTACTATCGCAACCAAAGGTTCTAGTAGACTTATGGAGCAGGTAACGAAACAACTCCATAAACTCATTCCTGTCTATAAAGTGATAGAACATGAAGAGATGGTAGAAAAAGAGATGGTACTGGCGAAGTTTCCTATCGCTGAAAACCTAGCTGACATTTCAGTACTCTCTGCGGCTTACAATGGTGGAGTAGTGAATGTCGGTACTGAAATGATTATCGTGATGGTTGCAGATGAACCAAAACGTGTTAAACACTTTATAGAAGCAGCACAGCGTTATAATCCTTGTGAGATTGTACGTGGTGGTGTGGTGGCTATTGAAAGATAATCGGTTCTTTCGTAGGGTGTGGTTGCTACCACACCTTCAAATATAATGATACAATAAAACTTTTTTCTTCAGACAAATACAAAGGTATGGTGGCAACCACACCCTACATATAAGGATTTACATGACTTATACACTCTCCCAAATCACCAAAGAACTTAACATTGATTTTAATGGTAATGACATTGAGATAGATGGTATACATACACTAAGTGAAGCAACACCGACACAACTCTCTTTTTTTACAGATGCCAAATATGCTTCACAACTTCCCGATACTAAAGCAGCGGCTGTTTTCATCGATGAGAAACATGCAGCATTATTACCTAAGACTACGATAGCTTTGATTAACGATGAAGCCTATTTGAAACTCGCCTATGCATCTAAGTTTTTTGCACATAAAATTATAACCAAAGGTGGACATCCACATTTAGGTGAAAACTGTGATATTGACAAACGCGTGCGCTTTGGAAACAATGTCACCCTTGGTGATAATGTGACAGTTATGGCCGGTGTGTATGTGGGAGATAATGTTACTGTAGGGTCAAATACTTTACTCTACCCAAATGTCACATTGTACCATGGTACAGAAGTGGGAAAGAGGTGTATCATCCATGCTGGTACGGTGATAGGTTGTGATGGGTATGGGTTTGCACATACAAAACAAGGTGAACATGTAAAGATTTACCAAAATGGTAATGCAGTAGTGGAAGATGATGTAGAGATAGGTGCAAACTGTACCATAGACAGAGCAGTGTTTGGTACGACATTTATCCGTAAAGGTACAAAGCTAGATAACCTTATACAAATCGCACACAATTGTGATGTGGGTGAACATTCACTCTGTGCCGCACAAGTTGGACTTGCTGGTTCTACAATATTGGGACGTAATGTTGTTATGGGTGGGCAGAGTGCGACGGCAGGACATTTAGACATAGGTGCATTTACAACTATCGCAGGTAAGGGTGGCGTGACCAAATCACTTGACGGTGGCAAAATGTATGCAGGTTTCCCAGCCATAGAGATAAAAGCATGGCGTAAAATGCAAGCGGTGTTAATGAGGCTAGTTAAAAACCGTTAACTTTTTGTGCTATAATCATTTACATTAAAATTTAAAGGATTTATTATGAGTGGAACAGTTACAAATATTGATGAAATGACATTAAGTGGTACAAAAGATGGGAAGATAACTATTACAACAGTGTCTCAGCCTTATGGACCTAAAAGTGAGTCTGTTGCAAGTATTGGTATATCACTTCAAGCTGGTGCAGAAGAACCAGACTGGAAAGTTCATATCCCTAAAGCAAATATAGATGCAGTTATATCTGCGCTACAAGAAGCAAAAAAGAGTTTATAAGAAGCATTTGATGCTTCTTATTCGTCATACTTCATAACTTTATATTGCGCTAAAGCTCTCTCCATGAGATCTTTATCTGGGATTTTTCTTCCTGCGATGTATCCTATAATCTCACCATTGTCATCAAGTTTTGGTTTTATCCATACGACAACAAGATAGTATTTACCTTCAGCCGTCATATTTTTAACAAAACCTTCCCAGTAGTTACCACCTTTGATAGTTTCCCATAAGCCCTTGAATGCGGCTTTTGGCATGTCTGGGTGTCTATTTATATTGTGTGGTGCACCAATGAGTTCTTCTTTAGTATAGCCTGTAAGTTCTCTAAATTTACGGTTAGCATAGGTGATGATACCTGCTGTATCCGTTTCGGTAATCATAACCCCACCATCAAATGGCACTTCCTCATCGATTGGATCAGGCTTTGTAATTTCTTTGCCTGTCACTATATTTTTGATAATTCGACCCATACTGTCTCCATTTAAAATTGGCTTTGATAGTATATTATAAGTTATGCTGATTAAAAGAAGCTTGATATACGTCATTTATAGACTTTTATCTTGATATTTTGGTACAATGCGATTAATATTATCTATAGGAAAACAAGTGTCTATAACCGAAACAATCAAATCACTTTTACAAGAACGTATCTTAGTCATCGATGGTGCTATGGGTACACAGATACAAGATTTAGATGTCCCAGAAGAGGCATGGGTATGCAACAAAGGGATGAATCAAGAGGGCTGTAATGAACTGCTCATTGACACTGCACCTGAACTTCTTAAACGTATTCATATGCGATATGCCATGGCTGGAGCTGACCTCCTTAAGACAAATACCTTTGGAACAATGCCGTGGGTACTTGATGAATATCAGATGGGAGAACGTGCTTATGAGCTTTCTAAAAAAGCTGCAGTACTTGTCAAGGAGATATGTGATGAGTACTCTACACCTGAACAACCACGTTTTGTTTTAGGCTCCATTGGACCTGGAACAAAATTACCATCATTGGGTCATATTCACTATGATGAGATGTATGAAGGCTATAAAATTTGTGCTGAGGGTCTCATAGATGGTGGATGTGATATATTTTTACTAGAAACCTGTCAAGACCCTCTACAGATAAAAGCAGCGCTTCACGCTTGTGAAGCCGCTAATGAAAGTAGAAAGGTAAAGTTACCTATCATGGTATCTGTAACCATTGAACTTAGTGGTTCTATGCTTATAGGAACTGACGCTCAGACTATCGTAACTATACTCGAACCTTTTGACATACTCTCACTTGGTTTCAACTGTGGTACAGGGCCTGACCAAGTCAAAAAACACTTAAAAACACTTTCGGAACTCTGTAAGTTTCCTATCTCCGTACATGCAAACGCAGGACTGCCACAAAACCGTGGAGGCTACACTTATTACCCTATGGGACCCGATGAATTTACAGATAAACAGTTGGAATTTACCGAGTTTGATGGTGTGAGCTTTTTAGGTGGATGTTGTGGTACCACGCCTCAGCACATACAAGCACTTAAAAAGGCTGTAGGGAACTTGAAACCCAAAGAACCAAGTGGACACTTGGAACCAAGCATCGCTTCACTTTTTAACTCTACGGAACTCTTTCAAGAGCCAGCACCTTTACTCATAGGTGAGCGTTCTAACTCCACGGGGTCTAAAGCATTTAGAGAACTCATCATCGCAAGTGACTATGAAGGTACACTCACCGTTGGACAAGCACAAGTACGTGACGGTGCACACTGTCTCGATGTCAACGTGGAGTTTGCAGGGCGTGATGGTGCTGTAGATATGAAAGCCATTATGGAGTTGTACAACCAAAAAATCCCCCTTCCTCTTATGCCAGATGCGACACGTGTGCATACGATGGAAGAGGGCTTGAAATGCATCGGTGGGAAACCTATTATCAACTCTGTAAACCTTGAAGATGGAGAAGAGAAGTTTCATGCCATCTGTAAGCTTGCGAAAAAGTTTGGTACGGCTTTGGTCTGTCTGACCATCGATGAAGTAGGTATGGCAAAGACGAAAGAGGACAAAGTAGCCCAAGCAGAACGTATGTATGACATGGCAGTAAACGGTCATGGTATAGACCCTCGAAATCTCATTTTTGATACACTAACCTTTACGGTGGGTTCTGGAGACTTAGAGTACCGAGATGCTGCCATTCAAACACTAGAAGCCATAAGAGAGTTGCATAAACGTCACCCTGAAGTAGGCTCAACACTGGGACTTTCTAATATTTCTTTTGGGCTAGATGCCAATGCTAGACGTTACTTAAATTCCGTCTTTTTACACCACTGTTTACAAGCAGGACTTACAACAGTGATTATCAACGTCAAACACATCATCCCACTTGCTAAAATGTCAGATGAAGATAAAAATATCTGTGAAGAGTTACTTTTTTCTCCCGATGATGATTCGTTGTTTAAATTTATAGAGCATTTTTCAGATGTAACCATAGATGAAGAGGGTGATGATGAAGCCTACTTGGCAATGTCAACTGAAGAGAAAATAGCCAAACTTCTTTTAGATGGTGACAAAGAGCGGATGATACCACTCGTAGAAGAAGCACGCCATGAGATACACCCAGATACCATCGTCAATGAGATACTCATAGATGCTATGAAAGTGGTAGGAGAACTCTTTGGTTCAGGGCAGATGCAGTTACCATTTGTACTTCAGTCAGCAGAGACCATGAAAACTACAGTGGATTACTTAAACCCGTATCTTACCAAACAAGAGAAAGATACAGACACTACACTGGTCATAGGAACAGTAAGAGGAGATGTGCATGACGTGGGTAAAAACCTCGTTGACATTATCCTCTCTAACAATGGCTATAAAGTCGTGAATGTAGGGATAAAAACAGACCTTCAAGAGTACCTTGATGTAGTAGAAAAACAGTCCATCCAAGCCATAGGTATGTCAGGATTATTGGTAAAATCTACCGCTGTAATGAAAGACAACCTTGAAGCCATGGCAGAGATGGGTATGACCATTCCTGTGCTTTTAGGTGGAGCAGCACTGACACGTAGCTTTGTTGATGACTTTTGCCGTCCTATCTATAAAGGCCCTATCTTTTACTGTCGTGATGCCTTTGATGGTGTGATAGCGATGTCACGTATAGAGAAGTACAACGAAGACAACTCTGTAGGGCTTGACACACGTATGGCAGGGGATATGATGGAGCGCGAGAAGAAGGTCAAGAAAAAAGTCGTCATCCCTCCATTCTCTGAGATTAAACTCCCAGAACCACAATCTGTACCAACCCCTCCATTTTGGGGACGAAGAGTGCTTCAAAAAGAGGACTTGGACTTAGATATGGTCTTTAACTGGGTCAACCAACGGTCTGTCATCAAGTTTCACTGGGGGTACAAGTCTAAAGGTATGACGAAAGAGGAGTACCAAAAACTCCTAGATAAAACTGTCTACCCAGCGTACGAGCGTCTTAAAAAAGAGTTTGTGGACAAAGGTCTATTTGAACCAACCATCATCTATGGTTACTACCCTGTACGAAGCAATGAGCAAGAGCTTCTTGTTTTTGATGAGTCTGAGGGCTGGAATGTAGATGCCAATGCTTCTACAGAGAGTTTTGATGAGGTCAAGGACAGAGCTGTAGGAAAGTTCAGCTTCCCAAGACAAGGACGTAAACCCTACAGAGCATTGTCAGACTTTTTTCATAATGATAGACACGATATACTGCCTATCACCTGTGTGAGTGCAGGAAGTAAATTCTCAGCCTATGAAAAAGAGCTCTACGATGCAGGCAAATACCTAGAGTATAACATGGTACACGGTTTCTCTGTAGAACTCGCCGAAGCCTTAGCAGAAGTAGCCCACAAACAAATACGCCTAGACCTGAACATAGCAGACAAGGAAGGTGGTTCACTACGTGATGTACGTATGAACCGTTACCATGGAGCACGATATTCATTCGGTTACCCAGCTTGTCCAGATTTGGAGCAGAGTAGGTTGATATTTGATTTGTTAAAGCCTGAGGAGTTTGGGATAGAGCTCTCTGAGACCTTCCAGATACATCCTGAGCAGAGTACTACTGCGCTGGTGGTGCATCACTCGAAGGCTACTTATTATGCGGTGTAGGAGATAAAATATGGATATTGGTTCAATGTTTGCAGGTGGGGTGATTGGTTTAGTTGTTGCATTGGCTAAAGATTGGTTTTTAGAAAATAAAAAGCAGAAAGAAAAAGAAAAACAGTTTAAAAGAGAAAAGCTTGAAAAAGCCTTTATGATATTAAATGATTATCAAAATAAAATAACATCTCTTGAATTGGTTGGTTTGAGTGATGGAAAATATGATTCATTAGAGTTGACAATGATAATTAAATTTTATTTTCCAAACTTGGAAATATTTTTTGGTGAATATGTAGTAATGACAACTGAGTTTAGTCTTAAATTAAAACTAGATAGAGAAACAGAAGGAATTGAAAAAATTTATAAAAAGTATGGCGAGATGTGTAAATTACTTGTGGAAGAATCTAAAAAAATTTAACTTCGTCAAAAGCTCTAAAGAGTGCTAAAGAATCACTAACCCGCCTGTCCCAAATTCTGTGTCAACATTTAAATTTTCTCTGACTCATTAGCACGTTGTATGCGGTAATGCATACTTCAGTTCGATAAAAAGATCTCCAATTTTTAATAATTTTGGATATTCATTCCCTACGCAAAGCATGGGGAATGAGGGTTGCAGAGTACTACTGCTTTTCTGGTGCATCATAGTAATGTGGCTTATTATATGAATTAAGACAAAATTATGTATAATAATTCGTTATTTAAATAAATCTTAAAGGATGATGAAATGAATTGGTATCTAAAGGCAATGAAATCTTACGCAACATTTAAAGGAAGGGCAACAAGAAGTGAGTATTGGTACTTTATGTTGGTTTATCTTGTACCAATGTTTGTCTTAGCATTTATGTTAGGGACTTTAAGACCGTTTGATCCTCTTGATCCTTCATCGCTAAAGGATGATGAACTACGTATGATAATATTTCTTGTAGGGGCAATTTATGCCCTAATTCACGTTATACCTTATTGGGCAGTTATGACTAGAAGACTACACGATATCAACAAAAGTGCGTGGTGGCTTTTAGTTATGTTTATCCCATATATAGGGCAAGTAGTTCTTATGATTATGGCAATGTTGGATAGTAAAGATGATAATAAGTATGGTAAAAATCCAAAAGCCTAATTTGACTTATTGCCACGTGACTCGTTACTACGTTGCATGTGGTAATGCATACTTCATTTTAATAAACAAATAAATCTCCAATTTTCAATAATATCGTATATTCATTCCCCCGCAAAGCATGGGAACGAGATTTGGGAGATTTTTAACTATTTACAAAAATAAAATATTATGATAAAATAATGTTTGAAGAGAGAGCGTTAGCTCCCTCTGAATGTTTAATTATTGAAGTATCTTAAGATAGCTACAATAATTGTAAGTATTAGGATGAGTATATCCATAATTCTCACACCCTCTCGAAGTCATGATTTGACTAGAGACTCAAACAGTAGTTGTAGCTGCTGTTTGAAACAACAGGTCAGACTACACACAAATTATAACCCACATTTTTCAATTTATGCAAAAATATGTCAAATTGTCATACTTTTACTTCTCGTGCTCAAACACCTCACCCATAAACTCAAAATCTAACAATTCTTTGATAACCTCTTTAACAGGTTTACTCCCCATAAAGCCATAAGCAATGAGTGTTTCAAGGACGTCACCATTGTAGGATTCATCTAATATGTTTAGGTATGTGCCTTTGAGGTATGGGCGTATAGCTTCCAAATCTGCCTTGAGGTCTGCTCTGTAAAGTTCCATTGGGTTTTCTTTGCCGTAGTCTGCGTAGAGATCGTCTTTGTCTATGTCGTCTGCGGCTTCTAGCATTTTTCTAAAGATGAAGTCTTCAAAGTTTTTAGCGACATACTCAGCCTCATCGTCTTCCCAAATGAGAACGATAGGGGTTTCTTCTTCACCGTTGTCATAAAAGGCATAGGTATTACCCTCAGCCGTTTTGGCAAAAGGTATGAAGTGATGGGTGTCTGTATCCCATGCTTCAGGAAATTCAAAATCGAGTATGGATTTTGGGGTAAGTAGTTCAAAGTCTGAGCCACCAGAGTGTAGTAAAAGAGGGGAATTAACTTTCAGTATTGGGTAGACGTCATCTGCCCATGTTTTACCCTTTTCAAGAGGCTCATCAAACCCTCTCATCCAGTTGAGTTTGTCTGCTTCAAAGAGGGTTTGAAAAAGAGAAGGGAAAGTATAGTTATGTCTTATTTCTAGTTGTTCTAAGGTTATCATAGTGTATTCCAAAATATAGTTTAACTACTATATATCAGAAATCAGATCAAGATTTGCTTCCACCGTTTATCATATCGGAGATTATACCTGTTTCGTCTCTATGCTCGGCGATTATTACACCTAGTATGTGCAAAGGTACGAAGATAAGTACGGCATTGAAGACAAATTCATGGACTTCTTTGATGTCATGCGCTGTATCTTTTGCTAATCCCAGTGCCTCATAAAAATGAATCGTAAGACCAGAGAGTGTCATAAATAGAATGATAATGTAGATACCAATATAGCCAAGTTTCACTAATTTTTTATGTAGATTTTCTTCTTTTAGATGTAGATAATTTTGTTTGCCACTCTTTGTAAAAAAGAGGATAATCCTCCATACAACTAAAGTAGCCAAAGCATAACCTAAAAGGATATGCCATTCCCACATAGGTGCACGGATGGCTTTGGCTAAGACTTTAGCTTGTGCTTCTGTAACAGAGAGGTCTATCTCAGAAAGTTTCTGTGTGAGTAACTCAGAGTTCGCTCTCCAAGACAAAAAGGTTTTGCGCAAAAATACAGTACCGAGTAACCCCAGTATCACTGTAGCATGCACCCAGTGCCATACTCTAAAATCTAAACGCCATTTATGCATAACTCATCCTTTTAAAATAATGAATAGTATATTATAGCGCATATAAAAAGGATAACTCTATGGAACTAGAAACAGGACGCTACGAACACTACAAAGGCAACATGTACGAAGTCTACATGACAGCACAACACTCAGAGACTGAGGAGTGGATGGTGGTATATAAGGCACTCTATGGTGAGCAGGGCATATGGGTGCGCCCTTATGAGATGTTTACAGGAAAAGTAGAAGTAAACGGTGTAACGGTAAAACGTTTTAAGAAGGTAGATGATGCAGTGTAGTTATTGTGGTGGTGAGATCGAAAAAGGGATAAAGTCCTGTCCTCACTGTGGCACACTCAACCCCTCTCAAGATGTAAAAGATGCACTGCTTTGGACAGTAGGGATGATAGCAGTATTTACACTCGTATATAAGTTGTTTTATTAGAGATGCCTAAATCCCCTCCATCTGCTTGGCTTCAAAACTTACCAGTCTATCGCCAAAAAATTTAAAAAAAAGCTCAATGGGTCTACAGCAGACTTCACAGTCTTCTATGTAGTCACTTGTCTCTTCTTCAGGGTCTAATATCATAGAAATACGTTCCCAACAGTAGGGGCAGGTAAAAAAGTGCTCTTTCATGCTTTGTCTTCTTTTTTTCTAAATAAATTGGTAAACCACTCAGTTATGCCACAACCTGTGGTACTACATCCTTGCTTTTGATTTCTTACTGCAATAATATTGCGAATAAGAAGTGCCATAAAACCTAGTGCAATAATAAGTTGTAGGGTACCTGCTTTGTATTGTTGTTGTGTAAAACTTTGTATAGCAAGGGTTAACATGACGAGTGTAACGATGAAGCACATGGTGACATCCTATATTTTTTCAAATTATAGTACAATCACATAAAAAACAGGATAAGCCATGTCAGCAATTATAGAACATTTTCAAACCCTCACACAAATACCTCACTGTAGTAAAGAAGCAGATAAACTGTTAGATTTTCTTGTCGCTTTTGCTAAAGAGAGAAACTATAGTGTCGAAGTAGATGCTGTTAAAAATATCTATATCTATAAAGGTAATCCAACTTTATGTCTGCAAGCACACTACGACATGGTCTGTATGGGTAAAGCACCCGTGATAGAAACCTACATAGAAGAGGGTGTCATGAGAGCCAAAGACTCCTCTTTGGGTGCCGATAATGGTATGGCGATAGCCATGATGATGCAGTGCATGGATGAAGGTAGAGAGCTAGAGTTTTTACTCACTTCAGATGAAGAGATAGGACTTATAGGAGCCAATGAAGTTGCCTTTGATTTGAAATCAAAATATATGCTCAACCTTGACTCTGAGGATGAAGCAGAAGTTTACATAGGCTGTGCCGGTGGTGCAGACATTGCAGCATTTAAACAAGATGACTATGTAGAAGGGAAAGGTACGTGTTATGAAGTATCAGTCAAAGGGCTTGTAGGTGGACACTCAGGTGTAGACATAGACAAGGGTATTCCTTCTGCTATTAAAGTGCTTGGAAAGTATTTGGTAGAAAATGATGTGACTGAACTAGCTTCCATATATGCAGGAGAACGTCGTAACTCCATCCCTGCAAATGCAGTAGCTATTGTAAGAAGTGAAAAAGCTCTGGAAAATGAGGGAGAAGTAAGTGTACGTGTACTCAAAGAATCTCCAAAAGTTTTTTCTGAGGGTGGAAAAATTATAAATCTCATAGATACTTTTAAACATGGCGTACATGCGATGAACGAAGAGCTAGGGATTCCCGATGTAAGCATAAACCTTGCCATTATCACTGCAGATGAAAAGGGTGGCGTGAAGATAGAGACTTCAGCACGTGCCATGGGAGCAGAGGCGTTGGAGAGTTTAACCAATGAGACCGTTGAGATGTTTGAGTCTTACGGTTTTGAAGTAAAGGTTGAAGACAAATACCCTGCATGGAAACCCGATGTCTCAGAGTTTACAAACCTTGTAAGTGATGAGATGAAGTCTGTTTTTGGTAAAACAAAAATGATGGCGATACATGCAGGGCTAGAGTGTGGTGTTATAGCCGAGAAATACCCTGCTATGAAGTTCGCTTCTATCGGTCCAACGATACGTTACCCTCACTCCACACGCGAAGAGGTAGATTTGGAGTCAGTGGAGAGAACGTATGAGGTTTTAATAGGCATACTAAATCACGTCTAATTGATGATATATATCAATATTTTTGTAAATTTTCAGGAGTAAAATAAAGGAATACACACATAAGGACAGATATGAAAACGATATTCCAAGATTTGAACTACTTATATAAAGAAGTAAAGGACAAAAAAGCAAAAAATGTACTCAGAGAGTTAGAAGAAAACTTACGTATGCTTAAGAGTAAAAGTGGACTTACTCAGCTTATGAATAAAAAGAAGCTAGCAAAAATTACTCGAAATGTAGAGTATGAAGAGGAGTTAAGAGAACTTCAGGTTGAGCTTATAAAACTGCAAAACTGGGTCTATGAAAACAACAAACGTGTGATGATTATCTTCGAGGGGCGTGACGCTGCAGGGAAAGGTGGTTCCATAAAACGTTTTACACAGTATCTTAACCCTAGAAAATTCAGGGTTGTCGCTTTACAAAAACCTACAGAGGTAGAAACAGGACAGTTTTACTTTCAACGTTACTTTCAACATCTTCCAAACCCTGGAGAGATTACCTTTTTTGACCGTTCCTGGTATAACCGTGCCATCGTAGAACCTGTATTTGATTTTTGTACGAAGGAGCAGTACGAAAAGTTTATGAAACAGGTACCTGAGATAGAGCATTCTATCATGGATGATGGGATTATACTTATTAAACTGTGGTATTCCATTACAAAAGAAAATCAGCAAAAACGTTTTAAAGAACGTATGAGTAACCCACTTAAACACTGGAAGTTAAGTCCTGTAGACCAAAAGGCACAAGAGATGTGGGATAAAGTAACCTATTATAAAGAGGAGATGTTCAGCCGCTCACATACAGGGTATGCTCCTTGGATAATAGTAGATAGTAATGATAAGAAAAAAGCGAGACTTGAATCTATACGTTATGTACTTTCAAGTATCGATTATGAGGGGAAAGAGGATGCAAAGATTAATTTGCATCATGACCCAGAAGTTGTTGAGCGTTACCATAGGCGCTCACATGATGAGCATTAGACTTTAAAGGTCTGTGAGGTCTTACAGTGTTCAGCCATAAAACATTCTTCACACTCTGGTTTAAGCGCCTTACATTTGTATCGTCCGAAGAGTACCATGGCTTGATGAAGTAAATGAAGGTCTGTTTTAAACTTTTTGGTCAGCTCTTCCTCACACTTTATGGCAGTGTTGGCATCACTAAGTCCTAAGCGGTGTGCGACTCGGTAGACATGTGTATCTACTGCCATGAGGTTGGCTCCTGCATATTCTATCATGACAACATTGGCTGTTTTTTGTCCAACACCAGCGAGTTTAACGAGTTCATCACGCTCTAGGGGTATTTCGTTGCCATAGTTTTCGACTACAGACTGTGCCATTTTGATGAGGTTTTTGGCTTTGTTGTTGAAAAAAGAACAGGTATTGATGTAGGATTTGACTTCATTCAAGTCTGCATTGGCAAGGCTTATTGGGTTAGGGTAGGCTTCAAAGAGGGCAGGGCTTATGACATTCACCCGTTTGTCTGTACATTGTGCTGAAAGCATGACTGCGATGAGCAGTTCATAAAGATTAGTATAGGTAAGTTCCGTGAGTGAATCAGGGTAATGGTGTAAAAAGAGTGCTTTTATCTCATCTATCTCTTTTTTTGTTGCTTTTTTGACTTTTGCCATGGTTATTATCCTCTTCTAATCTAAGGTTGAATAAAATAATATCACATTAATGAATGATTTACCCAAGAGAGATATACTTTTGCTAAATTATTATAACCATAAGGAAAATTCAACATGTTAAAACTTGCAAAAACTTCAATCGTAGCACTATCAATCATCGTATCATCTGCTTTGGCTTCAGACATTTTAGTCACAGTCAATGGTAAAAATATCACCAAACAAGATGCACAGACATTTGTAACGGCACAAGCACCTAAAGCAAATTTCGCTGACTTGAAACCTGCTGAGCAACAAATGATTACAAACAGACTTGTGGAAAAACAGCTTTTTACAGAACTTGCAGCGAAAGAAGGCATCGATAAAAAACCAGAATTTCAAAGAAATATGGACAAAATTAAAGATGAGTTACTTGTCAATATGTGGATGAAAGAGCAGATGGACAATGCAATAGTAAGTGATGGTGAAGCAAAAGAATTTTATGAAAAAAACAAAGCAAAATTCATGAGTGAAGCTAAAATGCATGCTAGACATATCTTGGTAAAAGAAGAGAAAGATGCACAAGCGATTATTGATGATATGAAAGCACTAAAAGGTGACGCACTTAAAGCCAAATTTATAGAATTGGCAAAAGCAAAATCTACAGGACCTTCTGGACCACAAGGTGGAGACCTTGGCGAGTTTAAAAAAGGGCAAATGGTACCAGCATTTTCAAAAGCAGTATGGGCGCTTAATAATGGTGAAATTACTATGAAACCTGTAAAAACACAGTTTGGATACCATGTAATATACTTGGAAACAAAAAATGAAGCGAAAGCTCTACCTTATGCTGATGTAAAAGATAAAATCATGATGTCATTAAAGCAAAAACAATTTGCATCGAAGATTTCTGAGGTTGCCAAAGAGTTAAAAAGTAAAGCAAAAATAGTTGATATGACTAAAACAGAAAACGCACCAAAAAAATAAGTACTAACAAGTTAAAAGGAAAAGAATGAAAAAATCCATTACATTATGGAGTGTTGCTGTCGCGATGGCAGTGAGTGTTGTATCGGCAGATGGGTTGAAGAACTCACTCACTAACATCATGCATGAAAAAGAGCAGTCTTCGGTTGTAGACTTGGGTGAGATTAACCTCAATGGAAAGCCAAAGCCAGTTAAAAGAGTAAGAAAATCAAGGTCTAGGAAGGCTGTTGTCGCAACAGTAAATGGGATAAAACTCATTAAAAAAGATGCAGATACCTACCTTGGAAAAAGAACTCAGGGTAAAGTAAAAGACCTAGATCTTTTACCACGTAAACAACAAAAACGTCTGATAGAAGAGATGGCATTGCCAATGCTGATTACTGACAGTGCGAGTAAAGAATTGACTGAGCAAGAAAAAGAGTCGGTATTTTCAAGTATGTGGATGAAGAAGCAAGGTGCCACAGTTGCGGTAAGCGATGCACAGATTATGGAATTTTATAATCAACTGAAAAAAGAATCTATGGATTGTAATGTGACAACACCCATTCCTGAGTTTGGTTTGATAAAAGAGAGACTAAGAAGACAAATTATTGAAAGAACTATCGTTAAAGACTTGATGGACAATGCAAAGATTGAAGTTTCGAAATAACACGTAACTTTTAAAAGATATAGGTAAAATACAACATTAACACGTAAAAGGATAGAAAGAATGAAAAATTTTTTAGCAGTATTGGGTCTTGCTTTAGCATTGACAACAACGTTTACATTTGCAAAAACAGCGGGAACAGTCAATGGTATGATCATTACAGTTGATGAAGCAAATAAAGCTTTAAATGCAGTAACTAAAGGGAAAATGACTTGGGATAAACTTCCTGGTGATGGTAAAAAACAACTTATACAGATGATGGCACCAGCAAAATTGGTGGCAGCTAAGTCTAAAAAAGTACTTACGAAAAAAGAAAAAGAAGCAGCACTTGCAAGTTTTTGGATGCAGAAACAAATGGCTGATGTAAAAGTAAGTGACAAAGAAGCAAAAGATGCTTATGAAAAGATGAAAAAAGTTGCTAAAAA
>Ga0256829_1001811_pt1 | contig 16865 bp, 16 predicted proteins | sample 131447metaG_FD_185979 | JGI IMG/M metagenome (GOLD analysis project Ga0256829, IMG submission 185979) | Hydrothermal vent microbial communities from Lau Basin, Pacific Ocean - 131-447 | ecosystem: Environmental > Aquatic > Marine > Hydrothermal vents | place: Pacific Ocean: Lau Basin | collected...
ACCACATCTTCATGGAACTCACCGCTGTTCATAAAACTAAAGAGGTAGAGTTTTAGAGACTTGCTCTCGACCATTTTAATGTTTGGAATATAGTTGATGATAAGCGTTCCAAAATCAGGTTGATTTGTCTTTGGACAAAGTGATGTAAATTCATCGGCATTGAGTGTGACCCAGTAGTCCATTTGTGGGTGGACATTTTCAAAAGTCTCTAGCAGTGATGGGTCATACTCATACTTGTACTGCGTTTGACCGCTGCCGAGCTGGGTGACCTCTTGGGCTCTTTTTTCTTTGTAGCGTTTTTCATCCATTGTTTATCTCTTCTTCTTTTTCTTGGATTGTTAGCAGCTCTTCTACTTTTGCTTCATACTTCTCTTCAAGCTTTGCAAGTTCAGCAGCAAGTGCTGTAATGCCTTTTTCTTCATAGCATGATGGATCTGCAAGACAGATATTCATCTGCTCTATCTCCTCTTCGAGTGCATCTATCTCCTCTGGCAGCTTTTCAAGTGCTATCTTTTCTTTAAAAGTGAGTTTGAGTTTTTTCTCTTTTTCTCTTTTTGGTTCTTTTGGTTTCTCTGTCGTTGCCTCTTTTTCCATTTCACTTAGTTCTTGCAACTCTTTTTCCATTTCAAGGTACTCAGAGTAGAGTTGGTGAGACTCTTCTATGGTCTTATCTGGTTTAAAGATGAAGAGTTTTTTCGCAATCTTATCAACAAAATATCTATCGTGTGAGACGATGATAACAGCTCCTGCAAAGTTTGTGAGCTGCTCTTCTAAAATATTGATAGTAGGAATATCAAGATCATTTGTCGGTTCATCGAGAATAAGTATGTCAACATCTTGGGTAAAGAGCAGGGCAAGGGCTACACGGTTCTTTTCGCCTCCGCTGAGGACGCCTATTTTCTTATCTAAAAATTCACGTGGAAAGAGGAAGTTTTTGAGGTATCCATAAACATGCAGGTCACTACCTCGCACATTGACTCTATCACCTCCATTTGGACAGAAGGTCTCGATGAGATTTTTATCATCATCGAGCATTTCACGGTGTTGGTCAAAGTATCCGACCTTAAATTCACCGCGCTTTATCTGTCCACTTGTCGGCTCTATTCTGCCAAGGAGAGCTTTGAGCAGAGTTGATTTTCCACTGCCGTTTGGTCCGACGATGGCGATGACATCTTTTTGCAGTATTCGGGTAGAGAAGTCACGAAGTAGCTCTTTGTTTCCCAAAGTGAGTGATAAGTCTTCTACCTCAAAGAGCATCTTTTGCTTGTTGACACTCTTGTCACGGTTGAAGTGTTTGGCTTCACGTTGAAGCTCTACCGACATTTTACGAATTTTTGCAGGGTTTGTTTTTGCTGCTTCACGTAGTTGCATAAGACGCTCTTTTCGCCCTTCGTTGCGTTTAAGACGCGCACGGACACCTCTTGCGAACCACTCATTTTCTCTTTTAAGCAGACCTAAGAGGTTGTCGTGTTGTTTTTGCAATGTACGAAGATACTCCTCTTTTTGTGTCAGGTAGCTTGAGTATCCGCCGCTATATTCACGTAGTTTACAATCTTCAACCTCTATACTTTTGGTTGCAACCCTGTCGATGAAGTATCTGTCGTGCGATATAAAAACAAGGGTGAATTTTTCTTTTAAAAGCAGTTCCTCAAGGAACTCTACCATGTAAACATCAAGATGGTTGGTAGGCTCATCAAGGAGTAAAACATCCGGTTTTTGTAAAAGCAGTGAGGCAAGAGCAACGCGGCGTTGCTCTCCACCGCTTAGGAGTGTAATAGGCTTCTCTTCATATTTTTTCAAATCAAAATGTTGGATGATGCGTTCTATTTTATCATCAAGGTTCCATGCATTGTGATGTTCGATGTAGCGGGAGAGCTTCTCATGTTCTTGGAGTAAAATCTTGTTTTCAAAATCCTCGGCTAAAAGCAAAGAGAGTTCGTGATAGCGCTCTTTTGCTGCGTTTAGCTCTTTTAGTCCTGCTTCGACCGCTTGACGGACATTATGTCCCTCCTCAAATTCAGGACGCTGGTCAAGCATTTTTATCTCTAAATCATTTTGTGTGATACGTCTGCCGCCATCTAAGTCCAGTGTGCCGTTTACTATTTTCATCAGTGTTGATTTACCACTGCCGTTCTTTCCGATGATTACAATGCGTTCACCCTCATCAACATGAAAATCAACTTCGGTCAGAATTTTTTGTGCGGAGTAGTGTTTTGAAACTTTTTGCAGATCTATTAATGCCATGTGTACATACTTTTTTTAATCTAATGATACCCACTGTGAGGTTAGGAGAAACTTTTTTGAAAATATTGCGCTGTGTCAACTCCCTATTATTGAACTTACTATACTATTACGCTTTATAAAAGTAAAGGAAATTTTTTGGGTATTTTTATACATATACATCTTATTGCAGCCATTTCATGGATCGGTGGTTCTATCTTTATGTTCGTTTTAGGCGTTTCACTTCGAGATAAAGAGAAACAAAAACAGGTTTATCCGCATATAGGTCCTATTTTCGGTTATTTTGAAATTGTTTCTATTTTACTCTTACTTGGTACAGGTACCGTAATGATAGTCAATGATGGTTTACTTGATCTACTTTTTTCAAATGATCACACTCTTGTTATAGAGACATTGAGAAAAAAATTGTGGATAGTCTTTATAATTGTACTTGCTACAATTGTTCATTTTATCATTGCGTTTAAAACGAACAATACAGAGAGAACGCAGCTGCAAAATTTCATCTCTCGTGGTTCTTCTTTACTTATTTTCTTTCTAAACCTTTTTGTTCTCCATTATGCGATTGTAATTCGCTCGATAATGGGCTGACTTCAGAACAAAGCTCTTTTGCTGTAAACCAGGTTGCAATCCCTTCATCATTATAGTAGTACTCTCTTTGATGTGGAGGTATCACACTGTTTCTCATTTTTGCACGAACTATACCTATGACAATAAAACTTATAAGCAGTGTCGCCCCGGCTATAAAATAATCATAGAGATACCATACTGTAAACGCAGCGATAAAACTACCGTATTGTAAAAGTAATTTAATGCCAAACGCAGTGAGTCTGCACTTCTTAGAGTAGAGCTTCGGTGTTGGTTCTATGAGGTCAATATAATTAGTTTTCATTAGAGTATTATAGCAAAAGGTACGATTTTTTGTAGATAATATTTAAAACTAAATAAACTTTAGTCAATTAAGCTAAAGTTTTTTGATAAAACTTGCAACTATTAACTTTTTTTGATAAAATACCTTCAAAATTATAAAAAAAGGAAGAAAATAATGGCTAAACATCAATTTCAAACAGAAGCAAATCAAATTTTACAACTTATGACACACTCTCTATACTCTAACAAGGAGATATTTCTTCGTGAACTTGTCTCAAATGCATCCGATGCCCTTGACAAGCTCAATATGCTCGTTCTAACAGATGAGAAATATAAAAATGTTACTTTTAATCCACGCATTGACATCAAAATAGACAAAGAGAAGAAAACTTTAACAGTGGCTGATACTGGTATCGGTATGAATGAAGAGGACCTGATCAATAATCTTGGAACAATAGCAAAATCAGGCACAAAAGCATTTTTGGAAAATCTCACAGGTGAACAAAAAGAGGACTCTAACCTTATTGGTCAGTTTGGTGTCGGTTTTTATGCTGCGTTTATGGTAGCTGGACAGGTAGAAGTTATCACAAAAAAAGCAGGTGAAGAGAAGGCTTACAAATGGATCAGTGAAGGTACTGGTGAGTTTGAAATAGAAGATGCACAAAAAGAGTCTCATGGTACCGAGATTGTAATGTACCTTAAAGATGAAGAGGATGAGTTTTTAGAGACTTATCGTATTGAAAGCATCATTAAAAAGTACTCGAACCATATTCCATTCCCAATTTTTATGGATAAAGAGAAGACTATTCCTGCAAAAACAGATGATGATGGCAAAGAGATAGAACCTGCAAAAACTGAGATAGAAAATGTACAGATAAACGCAGCAAGTGCACTTTGGACACTCTCAAAAAGTGAGCTCAAAGATGAGGATTACAAATCTTTTTATGAGACTATTGCACACTCTACAGAAGAGCCTTTAACATGGTTGCACCATAAAGCAGAAGGTGCTATTGAATATACTACGCTCTTTTATATTCCAAGTAAAGCACCGATGGATATATATAGAGTTGATTATAAACCGGGTATCAAGCTCTATATCAACCGTGTATTTATTACAGATGATGAAAAAGAGCTTATGCCGACATACCTGCGCTTCCTCCGTGGTGTGATTGATTCAAAAGATTTACCGCTTAATGTAAGCCGTGAGATTTTACAGTCAAATCCTGTAATGAGCAAGATTAGAAATGCATCAGTGAAAAAAGTGCTCTCTGAACTTGCAAAAATGATGAAAAAAGAGCCTGAGAAATATGATACTTTCTATAAAGAGTTTGGCAATGTACTTAAAGAGGGGCTCTACAGTGATTTTGGAAATAGAGAGAAAATTTTAGAACTGCTCAAATTCCACTCGCTCAACTCTGATGAGATGATTACCATCGAAGATTATGTGAAGAATGTAGATGAAGAGAAAAAAGAGATTTACTATTTAACTGCAAAAACATCTCTTGAACTCTTAAAACACTCACCTGTATTAGAGAAGTTCAAAGCACGTGGTATTGATGTACTTCTTTTAAATGAAGAGGTAGATACTATAATCTTCCCAATGGTTACAGAGTACAAAGAGTATAAACTTGTACCTGCGTCAGATGCGAAGTTCGAAGAGAGCGAAGAGGAGAAAAAAGCACAAGAGGAACTTGCAAAATCATATGAGGATTTTACAAAAAAACTTAAAGAGATCCTTGGTGAAAGTGTAAAAGATGTAACTGTTACAACAGAACTTACAGAATCACCGGTAGCTATCAAAGTAGACAAAGAAGACCCTGCTTACATGATGGCGCAGATGATGAAACAGATGGGACAAGCTACTGATACGCCAGAGCCTGCACCTATTTTAGAAATCAATCCAAAACATGAGCTTGTTGCAAAACTCAAAGAGTCTGCTGATGTGAACCTTATAGAAGATGCAGCACATGTTCTTCTTGATCAGGCAAAACTCTATGATGGTCAAGAACTAGATGATACAGCAGATTTTGTTGTACGTCTTAACAGAATCATAGCAAAAGCATTATAATTTTTTTGAATGAGTGTGTGATACATTAACACTCATTCAAATCTCTCTAAAAAACCTCAAAATAAATTGTATAACAGATAAAATATGCTATCTTATGCGTATGATAAAAAAATTTGAACTTTTAAATAAATCACTTGAAAAAGAAGATGTGAAATCAATGGAGGAAGAAGCCTCTAAAATATATACTCTTCTATCGAAAAATGAACTTTCTCATTTGAATCTCTCTCAAGAAGAGTATTCTTCCTCTGAAGCAGTAGAGGAACTTGGACTTGATGAAGAGCTTATTAGTGAACTCGTTGAAGATTATGTCTCCCAAATCATTAGATCCCTTGTACAGTTTGAGTCAAAATTAAAAACTTTACAAGAGTCTCAAATAAAGAGCGACTCTATGGATTATACCCCATTTCGAGAGTTGGCCCATAAAAATTTAGGGGTTGCAAGGAATTTACGCATTAAAGATGCTGAGGTTCTTTTATACGAGTTAATGACAAAAGATGATTTGGAGTATTTGATGTCATGTCTTGAGGCACTAGAAGTCTCTACTATAAAACTTAATCCTCAAAAAGCCTACAATACCTTTAAGCTTATTGAAATCAAAGAGGGGTTTAAGAACTAGTCTTTTAATGAATCTGAAATCTGTTCTAATTTCCCCTTATGTCGTTTAATGATTTTTTGCTCTTTTTTATCAAGAGGCAGCACAAAAGCCAGTAATATAAAAATAAATGAGAATACTACTGCAAGAAGTGCACTGAGAACAATTTTGAGTTTAAAGTCATTCATAACTAGTGATTTTCTTGTCTGTCGTTAGTCATATAAATCCAAAACTCTTTGTGAGAGTAGCCTTTATTGAGAAAATATATTTGAAGTATTGCAACTCTATATAGTGTAATGAGCATCTTTGCATAAGGAATAAAAAGGCTGAGGCTGACAAGAAGGGATTGTTGTTTCTCCCCTTTTGATTCTATCATCTCCTGCATACCTATATTTTTACTGAGATAAACTCCAAAAAGAATGGAAAAGGCGAAGTTTAAAATCAATCCAAAAATCATATATGCTACAAAATCTTGTTCATACATACCAGCTATCATTTTATAAAGTCCTCTCTATTTTGTCTAAAATATTCTAGCAAAAGATTACTAAAAAGTAACACAATTTCTATCTAAAAAAGAGAAACCTAAGATGAAAACTTTATTTAAACATCTTTATAGTACACTAGGAGACAAATTATTAAAAAGGTAATTTTATGGAAGCTAACCTCATAATGGAGGGAGTGAAATTTATGATTTTAGGAATGGGAACTGTGTTCGTATTCCTAGTTGTGATGATTGCATGTATGAACATTATGTCAACACTCATAAACAGATACTTCCCTGAGCCAAAAGCAAGTGCAGATGTACCGGCACAAGGTTCACAAGATAAGAAAAAAATCGTTGCAGCAATTACAGCAGCAATTAAATATCATAGACAAGGGTAAGGATTATAATGGCTAAGAAATTTATAGATGTAATGGATACAACATTCAGAGACGGTTTTCAATCTGTTTTTGGTGGTCGTGTCCTGATGGAAGACTTTTTTCCAGCGGTCGAAGCGGCTAAAATTGCCGGAATAAACCACTTTGAATTTGGTGGTGGAGCAAGATTTCAATCTCTCTATTTTTACCTCAGAGAAGATGCATTTGAGATGATGGACAAATTCCGTGAAATTGTTGGGCCTGATGCAAATCTTCAAACACTTGCACGTGGTGTCAATACGGTTATGCTTGATACAGGGTCGAAAGAGCTTATAGATCTGCATGCAAAGATGTTTAAAAAACATGGTGCTACGACTATTCGTAACTTTGATGCACTCAATGACATTGAGAACTTAAAGTACTCTGCAGAGAGAATTAGCCATCACGGTCTTAAACATGAAGCTGTGGTTACTATGATGGATCTTCCACCGGGATGCCATGGTGCACATACTGTAGAGTTTTATGAAAAGACACTCCGTGATATTATGGATAGTGGACTTCCATATGATAGTATCTGTTTTAAAGATGCATCAGGTACTTCAAATCCTCAAAAAGTTTTTGAGACTATTAAAATGGCAAGAAAACTTCTTGGTGATGATACTCATATCCGTCTACATACACATGAGACTGCAGGCGTTTCTGTAGCGGCATATATGGCTGCACTTGAGGCAGGTGTTGATGGTATTGATATGGCTGCAAACCCTGTAAGTGGTGGAACAAGTCAACCAGATATTTTAACGATGCTACACGCTACAAAAGGTATGAACTATGACCTTGGTGGACTAGAGCTTGGAAAAATTCTTACTTACGAAAAAGAGCTGCAGGCATGTTTGGAAGACTACTTTATGCCGCCTGAAGCGACAATGGTTTCTCCTATTATTCCATTCTCTCCAATGCCGGGTGGTGCATTAACAGCTAACACTCAAATGATGAGAGATAATGGAATTATGGATAAGTTCCCTGAAGTAATTGCCGCAATGCAAGAAGTTGTAGAAAAAGGTGGATACGGTACATCGGTAACACCAGTTTCACAATTTTATTTCCAACAGGCGCTTAACAATGTTATGCAAGGTCCTTGGGAAGCAATCGCACCGGGATATGGACGTATGGTACTTGGATATTTTGGTAAAACACCAGTTGAACCAGATCCAGAAATTGTAAAAATAGCTTCTGAGAAGTTAAATCTTTTACCAACTACAGAAAAAGCACTTGATCTTGCAGATGCTGATCCTGCAAAATCTTTAGAGAGTTGGATAAACAGACTTAAAGAAGAGGATATTGAGATCACTGAAGAGAACATCTTTATTGCAGCTGCATGTCACGATAAAGGTATTGCATTCTTAAAAGGTGAAGGTGAATTAAACGTACGTAAGAAATCTCAAATGGAAGAAGATTGTAAAGGTAAAGGAGAAAGAAAAGAGATGGGTGGAAATTATACAGTAGTAGTAGATGGTCAAAAATTTAGTGTTCAAGTTGCTGAAGGCAGCGGTGATGTTCAAGTAGTTGCAGTAGATGGTGAAGAAGCAGTTGCAGCACCGACTCCAAATGCACCAAGTGGTGAGGGTGTAGAGATCAAAGCACTCCTTCCAGGTAATGTTTGGAAAATCGTTGCTAATCCGGGTCAAAGTGTAAATGAAGGTGATGTAATTATGATATTAGAGTCTATGAAAATGGAGATAGACGTTGTTGCACCAACTGGTGGAGTACTAAAAAGTATCAATGTAGCTACAAATGACAAAGTTGTAGAGGGTCAAGTCGTAGCAGTTATAGGATAATCTATGAAAAGTATTTTAATTAAATTTTTTGCATCAATGATGCTCTTTGCGTTTGCATTCTCTGCAAATGCAGTGGCCTCAGAACATGCAGTAGAATCAACACAAGCTTCAGCACATCAGGAAGAGACGTATAAATCTCAACCAATGGGAGATATGATTGTTAGCTTTTTGAAATCGACTGGTGTAGTTGCTTTAGTGCATCCGCGTGCAGATGAGATGAGTGCAACTGGTCAGCCTATGAGTGATTTTAGTAAGGGTGTTGGACGTATCATTATGATACTTGTAACATTTCTACTCTTTTGGCTTGCTATTGCGAGAGGTTTTGAGCCGTTACTGCTTTTACCAATTGCATTTGGTGGACTCTTAGCAAATATTCCTATTGCAGGAATAGCAGGACCGCACGGCTTTTTGGGAGTTATCTATCAAGCAGGTCTCTCAAATGAACTCTTTCCTATCATCATCTTTATGGGTGTTGGTGCAATGACAGACTTTGGTCCACTTCTATCTAACCCTAAAACAGCACTCTTAGGTGGTGCTGCACAGTTTGGTATTTTTGGAACACTTGTTGGTGCCATGGTTCTTGCACAGATGGGACTTGTTGATTTTACACTAAAACAAGCAAGTGCTATCTCTATCATTGGTGGTGCAGATGGTCCGACATCTATCTTTATTGCGACAAAACTTGCACCTGAACTTCTTGGAGCGATTGCAGTTGCATCATACTCATATATGGCGATGGTACCTATTATCCAGCCTCCGATTATGAGAGCACTTACAACAGAAGCTGAGAGAAAAATCAAAATGAGTACACTTCGTCATGTATCTCGTTTGGAAAAACTAATTTTCCCTCTTTTAGTTTTAATGTTGGCAATTTTGGTGCTTCCAGAATCAACACCACTTATCGGTGCGTTTATGTTTGGTAACTTCTTAAAAGAATCTGGTGTAGTAGAGCGTCTTAATGACACGCTTCAAAATGCACTTATCAACATTACGACTATTTTCTTAGGTCTTGGTGTTGGGTCAAAACTAGCAGCAGATCAGTTCTTGGTACCTGAGACTCTATTTATTATGGCTCTTGGTATTATTGCGTTTGGTGTGGGTACTGCAGCAGGTGTGTTAATGGCAAAAATTATGAACCTTTTCCCAGGTCATAAAATTAATCCACTTATCGGTTCGGCTGGAGTTTCAGCAGTTCCAATGGCAGCACGTGTATCAAATAAAGTTGGTATGGAATATGACCGTACAAATATGCTTCTTATGCATGCTATGGGTCCAAATGTGGCAGGTGTTATTGGTTCAGCGGTTGCGGCTGGTGTACTAATTTCAATGTTCCAATAGATCTTTAAAAATTTAAGTCACCCCATTTACGCTTTAGCGACAGGGGTGTCGGCATTTAGTGCCAGAATCGGCGCAATTGCGTCGTTATTTTCCTCGTCACGTGCTAAAAGCACGCTTCCTCGTCAATGCCTAGCACTTACACCAATCTTTAAATTTTTGTTTTAATTTTATTATGCGTTTTTCTTTTCCATTACAGATACAATCAATGGAATGATGTTATGACTTTTTGTTTTATCTATGAAATCATCAGCTCCTAGACCTTGTGCTTCTCTTTTATTATTATCGCCTGTCATAGAGCTATTGACAATAATAGGAATATTTTTTGTTACAGGATTTGCGCGTAACTTTTGAATGACGGTAAATCCTGACATTTCAGGCATTTCTATATCTGTGATAATGGCAGGAATCTCCGTCTTTTGTTCATCAGAGAGGGCATTGATATAATCTATGAGTTTTTTTCCATCAAAAAACAGCTTCATATTAATATGAGCTTTATTGAAAAGCTGTGTAAGATGTCGTTGTGCGGTTTTTGAATCTTCGGCTATGAGTACCGTACCATCTTTTAGTTTTTTCGGCAATGTAATATTTTGAAGTGTTTCAAGATCGTGATCTACATTTACAAGAGCTTGTGGCAAAACATCTGCAAGCAGTTTTTCATAATCGAGTATAAGACAGAGGCTTCCATCCTCTAGGCGTGTATCGTTAATAACAACACCATCATCTTTGAGTCTGTAACTGTCCGGCGCATGCATCTCATTCCAGTTCTTTTTAAGCACTCTATATGCGGACATAATACGAAGGCCAATAATAACTCCATTAAAATCACATACGAGAATGTTGGAATGGTCTATTTCCTCTTTTGTGAGTGTGACCCCTAGCCATGCCGGAAGATTTAAAATAGGAATCTGCATACCTCTGAGTACAATTGTCCCTTCAAGTAAAGGGTGTGCAGAGGGGAGCTGTGTAAGATAATGATTTTTAGACTCTACCACTTCCCTTGTTTTAAAAACATTGATAGCATAGTATGCTGAATCCTCTTTTTGGCTCACTTTAAAGACTAGTAGTTGTAGTTCATTGTTCTTTGCCAAATTCGTTGCCGCATCGACATTATCAAGTATAGACATACAAAACCTTTGAATTAAATATGCCTTAATACTACCAGAAGTAAAATGAAATATGCTTGAATGTTAGCAAGGAAATGTTAGAATATATCTATTCGTTCAAGAGGAGTATTTATATTGAAAATATTTATGATATTGGTATGTTTGACAACGCTTGCTTTTTCCAAAGTCTATTATGCAAGAGTAGAACCATATGAAGTTCGAGATATTACTGCACAAGTATCGGGTGAGGTTCTGTCTGCTGATAAAGATATGCTTGGTAAAATTCTTTCATCAAAACCTTTTGTTGTGGTTGATGACGAACTTGACCGTGATGAACTTATCTCAGTTCAGGAGAAACTAGAATATTTTCGTGATACACTTAAAACAAATGAGAAGATTTTAGTGAATTTAAAAGATGCATTGAAAAGAAAAAAAGAGAATTTCAAACGCATAGAGTCTTTGAGCATCAAGTCAAAGGTTGAAAAAGATAGAGAGTTTTATGACCTTATAGGAAGTCAAAACAGTTATTTGGCAACCCTAAAAGAGATGAATTCATTAAAAACAAGTATCAGCGATCTTCGTTTTCGTGAAAAACAGCTTAAAAAGACTATTGCAGATAAAAGTGTTGCGGCTAAAGGTTTTGTGCTTTATGCCTTGAAAGTAAAAGAGGGAAGTGTTGTCCAGCCTGGTACTCCTCTAGCAACAGTGGCAGATGTGCATAAGGCTGTGGTGACAATATACCTTGATAGTGATGATCTTTTAGATATTGACAAAAAACATATCTATATAAATGGTCATAAAAGTGCTTATAGACTCACAAGAATTTTAAAAATAGCAGATACAAAAAATATTTCACGATACAGTGCACAAATCATCATGAAACGGCCGAAAATATTTTCTCAAATGGTTAAAATAGAATTAAAAGAGGATAGTAATGAAGAAAAGTAGTGTGAGTGCTTGTCCGCTGGATTGTTATGATGCATGCGGTATTGTATATGATGAAGGAAAAATCAAACCTATAAAAAATGGACATACAAATGGATTTTTATGTCCTCATCTCAATCATTATATGGAGCATAAGAGAATAGAAATGCCGAGATATAAAGGGGTGGAAATATCTATGCAAGAGGCACTTCAAAAGCTTGAAGCAATGCTTCGTTCATCTCTTAAAAGTGATATTTTACATTATCGTGGTAATGGTAATTTTGGATTGATGCAGGAGGTAACAGACCATTTCTTTGCTAATCTTGGAGCGGTGCTGACTGATGGAAACCTTTGTGATGGTGCCGGTGAAGCTGGAATAATAAATGGACGGGGAAGTAATAAAAATATGCCGCTGAGTGAAATAGAAAAATCTGAGGTAGTTATATTTTGGGGAAGAAACCCACATGTGACATCATCGCATATATTACCGCTCATAAAAGATAAAAAGGTCATAGTTATTGACCCTGTAAAAACAAAAATAGCCAAAAGTGCAGATATTTATGTGCAGATAAAACCCCATACAGATATTTATTTAGCTCTTTTACTTGCACGATTCGTCTTTATAAACGATAGCCTTGATGAAGATTTTGTAGAAAAATATGCAAGTGAATTTGAAGAATATTATGAATTGACGCAGGGTGTGCGTATAAAAGCAACATTAGAGAACATAGGTGTAACACTCGGTGATATTGGCGATATACTAGAGATGTGTTTGGACAAACGAGTTGCCATAGTCTGTGGTGTAGGGATACAAAAATATAGAGATGGCGCAGATGTAATGCGAGCCATTGACGCCTTTGCCGTATCTTTAGGACTTTTTGCAAAAGAGGGAAGTGGCGTGGCGTATCTTGGAAACTCGAAAGAGGGAACAGAGAGCCCATTTACAACAAAAGCAAAACGTGTCTCTAAGGTAAATACAAAGTTTGACGAGTTTGAGACAGTTTTTATTCAGGGTGCAAATCCACTTTCACAAATGCCGGATACTTTGAGAGTAAGAAATGCCTTGGAAAAAACAGCAAACATTATTTATTTTGGACTCTATGAAAATGAAACAAGTGAAATAGCTGATTTGGTAATTCCTGCGAAGAACTTTTTAGAAAAAAATGATATACGTACTTCTTACTCGCACAATGGTCTGTTAATGATGCATAGACAGATTGATAGCGATATAGGTATTAGTGAATATGATCTTGCACAGTATTTGTGTCAAAAATTTGAAATTGAATTAAAAAGTGAAGAGGAGTATCTCCAGCACTATAAAAATTTTGGAGTCACACAGATAGATGGCAGTGTAGTTGTTGAGGGCAGAGCTGAACAACCATATAAGGATGGATTCGATACAGATGATGGAGAGTTTGTATTTTTAGAGGAGTTTGAAACGCAGCAAAACTCTAATGAAGATGAGTTTTATCTTATTACCCCTAAGAGTCCGACAAGTTTAAATTCACAATTTAACCGTGCTCAAGAGGTCTATTTACATCCATCTTTAGGTTATCAGAATGGAGATAAGTTAGAAATTAGTTCGGAGAATGGTTCGGTAGTAATGAAAGTCAAAAACAGTGAAGATTTGAGAGATGATACTCTTATGATTTTCAGTGGCACTAAAGGAGTTAATAATTTAACCACTTCAAAACACTCGTATGAAGGAAAAAATGCTGTTTTTCAGGAGAACAGAGTGAAAATTAAACGCTATTGAAGTTTATATATAAGATAAGAATAACTTATTTATAACTTTTAAATTTACTTTTATATTGAAGTGTTATAATTACTCCCTCTTTACCGTAGTGTAAAGCTAAAACTATACCAGTGAAATATTCGTGGTAATAAAAGGAAATATATGAAAAAGTTAGTATTAGGATTAAGCGCATTAGCTATAATGATGTTTATGTCAGGGTGTTCTACAATGCATATGGGGTGGACGGCAGTTACAAAGCAACATAAGCTAGATGATGGTGCAATGGATGCATATGACAAGTTGTTTACAAAAGTAGCTGAAGAGGGTGACCCTGCAAAAGCTATGATGAAAGAGTTCAAAGTTGCCGAAGATGTTTCTGGTGATGATGTAAAAGAGTCTATTACAGCACTTGCTGAAGAATACAACATGAGAGTTACAGGTTATGTAAAAATGTTTACAAAAGAAGATGCAAAACCAGATGAAGTAAAAGAAGCAAGAATTTGGTCTTTATGTTCATTACATATTGCTAAAATCTTCTTAAATCACTCTCGTTATTTTGGTGGTTTTATGCCATGTAGAATTATGTATGTACAGTATGGAAACGGTGATGCTTACTTAATTACTATGGACTTAACTTTAGCAATTCATGGTGGTTACCCATTAGGTGCACAAATGTTAGAGCTAGCAACAAAAGTTGATACAGCGATGACTGAAATTCCTCAGCGTGCAGCAAACGGTGACTTCTAGAGATCTTTTCTAGTTGCTTATTTACTATCCCTTCTATGGGATGGTAAACTTTTAAAAAAATTCTTTCTTTCCCTTTTTTTTCAAATAATCTTATTTAGAAATATAAACCTTTTGTATGATATAATTTATCTATTAAAATAATGAGAATAGATAATGAATATAAAAGAATTAGATAAAAAATACGTACTCCCTACATATGCAAGAGCAGATGTAGAATTTGTGAGTGGTGCAAACGCAACACTTTTTGATGCTGATGGTAAAAAGTACATAGATTTTACTTCAGGTATTGGTGTGGTCTCTGTCGGGCATGCAAATGAGAGAGTAGCTCTGGCTTTGTGTGAGCAGGTCTCAAAACTGACACATACTTCTAACCTTTATTATATTGCACCACAGGCTGAAGCAGCTGCAAAGGTAGTGCAATCAAGTGGATATGATATGCAGTGCTTTTTTGCAAATAGTGGTGCTGAAGCAAATGAAGGTGCTATTAAAATAGCAAGAAAACATGGTGAGCGTGACGGTGAGATAAAAAGATATAAAATCATCACACTTAACCACTCTTTTCATGGACGTACTATTACAACAGTAAAAGCGACGGGTCAAGAGTCGATGCATAACTATTTTGGACCCTTTCCTGATGGTTTTGTCTATGCTGATGGTATAGATGCAATAGAGTCTCTTTTAGATGATCACACTGCTGGAGTTATGATAGAACTCATTCAAGGTGAGGGTGGTGTGGAACCCCAAGACAAGGAAAAAGTACAAAAATTAGCACGCCTTTTAAAAGAAAAAGAGATTCCACTCATAATTGATGAAGTACAAACGGGCGCATATAGAGTAGGAGAGTTTACTGCTTCACAAGCTTATGGTATTGAGCCTGAGATTATTACACTTGCCAAAGGTGTCGGCGGTGGTGTGCCTGTAGGAATTGTCATGACTACCCTCAAAGAAGTTTTAAGTGCCGGTGATCATGGTTCCACTTTTGGAGGAAACTTTTTAAGTGCACGTGCTGTGTGTGAGGTTGTTGACATTTTAAACGAACTTAAGTCAAGTGGTGAACTTGATGCAACTATCACTGCGTTTAACAAAGCATTAGAAGCATTCTATGAAGCACATAGTGAGCTCTTTACCCAAAAAGTCGGCTTTGGTATGATGTGTGGACTGCGTGTGAGAGATGCTCAAACACTCTCAGACATTATTGAAAGAGCAAGACAAAATGGAGTTATTGTCTTAAAAGCAGGAAGAAATACACTACGTTTTCTTCCACCGCTTACAATCACAAAAGAGGAAATTGATGAAGGGTTTAAATCTCTTACTCACGCTGTGTCTGAGCTCTAGCTCACTTTTATTTAGTGCAGAGGAGAATGCTACGCTTGATGGCTTCATATCTGAATATAAAAATCAACAATTTGAGTATGATTATAAAAAGAGTGAAGCAGAGAGCTTAAAGCTGCGTGATTCTTGGATAGCGCCGCTTCGCATAAATTATAACTATTCAAAAAGTAATCCCTACTCAACTGAGCAGCTCAATGAGAGTGCAGGCATCCGAATGGACCAGCCTGTCTTTCAAAGTGGCGGTATTTACTACGGTATAAAGTTTGCAAACGCGAGTAAGCTTTACACCGATGTCTCCATCGATGTTGCCAAACGCAGGATGATAAAAGATGCCATTTCTATTTTAATGCAGATAAAACAGACCTCTTTGCGCATCAAAAGACAAAAACTGCAGATAAAAAACTCCGAAATAAACCTTCTGCAAAAAAAAGAACAGTACCTTAATGGGCAGTTGGACTCAGGTTTTTTAGACAATGCAATTATTCAAAAGAATATTGTTATTCAGGCACTCTATGATATAGAGACAAATAAAGAAAAACTCATTAATAAATTTTCAGCTTTAAGTGATCTTGATTATAAAAGTGTTGCTGTTTTACATCTCGATATGATCACAAAAGATGAATTCTTACACCACAATACCTACATAAAACAGAGTGAATATGAGATAGAGAAAAACCTTTATGCCAAAGATGTTCGTGTTGCAAAGTATCTGCCAAAAGTGAATTTGACTGCTGGATATAGTTGGCAGAAAACTTCTAATCAGCAATTCTCTCCAACATTTCCTGCTTTTTCCGAAGAGAGAAATTATTATAACTATGGTTTTAATCTTTCAGTGCCTATTGACGTAAATACATTCCGTGACATCGAGTCTGCAAAAGTAGATTATTTGAAATCACAGGTCATTAAAAAAGATAGAACGAGAGAGCTTAGTGCTTTGTATGATCAGGTGATGAACAATCTCAAAAACTTTGACAAGAAGATTGCACTGAGCCGTGAGAATAGAAAACTGTATAAAAAACTGCTTGATGATACACAAAAACTCTACGCAAGTGGTTACAAAACAGAGTATGATGTCAAGACTTTGACTAACTCTCTGGCAATTCAAAAGTTAGATACGAAGATATACAAGATAGATAAACAGTTAGAGCTCTTAAATCTTTACGAGATGTATATAAAGGCAGGCAAATAGTGGGTAAGGTGAAATTTAGCGAGTATATGGGCGAGT
>Ga0256829_1001812_pt1 | contig 16865 bp, 15 predicted proteins | sample 131447metaG_FD_185979 | JGI IMG/M metagenome (GOLD analysis project Ga0256829, IMG submission 185979) | Hydrothermal vent microbial communities from Lau Basin, Pacific Ocean - 131-447 | ecosystem: Environmental > Aquatic > Marine > Hydrothermal vents | place: Pacific Ocean: Lau Basin | collected...
ATTTTATACAAAAATAGGGGAAGAAAAACAGGCTTTCGATGTGTGCGATGTGTTGAACGGTATTTCTGACAAACTGGTTTATCGTCATCCGCATATCTATAGTAATGTAAAGGTAACAGATGCCGATGAGGTGGCCGATAACTGGGAAAAACTGAAACTAAAAGAAGGAAAAAAATCGGTTCTTTCGGGGGTTCCCAAATCGTTGCCTCCGTTGTTGAAAGCTTACCGCATGCAGGAAAAAGTAAAAGGTGTTGGCTTTGAATGGGAAAAACGATCACAGGTTTGGGAAAAGGTGGAAGAAGAACTAAACGAATTGAAAACAGAAGTGGAACAAAACAATTCAAAAGAAAAAATTGAAGAAGAATTCGGTGACCTGCTCTTCGCCCTCATAAACTATGCCCGCTATGTGGGTATCAATCCTGATGATGCGCTGGAACGGACCAACCGGAAATTTATACGCCGCTTTCAATATATTGAAACCCAATCGGCCAAAGAAGGCCATAACCTGACAGATATGACGCTGGAAGAGATGGATGTTTACTGGAACCGGGCAAAAAGAAATGAGTAATATTAAATTGGTTGTGGTTTTTCAGATAGAGTGTGTCTTGTGCATTCACATTAACTGTAAGAAAACCAACTAATAAAACGAAAACAAGTAATGGTTTTTTCATCATAACAGGTTTATTATTAAAATCGGCCTAATAAACAATAACAGTTCCTCTATTGAACCATCAGACAATAATCCGACAGTTCATTTTTTTGTTTATTTTTACCAACCAGATAAACATTCATCTTTTCATTCAAAACTGTATGCAGATGGATGAAAGAACTTCGTGGGAAAACAATTAATAACGACTGTTTCCCTGTTTAAAAAAACAAACACACATTCTGAATGAAAATCAACAAATCTGTTATTGCACTGTTCTTTGTCTTGATTTTTTCTGTCCAGTTGTTTGGCCAGGAAAGAAACACAACAGCAGCATTTCCACAATATTCCTACAAACCGGACAAGAATTATTTTAAATCGTATTGGACAGCCATAAAAAAAACGGCAACAGGCCCTGCCCACTGGGGCAAAAAAGAATGGATAGCCCTGGGCGGGGTTGTCGTCGGTGGAACCGTACTCTATATTTACGATGGGCAAATCAGGAATTTTTTCCAGGAACACCGTACTCCAGGTACCGATAAAATATCAAAATACGGTTTTGAACCTTGGGGTAGCGGTTATTATACATTGCCCCTGCTGGGCGGTTTTTATCTTTACGGACTTTCTGCCAGGAACATAAAAGCCCGGCAGGTTGCCATGGCCGGGACACAAGCTTTTATCATGGGGGCCATCAGTGTCGAAATATTAAAAACCATCTTTGGCAGGCACCGTCCCTATCAGGATATTCCGGCCAATCCACGGTTGTGGACAGGCCCGTTTGGGCCATTAGGCTTTAATTCCATGCCTTCCGGGCATACTACGGTAGCGTTTGCCGTGGCTACCGTGTTCGCCTCGGTTTACAAAGATAAACCCTGGGTAGGTGTACTTTCTTATGGATTAGCTACCGGTGTGGCCCTTTCACGGCTTAACGATGACAAACACTGGGCCTCCGATGTCTTTATCGGTGCTGCTTTGGGTTATGCTGTGGGAAAAGTTGTTTACCACATTATGGAAGGACCTAAAAAACTAACCGTGGGCGTATCCAATACAGGAGGCATTGCACTGGTTTACCATTTATAACAAATCACTCATTTACTGTGTCAGTGCATTGATGGCGAAAGAAGCCAGCCAGTGCCCGCCCATATAACTGTCGCCCAAAAGGTTGGGTAGCGAAAATTTCATTTGTCTGTTGGCTACCGGAATGAGATAATCAAACTCCGGATATTGCTTTGCCAAACCATACAGGCACCAGGCCCGGCTGAAGTTCAAACCATCCAGGTGCACCAGGGTACCGTCTTTGCGATCGGAAACAATGCCCGGCGCCAAGGTGAAATCCTTGTTCATCAACCGGGGCAAAAAAACTTTGAGCCAGTGTTTGAAAGTTTTTTCCGGCAATACTTTTCTCATGATATCAACTTCTTCCAATCCTGGCGAAAGAAAATCGTAACCGCTGGGTTCCCACCGTAAGGAATAAGCGCTGTCTTTCAGATAAAAATCTTTGGCGCGTTTGATAATGATCTGCTCAAAAGCCGTGTCGTGAACCGTTTTAGCATAATCCATGGCAAAAGAGAGGCCGAAAGCCGTATTGGTATGCGTTCCCACCCGAATAGGATAGTGTAGACGGGGAAGATAATTTTTGTACAAAGCAACAATTGTATCCGTCAGCGGCTGCAGGTTCGATTCCAACTTGCGTGCCAGTGGAGTGTGCCAGGTGTGCAACTCGGCTGCCAGTTTCAGTAGCCAGGCCCATCCGTAGGTTCGCTCGAACAGATGATTTAATGGCGGTTTAAAATATGCCGCTTCCCGAAGGATGTTCTCTTTCGATATCTGTTCTTGTAATACAGCCCGAATGGTGTCTGCTTCCTTTAAATCGGGAAATACTTTCAACAGTTTCACCAACGACCAGTGACCATGCACCGATGAATGCCAGTCGAAACAGCCGTAAAAACAGGGATGCATTTGGCGTGGTGTCTTAAGGTCTTTGTCTGATGTCAGTACTTCGCCGGGTTTGTTGGGATACTCTTTGTGAATGCATTTCAGCGGCAGCTTCACCAATTTTTCTGCTTCCTGCCGCGTTAGATGAAGGGGCCGGACGGCAACACTGTTTTTTTCATTGACAGGCTGTTTTCCCGATTGGCATCCGGCGAAAGCCAGCATCAGGAAAGGGATAAGGAGGTATTTCATGGGAAATCTGTTTTTTTCTTATTCTACGAATTTAAGAAAATTTAAAATAAGGACATTTGTTATTTTAGAATTTTGTCGATTTTTAAAACAACAGATGGCTTTATTTCAAGCTGTCCAAACATCTCCCTTTGAAAACGTTCACCTGAATAACGTAGTCGGCCAGGAAGTGTAAAATCTATAAGTAATAAAATAATCAATATGCTGAGATTCTTCTCCGCCAAAGGCGGATCAGAATGACAAAAGTAAAAACATAATCTTTTGAGAACCGTTTTTTTCACTTCAAAGCACCCCCGGGAACACTGCCTTCCGGTTTTTCGGGTAGTCCGGAAAATAGCGGTGGTACCACCGGTGATGGTCCAGCGCCCGCGGAATGAGGTTGGCCGCTGTCCATAAAGCAAAGGAAAAAGCCGGCAAACACCATCCCATTATCGCCCAACCGCACCATTCGATAATTTCGCCCATCAGATTAGGGGAAGAGACTTTTTCGAATAACCCGCCATACGGAATGTAATAACCTTTTTTCCCTCCGCTGCGTAAGCCAAGTAATGCCTGATCAGAAGAAATGTTAATGTACATGCCCGTAAAAAACAAAATAATCCCCACAATAAATTGCCAGCTCCAAAACCACGATATGGGGTAATTGTTACTGAGCGTACCAAACCAGTAACCGTTGAAAAAGCCATTGGAAAAATTAAAAAACAGTGCCAACAATACAATCAGCCAAGGCATTTGTTTTCCGTTTTCCCGAATGCGAAAAGGAAAAATAAAAATCCGGTTGATATAATGCAGCATGAACAAACCGTAAAAAACATAAACAGGTGCTGTTTTTTCCCCGTTGCCTTCAAAAAAGAAATATGAAAAAACAACTGCCACAGGCAATTCCATCAAAAACCACCCCAACCTGTTTTTCACCATTGGTCCCCAGGTATTCCTGGAATGACGGCCATAAGGAACCGTAACATGCAATAAAATGGGAAAGATCACTACGGCCAGCGCCATCCAAATATATAGAAGCCGGTAATAAAGCGTACCTGAAATCATTGCTCAAAGATATTGATGTTTTTTAAACCACTCAATGGTGTCGGCCAAACTTTCTGCAAATGATCTGTGCGAAAAGCCCAATGTTTTTATTGCTTTTTTATTAAGAATATTATGATTGGCCGATTGCAATATGGCCAGGCTTGTTTTGGTATACAAAGGCTCCTGCTTTTTCAGTCTGGCATACATCACGATAAATGGTACGCCTGCATGGGCAAGCCAGAAAGAGAAAACCGGCATCCGGCATTTTTTGTTGGCTTGTTCACAAGTCATTTTAGCCAGAGTTTTCAGGCTTTGCCATTCACCTGAAAGCAAATATCGCTCTCCGGGTTTTCCCTTTTTTATGGCGTTCACGGCAGCCTGCGCCACATCGCGCACATCCACCCAGTTATAGCCGCCCGGAACCAGGCCCGGAAGAGTCTGGTTGTAAATTTTTTGGATAACCCGACCCAGATAGGATGGTTGATAATCGCAAGGCCCGACAATAGCCGTAGGATTGAGTACTACCACCTGAAAATCATCTTCATTTTGTTCCAGTATCCAGGCTTCAGCCAGGGCTTTGGTTTTTCCATAAAACATTCCCGAGGACAAAGCCAACGGGCGCTGTTCATCCACGGGCATGTTTAACGGCTGTTGTTGTAAAGCATGGACAGAACTGAAATGAATAAACCGTTTCACCCCGGCTTTCCTGGCAGCAAGACCCAGATTTTGGGTTCCTTTCACATTGATTTTATAGACTTCTTCATAGCTTTCGCTGCCGATAGATATTTTTGCCGCCAAATGAAAAACCACATCCCTGTCACGACAAAAATGTTCAAGGAGTACCGGATTATCCAAATCACCTTTTACAGTTTCAATATCCAGACCTTTCAGGGCACGGCTTCCGGAATGTATCAAAACCCTCACTTCATGCCCTTCATCCAATAAAAGCCGGGTAAGACAGGCTCCTACATGACCATTGGCTCCGGTAACGGCAACTTTCATAAATGATTTTTCGCCGAAAGGTAGAAAAAAACTTGTTATATCGGTATTCTTTACAAGAACATCATTTCACCAAATGTTTTCAAAGTGCTTACCATTGATGATAGAGATGACTTTATTTTTGCAGCAGGATAAGTGCTTCTTTTACGATTAATACCGGAATTTGACAGGTTCGGTCTTCACAAACACAAATCAGCGTTTTGCGGGGAACAAAACTGGTTTTTCAACATGGCGGGAAAAAATATTGATAAAATAATGGAAGCCGGGACTTATTTTTGGTGTTAGTGCGGACGAAGCAAAAACCAGCCATTTTGTGACGGTTCGCACCGGAGCACTTCTTTTCGTCAGGTAAAAGTGGTACTTGTTGAACCACAACGGGTAAAATGGTGTATGTACCGTCATAGCAAAGAGAGGCATCTTTGCGACAATTCACAATGCGGGCTGTAATTTTTACAACTTAATTGTTCAGGATTCAATGTAGACAGGGCCATGCATTAAATTACATTTACGGAATAATTCTATCCAAATATGGAATATTTACCTATTTGGGAATTATTCTCAAAGAGGGAAATTGTTGTTTGTTTTTTACTCTCTGTTTACTGTGCATTGTTTATCAATCCTATACAAAAAAAGGCATATGTTTTGATGCATCTTTCATTGTACATTCGGGAAAATACAAAAACCAGGAAAAAATTTATTCTCAAAATGAGAACTTTCCATTTTTTGGAAACTTTTTTATGGTCATAAAGTAAAAATTATTAATAATAGTGAATTATGGCGGGAACGAAACGACCTTTAAAGATTTTTGTTGTTGAAGATAATTTGTTTTATGGAGAACTCTTAAAACGTCATCTATCTTTAAACCCGGACAATGAAGTATATCTTTTTAAAACAGGAAAAGAATGTTTGGACCATCTTTACCAGAAACCTGATTTGATTTCGTTAGATTATGGTTTGCCTGATATTCCGGGAGATAAAGTATTGAAAAAGATCAAGGCAGATTATCCCGAACTTCCTGTAATTATTGTATCGGGGCAGGAAGATATTAAAACTGCGGTGAGCTTGCTCAGGGGAGGAGCTTATGACTATTTTGTTAAAGATGATGACACCAAAGACAGGCTGTGGAATGCGGTAAATAAAATAAGACAACACATGAACCTGCGGGATGAACTGGATGTATTAAAAGACGAAATTGAACAGAAATATGCTTTTCGAAACGTAATAAAAGGCAGCAGCCCCGCACTAAAAAAAGTCTTTGCGCTCATGGAAAAAGCCATTCATTCTAACATAACTGTTTCTATCACAGGCGAAACAGGGACCGGTAAAGAACTGGTTGCCAAGGCAATACATTACAACTCACCACGGGCCAAAAACCCTTTTATCCCCATTAACGTTTCTGCCATTCCCAACGAACTGATAGAAAGCGAGCTGTTTGGTTATGAAAAAGGGGCTTTTACAGGCGCCAACACCCGGAAAATCGGAAAGTTTGAACTGGCAGAAGGCGGAACCCTGTTTCTCGATGAAATAGCAGAAATGGATGTCAATATGCAAACCAAACTTTTGCGGGTTATTCAGGAGAAAGAACTCACACGTATTGGCGGACATGAAGTCATAAAAACAGATGTACGTCTTATTGTTGCCACCCATTGCAACCTGGCCGAGGAAGTGAAAAAGGGAAACTTCAGACAAGACCTCTATTATCGATTGTTGGGTTTACCCATTGAATTACCGCCGTTGCGAAACAGGGGTTTGGATATTATCCTGCTTGCCAAATATTTTGCAGAACAATATTGTAAAGACAACGGATTAGAACAAAAGATATTTACGAAAGCCGCCCAAGACAAATTAATGAGTTACAATTATCCTGGCAATGTGCGCGAGCTGGCCGCCATTGTCGAACTGGCTGCAGTTATGTCCGATGGAAAATACATTGACGAATCCCACATCACCTTTAACTCGTCTGGTTTACCATCCGACATTTTATCGGAAGAAATAACCCTCGATGGCTACAACAAAAAAATTATCCGTTATTTTTTAGAGAAATATGATGGCAATGTTGTAAAAACTGCAGAAAAACTGGGTATAGGGAAGTCGACACTTTACAGAATGCTTAAAACCAAAAATATTTAAAATGCCCGCCAAAAAAGATAAACTTTCCTTGCTGCGTGAATATCTCGGCAACGATGACCAGCAAATAAAGGAAATGCTCGAATTGTTTCTGCAAAATATTCCCAATGACCTGAACGAACTTTCTTTGGTTTGTAAAAAAAACGATATTGATAGTATCCAAAAAACAGCCCATCGCCTGAAATCTTCTGTCAGGTTCTTCGGCCTGGATGATGTGGCTACCCTTCTGCAACAGATAGAAATATCTTCAAAAGAGCAACCAGACTTTGAACAACTGGATAAGCTGACAAAACAGATAAACAAACTAATGGAACAAGAACTTATTCGGTTTGAGAAAATGCTTTCCCTGTTTTAAAAGAACTATGTCCCTCCGGATTTTATTGTCCCAACATATTTTTTAGAATCCACCCTTATTTATTTAGAAACTGTATTTATCTGTTTTATAATATATTAATAATATTTTATATCGAAATACATAAATCTTTTTAAGGAAGGTTTTAAAACCGAACATCGGTTGTACTGCCCCATCGATATTAACCCTTTTTCACAAACCTGTGTATAATATTTTTGTAGTTTTGCAGTTCAATTTAAATTTAATCTAAATAGAAATGTTATGAGTGACAAAAAGAAAGACAATCACGTTTTGGAGGAAGTCACTACCGGAGAATATAAATATGGTTTTGTAACAAAGATAGAGACAGACCAGGCACCTAAAGGGCTTACCGAAGACACCATTCGGTTTATTTCAAAAAAGAAAAACGAGCCTGACTGGTTGTTGCAATTCCGTCTGAAAGCTTTCAGGCACTGGCTTACACTGGAAGAACCGGATTGGGCATTATTGCACCATCCTCCTATTAATTACCAGGATATTATTTATTATTCGGCACCAAAACCCAAAAAAGAGCTGGAAAGCCTTGATGAAGTTGACCCCGAGCTGCTTGACACTTTCAGCAAATTGGGGATTTCCTTAGAAGAACAAAAACGCCTGAGTGGCGTTGCCGTTGATGCTGTCATGGACAGCGTATCTGTCAAAACCACTTTTCAGGAAACACTGGCCAAGCACGATATTATATTTTGTTCCATCAGTGAAGCGGTTAAAAATCACCCCGATCTGGTAAAAAAATACCTTGGGACAGTGGTACCATACACTGATAATTATTTTGCTGCTTTAAATTCGGCCGTGTTTAGCGATGGCTCATTCTGTTATATTCCCAAAGGGGTACGTTGCCCTATCGAGCTTTCTACTTATTTTCGAATTAATGCAGCCAATACCGGACAGTTTGAACGGACATTGCTCATTGCAGATGAAGGTGGTTATGTGAGTTACCTAGAAGGTTGTACAGCCCCTATGCGTGATGAAAACCAGTTACATGCCGCTATTGTTGAAATCATTACCCACGATAATGCCGAAATAAAATATTCAACAGTACAAAACTGGTATCCGGGCGATAAAGAAGGAAAAGGCGGAATTTACAATTTTGTAACCAAACGCGGTTTATGCAAAGGCCGTAACTCAAAGATCAGTTGGACACAAGTGGAAACAGGCTCAGCCATCACCTGGAAATATCCCAGTTGTGTCTTGCTGGGCGACAATTCAGTGGGTGAGTTTTATTCTGTTGCCGTTACCAACAATTACCAACAGGCAGATACCGGAACCAAAATGATCCATTTGGGAAAAAATACCAAAAGCACTATTATATCCAAAGGTATTTCCGCCGGGAAAAGCAACAACAGTTACCGCGGGCTGGTTAGGGTATCGAAAAAAGCCGATAATGCCAGAAATTACTCGCAGTGCGATTCGCTGCTATTGGGAAACCAGTGTGGTGCACATACTTTTCCATACATAAAAACAGAAAATGAAACAGCCATTGTGGAACATGAAGCCACTACCTCAAAGATCTCCGATGACCAGTTATTTTATTGTCAACAACGGGGCATTGATATGGAAAAAGCCATCGGCCTGATCGTTAATGGCTATGCAAAACAAGTGTTAAACAAGTTGCCCATGGAGTTTGCCGTGGAAGCACAAAAACTGCTGGCCATTACACTGGAAGGAAGTGTGGGATAAAAAACGGTAACGATGATTGACAACCGAATGACAACCGAATGACCATTGAATCACAACAGATTGACAACAGATTGACAACCGAATGACCATTGAATGACAATAGAATGACAATCGAATGACCATTGAATCACAACCGAATAATCATTGAATAACAATTAAATAATCAATAAAAAAGAATACAAGATGCTTTTAAACATAAAAAATTTACACGTTTCCATTGATGGAAAAGAGATCATTAAAGGATTAAATTTCAGCGTCAACCAGGGGGAAGTTCATGCCATAATGGGCCCCAACGGTACCGGAAAAAGTACGCTGGCTGCCGCCATTACAGGCCGCGAAGGATATGAGATAACCCAGGGGGAAATCATTTATAAAGGTCAGGTCATCAATAACTGGTCGCCAGACAAAAGAGCCAATGAAGGGGTTTTTCTGAGTTTTCAGTATCCCATTGAAATACCCGGTGTCAGTATGACCAATTTTATGCGTACAGCCATCAATGCCAAAAGGGAATACCTTGGTAAGACACCCATTTCTGCCAAAGAATTCCTGAAAAAAATGGAAGCGAACAAAAAGCTGGTACAGATTCAGTCAAAACTAACCAACCGCTCGGTAAACGAAGGTTTTTCGGGTGGCGAAAAAAAGAAAAATGAAATATTCCAAATGGCCATGCTTGAACCCAAACTGGCTATCCTTGACGAGACAGATTCCGGGCTTGACATAGATGCATTAAGGATTGTTGCCAATGGAGTTAATCAGTTAAAATCCGAAGAAAATGCTTTTGTGGTCATTACCCATTATCAGCGTCTCCTGGATTATATTGTCCCCGATTTTGTTCATGTTATGTATGATGGACGCATTGTAAAATCAGGCGGGAAAAAACTGGCACTGGAGCTGGAGGAAAAAGGTTATGAGTGGATTAAAGAACAGTTTGAAGCATAATTTGGTGAAAGAAAACGTTGCTATGGAAAAAGAAGAAAAAAAAATATACTCCCCATCCGAAGAAAAATTTATCCGTCATTTCTCAGACAATTTTGACGAAATAAGCCGCCATGATTTCCCTGAGGCAAAAAGAATGCGCCAACAGGCTATGGAAACATTTCGTCAGTCTGGTTTCCCTGATAAAACATTTGAACGCTGGCGCAATACTGACCCAAAAGGTATTTTTCCTAAAAACATGGAAATATTCGACGCAGAAGTTCCTTATGAAAAGAAACTGAGTGAGATTTTCGTTTGTGAGGTGCACGATTTTGAATCCCGTATTATTTCTGTGCTCAACGGAAGTTATTACCAGGCAGGAGAAGAAAAAATTACCATTGATAAAAATGGTGTTATCGTAGGCAGTTTGGCCAAGGCCATGCAAAAATATCCTCAACTGGTAAAAAAGCACCTGGGCCGGATTATGCCGCAACAGGATGGTTTTAAAAACATAAATACGGCGCTGGCAGTGGATGGTGTTTTTATCTATGTCCCTGACAATATAAAGGTGGAAAATACTTTCCAGATTATCAATATCCTGAACAAACCTAATTTGGCCGTTAACATTCGAAATCTTGTTATCTTAGGGAAAAATTCCCATCTACAGTTGTTACATTGTGATGACTCCGTAAACCGCCATGGCGGATTGATCAACAAAGTCAACGAAGTTTTCCTCGATGAAAATGCAGAACTGGAACTTTACAAATTGCAAAACCTCAACGACAAAACCACACTTTTGAACCAAACGGCTATTGACCAGTCAGCAAACAGTCGACTGAAAATCAATGCGTTTTCACTGAACGGAGGTATGATCCGCAACGAAATATTCGATTTGATGAACGGGGAAAATGCCTGGTCGGATATTCACGGATTATATTTGATGGATCAAAAACAACATATTGATAATCAGGTAAATGTTTTTCATAACAAACCCGGTTGTACCAGCAATCAGCTTTTCAAGGGTATTCTCGACAATGAAGCTTCAGGCGTTTTCAACGGATATATTTACGTGAAACGTTATGCACAACAAACCAATGCATTTCAGAAAAACAGCAATATCCTGCTGACTAAAACAGCCCGTATAGATACCATGCCGCACCTGGAAATTTATGCTGATGATGTCAAGTGCAGCCACGGGGCTTCTGTTGGCCAGTTAGATGAAGAAGCCATGTTTTATCTCATGCAGCGCGGTATTCCGTTTACCGATGCACGCATGCTGATTATGTACGCCTTTACGGATGTTATCATCAAAGAAATTTCCATTGAGCCTTTACGCATCAGCATTGAAGATATGGTTAAACGCCGTCTGCGTGGCGATTTATCCATTTGCGACCGCTGTGTGTTACATTGTAGCCATCCGGACCAACCGGTGATTTTTGATATTGACATGAATAAAATTTAAGATTATGGATATTGAACGGATAAGAAAAGATTTTCCCATTCTTGACCAACAGGTCAACGGACAGCCATTGGTCTATTTCGACAATGCGGCCACCACACAAAAACCTTTGGCCGTCATCCGGCGAATATCCGATTACTACCTGAAAGAAAACAGCAATGTACACCGTGGGGTACATCATCTGAGCCAGGTAGCTACCGAAGCCTATGAAAATGCCCGAAATTTTGTTGCAAATTATATCAATGCCGAAGACAGTAAAGAAATCATCTTTACCCGTGGTACCACGGAATCCATTAATTTGCTGGCCACCGTGATGCGTTCGTGGATACTGCCCGGCGATGAGATCGTGATTACCGGCATGGAACACCACTCCAACCTGGTGCCTTGGCAACAGTTGTGTGAAAGCAGCGGGGGAAAGATTAAACTGAAAGTGCTTCCGGTGAACCTGGATGGCACGCTGGATTTGGGTTTTCTGGAAAAAATGCTCACACCACAAGTTAAACTGCTGGCCGTAACCCATATTTCCAATGTGCTGGGAACCATCAATCCGGTGAAAGAAATAGTGGAACTTGCACACAAAAAAGGTGTTCCGGTTCTGTTGGATGGGGCGCAGGGCATCGCCCATGCCAAAGTGGATGTTCAGGAACTCGGAGTGGATTTTTATGCTTTTTCAGGACATAAGATTTACGGACCCATGGGAATCGGCGTCCTTTACGGACGGTTTACCTGGTTGAAACGACTTCCCCCCTATCAGTTTGGTGGCGAGATGATTGATCGCGTTACATTTAAAAAAACCACTTTTAATGAGCTGCCGTATAAATATGAAGCCGGTACTCCCAATGTAGTAGGCGCTTTGAGCCTGGAAACAGCATTACGTTATGTGCAACAAACCGGTTTGGAAAAAATTTTTCAACACGAAGACAAACTTTTGAAATATGCCACAGAGAAACTGAAGGAAATTGAAGGGGTTCGCATTTTCGGCCAGGCCCCAAACAAAGCAGCCGTTGTTTCTTTTTTGATAGACGACATTCACCCTTACGACCTCGGGATGCTACTCGACCAAATGGGCATTGCCGTGCGTACAGGTCATCACTGTGCCGAACCACTTATGAATTTTTACTGTATCCCGGGAACGGTGCGCGCCTCTTTTGCCATGTACAATACGTTGAAAGAAGTAGACATTTTTATAAATGCTGTAAAAAAAGCGGTGGGAATGTTGAGGTAAAGCAGAAAAAAGTTTTGTAAGGGTCTTAAATTATCAAAACCTGCAAAAAATGCAAGTTTTGATAATTCTTGCTTACATTTGCATTATGAATAAACTGATTGAAAGAAAAGAGTATCTGGATAAATTATTTGCCTACAGAGATAAAAATATTATCAAAGTGGTAACGGGATTACGCCGTTCGGGTAAGTCCACACTCCTTGAAATGTTCAAAGATAAACTGCTTGTATCTGGAATTAAATCAGGACAAATACAATTTTACAATTTTGAATTGCCTGAAAACTTTTTAAATAAATCCTGGGATAACATTTATTTTGAGATAAAATCAAGATTACAAACGGATGAAATGAATTACATCTTCCTTGATGAAATTCAGAATATTACCGATTTTGAAAAGCTGGTTGACGGTTTATATGCTACTAAAAATGTTGATGTTTATATTACAGGTTCCAATGCCAACCTGCTTTCAAGCGAATTGGCAACTTTATTAAGTGGCCGGTACATTGAAATTTCGATTCTTCCGTTTTCTTTTGCTGAATATTTGAAAAGCCGGAACATTGATACGGGCAATATATATTTGAATTACGAAGCACTGTTCTACGATTATGTAAATGAAACATCACTGCCAAAAGGTGTTGATTTACGGGAAAAAGGTTATGATAAAGTTTATGAATATCTCGAAGCATTATACAATACAATTATCGAAAAAGACATCACGCAGCGACATAAAATTTATGATAGACGGGCATTTGGTAATGTAGTCAGGTTTTTAGCCAACAATATTGGTAATCGGGTTTCACCCAATAGCATTTCTAAGGCATTAAAAGCGGACAATCAAAATGTGCATCACGCCACAGTTGAGAAATTCATCGATTATCTCGTGGAAAGTTTTGTGTTTTACAGGGTAAACCGTTTCGATATCAAGGGGAAAAAACAACTTGCCACACAGGAAAAGTATTACATTGTTGATTTGGGATTGTTAAATGTGATGGTTGGGAGAGAAAGGACTGCGGATAAAGGCCATATTCTTGAAAATATTGTTTATCTCGAACTTTTAAGAAGAGGTTACAAAGTTTGGACTGGCAGGCTGCGTAATAATGAGATTGATTTTACAGTCAAAAATAATTTAGGGGAAATAGGATATTATCAGGTATCCTGGGAATTGTCCAATATAGAAACCGAAAAGCGGGAATTTTCAATCTTAGGATCCCTTAAAGACAATTACCCTAAATTTTTGCTTTCTACAGAATCTTTTACCCGGAACAAAAACGGAATAATTCATAAAAATGTATTTGAATGGTTGTTAAAGAAAGGGCAACCGTATTACAACGTATAAAAACAAAAATACCATGACCATAGCAGAAAAAGAACAAGAAGTTTTGGAAGAGTTTTCTATGTTTGAGGACTGGATGGACAAATACGCCTACCTCATCGAATTGGGAAAAGAACTTCCGTTAATAGATGAAAAATATAAAACCAACCAATACCTCATCTCAGGCTGTCAGAGCCGGGTATGGCTGCATGCCGAACTCAAGGAGGGAAAAATGTTTTTGACAGCCGACAGCGATGCTGTTATTACAAAAGGTATTATCAGCCTGCTTGTCCGGGTATTGTCGGGACACACCCCGGCAGAAATCCTTGCTGCCAAATTGGACTTTTTGGAACAGATCGGGCTGAAAGAACATCTTTCGCCCACCCGTGCCAACGGCCTCTCCTCCATGGTGAAACAAATTATGTTGTATGCACGTGCTTTTCAAATTAAATCAAAAGAGAAAAAATCATGACCCCTGAAGAAAAAAAAGTATTGGAAGAAAAAATCATCAACGTTTTAAAAAACGTGTATGATCCTGAAATTCCAGTCAATATATACGAACTCGGGCTTGTTTATGAACATAAGGTGGATGATGAAGGAAATGTAAAAATCGTTATGACCCTCACTGCCCCCAATTGCCCGGTCGCTGATGTTTTGCCCCAACAGGTAAAAGAAGAAATATCCTATCTCTCAGGTGTGAAAAATGTAGATGTGGAAATTACATTCGACCCTCCCTGGGATATGGATATGATCTCTGACGAAGGGAAACTGGAACTGGGATTGTTATAATCGCCTTATAATCGCCGCCTTATTTTTAAAATCCGAAAAAGGAAACATTGTGGTCATTTTTCCTGACCGGGGCGAAAAATATTTAAGTACAACTTTATTTAATTGAAGCTTAGTTTATTGCAAGACCAATCCGTTTAAGGTTTTGAAAAAATATAGATAAATAATTGTCAGTTTCAAAAAACTTTTACATTTGTCCCCATGATTATGGACAATATCAGCAACATGAGGTGGATCATTCTTTCGATACTTATTTTAAATAGGTGTTGACGGGAGAATTTGTAATCTGTTGCAAGATAAATACAAACTTCCCGCCACAAACGGGAAGTTTTTTTTTGTGGCAGGGACAGCAAACGTACAAAAAATGAAAAAAACTAAAACAAGTGAATTATGAGCGACAAAATTATTGTTTTTGACACCACCCTGCGGGATGGCGAACAGGTTCCCGGTTGTCAGTTGAACACAGTGGAAAAAATTGAAGTAGCCAAAGCCTTGGAAACCCTTGGCGTGGACGTTATCGAAGCCGGGTTTCCCATTTCCAGTCCGGGCGACTTCCACTCGGTGGTTGAAATTTCAAAAGCGGTCAGCAACCCGGTGATATGCGGACTGACCCGTGCCATTGAAAAAGACATTGAAGTGGCTGCCGAAGCCTTGCAATACGCCAAAAAGAAAAGAATCCACACCGGTATCGGTACTTCGCCATACCACATCAAATACAAGCTGAATTCCACGCCCGATAAAATCCTGGAGCAGGCTGTGGCCGCCGTGAAATATGCCAAAAAGTTTGTGGAAGATGTGGAATTTTACGCCGAAGATGCCGGACGCAGCGACAACGCCTACCTCGCCAAAGTGGTGGAAGCGGTAATTGCAGCCGGCGCTACTGTCGTCAACATCCCTGACACAACCGGATATTGCCTTCCACATGAGTTTGGCGAAAAAATCCGTTATCTCATGGAAAATGTCCCCAATGTGCACAAAGCCACCATTTCTACACATTGCCACAACGATTTGGGTATGGCAACGGCCAACACCATCGAAGGGGTGCTTAACGGCGCCCGTCAGGTGGAAGTGACCATAAACGGTATCGGTGAAAGGGCCGGCAACACCTCGCTCGAAGAGGTAGTAATGATTTTGAAAAACCACAAAGATTTACCTTTTTATACCGACATCAATACCAAACAGATTTTCAAAACCAGCCGTCTGGTATCTTCGCTTATGAACATGCCGGTACAGCCCAACAAAGCCATTGTGGGGCGCAACGCTTTTGCCCACTCTTCGGGCATTCACCAGGATGGTGTATTGAAAAACCGTGAAAACTACGAAATTATTAATCCCAAAGATGTGGGCATAAAAGAATCAAGTTTTGAGCTTACAGCACGCAGCGGACGGGCAGCTCTGAAATACAGACTGAAAAATCTTGGCTACAGTTTTGCTAAAAAAGAAATTGATAAAATTTATGAAAAATTCCTGGCTTTGGCCGACAAGAAAAAAGATGTGAAAGACGATGACCTGCGTGCCCTTATCGGGAAAGCTTCACGAAAAGACCACAAAGTCAAACTGGAACTCTTACAGGTCATTTGCGGAAAATCGGCCGTTCCCATGGCCACGGTTCGCCTGAACATCAATGGCGAAGAGCATGCGGCCACCGCTTCGGGAAACGGCCCCATCGATGCTGCCTTTACGGCCGTAAAACAAATCATAAAACGGAAAGTTTATTTGGAAGAGTTTCTTATTCAGGCTATTACCCGCGGTAGCGACGACCTGGGAAAAGTCCATGTGCAAATTGAAAACCGCGGGAAGCTCTACTACGGCTTTTCGGCCAGCACTGATATCATTACCGGTGCAGTGGAAGCTTTTGTGGATGCCATTTCTAAAATCATTTAAAAAAATCTGTCTTTCGTGAAACCAAAAACATTATTCGACAAAATATGGGACAGCCATGTGGTGGATTCCGTACCCGACGGGCCCGATGTGCTGTACATCGACCGGCATTATATTCATGAGGTAACCAGTCCGCAGGCTTTCAGCGGGCTCCGCAAAAGGGGCATTCCGCTCTTCCGGCCCGAACGCACCCTGGCCACCGCCGACCACAACATCCCCACACAACACCAGGAGCTGCCCATCCGC
>Ga0256829_1001813_pt1 | contig 16864 bp, 14 predicted proteins | sample 131447metaG_FD_185979 | JGI IMG/M metagenome (GOLD analysis project Ga0256829, IMG submission 185979) | Hydrothermal vent microbial communities from Lau Basin, Pacific Ocean - 131-447 | ecosystem: Environmental > Aquatic > Marine > Hydrothermal vents | place: Pacific Ocean: Lau Basin | collected...
AAAAATATTATCTACTCCTAAAGTTAGCTCAATACTTTTTGCAAAACGCTTAGTTGCTCTTAAATTTAGTGTAGCGTAAGAGGCTATTTTCTGTTCTGCATTCTCTTTGTCTATGTCACTCCACGCATCTGACACAATAGCTTGTGCTTTAAATTCCAAACTTTCATCATACTCATAATTTACCGATGTGTTTAACTTAAGAGGTGGTATATCTGGCATATTTGTGCCTTTTTGTTTTGCAAGTGGTCTATCTTTAGTGCCTTTTTGGTATGCTAATGCATATTCAAAATATAGTGACTCTGTAGCCATATACATTCCGCTTACATCAAGACCATATACTTTAGCATCTACATTTTCATAAGCATTAGTAGATGCACCTTTTGCATTTACATTACTTGCATTAAATGCTATGAAGTTTTGTAATTTAGAGTAGAAAAGTTTTGCTTTTATATTACTATTTTCATAACTCTTATCTACCCCTACATCAAACTCATAGTTTATGGTGTCTTGCAAGTTTGGAGTACCTACAGAATTACCCATAGTTCCCATAAAATATAGTTCTTTAGCGTCAGGCACTCTTGATGATTTACCAAATCCTACAAAGTACTTTGTGTCATTATCGGTTTTATAGTGAAGCACTCCATACCCATTTAGTTCACTATAGCTATTATCTTTTTGTTTTGGATTTGCAGATTTTATACTAGTAGCATCATAACGAAACCCTAAAGATAGTGATAGTTTTCCCATATATAGAGTGTCTTCTAAAAATAGTGCCTTATTTAGTGTATTTACGTCCCAAATACTATGAAATTTTGAAGATGGAAATGGATTATCATTTTTAAAGTAAGCACCGTCCCAGTTACGGAGACTATAGTCTAAACCCATGCTAAAAGAGTGGTTTTTAATGTTAAAACTATTTTTTATCTTTATGCCTTGTGTTTTTGTAGTGAGTGCATGAGTCACATAAGATACCTCACCCAATTTACGGTATTTTGTTGACATTGGGTGTTTTACGTCAGATTGATATAGTTGAAATGAGAGTTTCTTTGAGTATCTTCCTGCATCTTTTGCTACATATTTTACATTATAGATATTTGAATTATCATACAAAGCGTCCATCTTGGTCGATGGGTACAATATATTGTCAGACCTATTTGCCGTGTAAGATAGCTCTAGCTCTTGATTGTCTGTAATGTCCCAAAACATTTTTGTCATTAATGTTTTTTTGACAAATGCATCAAGATTTTTATATCTATCTTGATACTGTGCGGTAGAGGAAACTAATTTGGCTTTTATGTTTTTATCTATCTGCCCTACAAAGTCATCACCATTACCATCTTTGTACTGCTTACTACTTTCTGTAGAAGTAGAGAGTAAAAAACGCACCGCACCAGTGCCTCCACTTAAACTTAAAGCAGATTTTTTATAGCCAAAACTTCCCATACCTAGATTTAGTTCTCCAGATAGCTCTTTTTTTGGCTTAATAGTATACACTTTGACACCTGCGGACAATACACCAAAATCTTCTACATTAAAAGGGCCTTCGTTTATCTCTATATACTCGACATTGTTTGTTAAGATGTGTGAAATAGGTGGGTCCATTCTATTTGGACAAGCACCATTGACCTTTGTTCCGTCTATGATTACAGATATATTATCCTTTTTTTGACCTCTTATGCGAATATCATTTGCAATACCTGAACGTCTCACCAAAGAGACAGAAGGAGACTGCTTAAACAACGCTTCACCCAAATCTGCCGATTTTATATCTTCACCACTCACATCTTTTATAACCTCGCTAGAAGTATGCGTCTGCACGACTATAGACTCCAACGAAACCTCTTTAGCCATAAGTTCAACTACAAGTACTAACGATAGCACTACAACTCTTTTCATATTAACCCCTTTTAAACATTTGTGTCATTGTAAAAAAGTAGTGTTAATTATGTGTTAAATTGTTAGGCTGTATAAATGGTTATACGAAACCATACATTATAAATATCCGTAGGGTCGATTTATCGACCATAGTTATATCATCTTATGAGATAGTGAAGCCCTATGTTTATATGAACTGGTAGAGATACTGGTATATCTTTTACATTTAAAGGGAAAGCACTTTTTATGGCGTCTCTTGCAGAGTGGTGAAAAATCTTTGGGCCTTTTATCTCTATGTTCCCTACTCTTCCGTTTGGCAAAATGGTAAATTTTACACTAACTATGCCCTCTATGCCTCTTTTTTTTGCCATTCGTGGATAGAACTTGTGATTGTCTATCTTTCTTCGTAAATCTCCAAAAAATTTGCTCTGTTTTGCTCTACTGGCGTGGTTTTGTTTTTTTGAAGCCTGTTTTTTTGATACATATTTTTTTGTTCTTTTAACACTCTTTTTCTTCTTACTCTTTTTCTTTACTCTCTTCTTTACTATTTTGGGAGTAGGTTTTTTCACTATGGGTTTTACTACTGCTTTTTTAGGCATCTCTTTGAGTGTCTCTTTTTTCACAATAGGCTTAGAGACTGGCACAACCTCGGGTACGAACTGGGATAAAGATATTTTTATAGTAGTGTCTTTTGGTTTTTTAGAAGATAGAAGATGGCTAGAAGGTGCATAATATACAAAAACTCCAACAAGCAAATACACCACAGTCACACTCATATAAGATGTAAAATAACGAACTCTATCTCTTTGCATTTGTAGTCTTTTTGGGTGTATTATATAAAGAAGTATTAGAAAAGAACCTTGCGAAACACTCAAGGCTCTTTTAACTTATTTTGACAAAGAGAGTATGGCATAGTAGTGTTAAGTTTGTGTTAAATAAATTATATACTACTCATCTTCACCAAAAGTATTTTTCAGTCCTTGCATTAAAAGTTTAGTTTCGGCATCTGTAAGTTTTGCTTCAGGGTGGGCAACAACATAAGCTAAAAGTGGCATATCACCCTCTTCTAGTTCTTCTACTGCATCTTTGCCTTTATTTTTTTTCTGATGTCCCCAAGCTGAAATGTTTAAGTGTTCACGCCCATCTATTACATGGTTGTAAACTATCCACGATACAGGAGCTATGCTACTATATGCTGGCCATTTTGTTTCGTTAGAATGGCAGTCTGCACAAGCTTTCATAAACAATGCTCTAGTCTTTGGACTATCCCATTGTGGTTCAGATATTACCTTTGGATTTACATGGTTTTTTCCGTATGGAACGAACTGTATAGCAACCAAAAGCAATAACATAATCGCAAATATTTTTTTCACGTCTAACTCCTGTTAAATTTTATTTTAGTGTATCTGATATTGTCTTAAGGATATGATTTACATCTTTTTTTGATACTTCACCAACTTTTTGATATAAAATTTTTAAATTTTTATCTACAATAAGTATGTTTGATGCATCATCTTTCATCTTCCATTTTTTAACTAAATATTTCTTCTTATCGAAAATAAAAGATGTATTTTTAAGTTCTTTCTCTTTTTTACTCAATAGACCTTTTAGTATAGCATCAGGCATCCATGTAGCAGCCAAATTTACAATAGCTACAGTAGAGTACTTTTTACTATCTACCTTTAGTACATTAACAGCATCAAGAAGTTCTTGAGTCTCTTCTCTTTTGTCTGGATCCATATATAGCAAAAGATGTACTTTACCTTTAAGCGACTTTGCGTGCCACGGTTTATTGTGGCTAGTTCCGCCACTTTCATTTTCTAGTGTTGCATAAGGTAGTGTATCTCCTACATTAACTGCTTGTAGTACTGCTACTAAACATACCCATATTATACTTACTTTATACATTACATCTCCAATATTTTTTCTTCTTTAACTGTCCAGATAAAAACAATAGGGATAAACACCAAAGTCATAAATGTCCCTACTACTAAACCACCTATCGCCACAGCACCCAATGGTGCAAGACGCTCTAACCCTATAGCTGCACCTTGTGCAACAGGAAGCATACCTACAGATACTGCAAAAGCAGTCATAAGTACTGGTCGAGTACGAATTTTAATAGACTCTAACATTGCTTCTCGTTTGTTCATTCCTTTTTGCACCTGCTCTATGGCAAAGTGTATAAGCAAAATGGCATTATTTACAATTACTCCAGAGAGTAACATGAAACCCATCATGGCTGGCATGGAAACATGATAGTCTATAACCAACATAGTCCAAGATGCTCCTATGATAGTAAGAGGTATGGAAAATAATATCATCAAAGATATTTTAATATTTGCAAACATTACAATAAGAGTAAAGAAAATAAGCACAACAGCTACAATAATAGCACCAATCATACGCTCTGCAGAAGCCTTAAATTGTTTTATATCTCCAATTTGTTCTAGCTCTACTCCATGTGGTAAATTCACCTCCTTTAATTGTTCTTCAAAATTTGCCATAATGTGTGAAATAGAAGCCTTTTCACGATTACCATATACTTCAAGAGTATATTGTAGCCCTTCTCTAGTTATGAGACTAGGCTCTTTTATATGACTAACTGTGGCTATCTTATCTAATGGTATTTTTCCTTTTGGCGTATCTATTAACATACCCAAAATAGCATTAAACTGATTTATCTGTTTTTTTGGCAACCATACACGTACAGTATAATCCATGGCATTTGCCCTAGAAAAACTTGCCACGGCTACACCACGAAGTGCAAGTTGAAGTTGTGATGTGACATCAGAACGCTTTAGTCCATAACGCGAAGCTTCTGCTTCGTCTATGTCAAGATTGTAAACTACTTTATCCATATCCCATGTGGTTGACGTAGATACAACTCCTTTAGTTTTAGACAAAGCTTTTTCTACCATCTCTCCTGCATCTTGTAGATTATATAGGTCGTTACTACTAAGTTTTGCATCTACATTGGCACGTATGCTTGCTAAAGCAGTAGAACCATAAGGTGCAATATCAAGATATTTAACATTTGGTATTTTAGCTATCTCTGAACGTAACGTCTTAGAGATTTGCCAAATATCTTTTTTTCTTTTATATCTATCAACATAAGTAGCAACAACAGAAATGTGGTCTATGCCCGAACCAGAACCAATACTAAGTACCCCCGCTTCACTTCCTATGCTTCCAGAAATACGCAATAATTTTCCTTGCTTTTTGATAATATCATTAACTCTTCTCATAATCTCTTCAGATTTCCCTATAGGTAAATTAGCTTGAGTGGTTATCTTTATATTTACACCACCTGTATCCATAGGGGGCATAAGTTCTTGCCCTACTACAGGCATAACAATCTTTATAGAAGTTACAAAAAGAGCTAAGAGTACTACCACAGAAACAACACCTAGTAACCTAGATGCGGTAATAGCACGTACCATGTTTGCAAAAAATGCTTGAATATAGTCATTAATTCTACCTATAACTGCATGAAACAAGCCCTCTACTTTAAGCAAAAGTGGATTTTGTATCGCTAAGATATGTAGAGACAATAATGGTACTGCTATTATAGAGATAACATAAGATGCCACGAGTGCCAAAAGTAATGTTCCAACTAGTGGAGCAAATACTGTTTGAGGATACCCACCAACAAATAACATAGGTGCTAGAGCTATCATAGTAGTTATCGTACCACTTAAATCTGCAAACATTATCTCTTTAGTACCATCAAATACCGCAGAGTGTATATCTTTGCCTAGTTCACGGTAGTGCCTCTCGATATTCTCCATGACTACCACCGTATCATCTAGTAAAAGCCCCAATGCTAAGATAATAGCCGTAAGAGTAACAACATTAAAATCAATGCCAACAAGCCACATAAGAGCGATAGTAGAAGCATAAACAAGAGGAATGGTCACAAGTACCACCAAAATCTGACGAAAACTTGCCAAAAATAAAAAAACTACAATAGTAGACATGATTATGGCATCACGCAAAGAGTCAAACATATTCATGGTACTTTGTTCAATAGTCTCTTTTTGGGTATCACTAACTTCAAAGTTTATATTTGGATATTCGGCCTCAAACTCCTTAAGCATTGTTTCAACTTTATCTATTGTTTTAATAACATCTGCACTTACAGAACGCTGTATTGACAAAGCTATAGCTGCCTTACCATTACCAAAATAAGCTGCATTATTTTCGTAATGCCCAAAGTAAACTTCTGCCACGTCTTCTAGCTTAATATCTGGAGTAAGATAAAGTGATTTCAGCTTAGAAACCTTGTCTCTTTTACCTTGCGATTTAAGCAAATAACGATGCTCTTCATTGCTAATAAAACCCACCGCATATTCATTATCATTTTTTTGTAGTGTTGCGATTATCTGACCTAAAGATAAATGATAGTTATCTAGTTTGTTTTTATCTACAATAATTTGCAACTCTTTTTCATATCCACCAAATATATCTACATTGGCAACCCCATTAGTTTTAAGAAGTTTATGTTTTATCTCTCCAGAGGCTATATCTCTTACATCTTCTAAGTTAAGAGGTGTTCCTTTTTTGGGTGACATTGACACTACAAGAACAGGTGCAGTAGCCTCCGTAATCTTGATAATCTGTGGCTCTTTTATATCTCGTGGCAACTTAGCACGTATCTTAGATAGTGCATTAGTTACATCATTTACTGCCGTATCAATATTTTTAACATACTCAAATTCGGCATGTATAACTGTTACTTCATCTATTGTTGTAGAGTAAGCACGTCGTATTTCATCAAGAGCATAAAGTTCCTCTTCTACTGGTACGGCTATATTACTAGCCATACTCTTCGCACTAGCCCCTGGCTCCACCATAACTAATGCCACTTCTGGATAGTTGGAGTTAGGAAATAGATTACGGTGTATACTGCTATATCCCAATATACCTGCCATCACAAAAAGTGCAAGAAAAGATAATATTATGTGTGGTTTTTTAAGTATCTTCTCTATCCATGTTGTGTTTTCTGCAGAAGTCTCTTTACTCATCTAATCCTCCTACAATCTGTACTCTGTCATACACAGGAAGTACTGCTAGTTTTACTTCATTACCATAGGCTACAGAAGCATTGGGACATTCTGATAAAAGAACATTTTGGTCATCTTGCATAACAACATTTACCTTCAATGGAACAAATTTATCTTTAATGTAAGTCATCACATATATGCCATTTTTTTTATGAACTAATGTATTTGTAGGAAGTATGCAACCATTAGCTTCTTTGGTTAACACTTCAACATTGATGCTCGCACCTACAGGTAAATCAATATCTTTATTTAAAGTAACTTCTGCACTTAACAATCCATTGGTAGAGGTAGTATATAAAGACTTAATTTCTCCTACCTTTTCATTTCCCAACCATACACTCAAACCTTTTTTAATTTTATTTGCTTGCATTGGTGCATAAGAAAAACGTAATTTTTTTCTGCCATTACTCATACTAAGTATAGGTTTTCCTGCCGCTGCCAAATCGCCTTTATGAAGCATAATTGAATCTATAACACCATCAAAAGGTGCTTTTATACTTAGATAACTAAGCTGATGCTTACGTTGCATGATTTTCTGATTGGTATTTTCAATCATTGACTTTTTTGATTTTAAAGATAGTGCGGAAATATCTAGTTTCTCTTGAGCTATACCACCAGCTTTAAAGAGTTTCATATTTCTACTATAGATACTTTTTGCAAGAGCTAAGTCACTCTTTTGAGTAGCAAGTGTTGCTTTAAGCGAGTCAATGTTTGAATGTAGTTCAATAGCATCTATGCGGACAAGCAAGTCATTTTTTTTGACTTTTTGAGACTCTTCCACTAACATACTTTCAACATATCCTGCCAACTTAGTTGATAGTTTAATACTCTTATCTGAAAGTATATGTGCTAAAAAAGCTTCTTTATTTTTTAAACTGCCCATGCTTCCTCTAGTCACTGATATGCTTACCACTTCAGATGTAGGTAAAGCAGTAGTTTCTACTTCTGTTTTTCTAGTTTCTAGTACACTTTTGCCTTTTATGCCAAGTGCCAAAACTCCCAATAACACGATAATTATTATAGTATTCTTTTTCATCTATTTTGCTCCTCTTTCCATAAGATAATCTATATAAAATTTACTTTTTTGATAGTTATATTTACTCTCTATAACTTTTGCTTGTGCTAACCATGTCTTACCTTTTGCTAAAAGTAAATCATTTAAAGTACTAGCATCATTATTGTAGCGTACTTGTTCGATGTCTTGTGCTTTTTTGCTAAGTCTGTATTGGGTATTATTTCCTAAGTACTGTGTATAACTTTGTTTTACTTTTTCGACACCTTGAGTAAGTAATTTTTTCAAATCTAACAAAGTTTGTTCTTTTTTAAAACCTGCTTTCATTTTAGCTATCTTTGCTTGTTGGGTTGCGATATTTCTTTTTCCAAAATCCACAAGATTATAACTTACATTTACACCTACTTGCCATATGTCTTCATTGTCCCAGCTATTTGTAGATATATCTTTTCCATAATTTTTACCCGCATACCCAGAAAGATTTACTTGAGGTAATGAAGAAGCTCTACTCTTATCTATCATTTTATCTGCTTTTTTAAGTGCCATATTTTCCACTTCAACTTTAGACAAGTACATAGCCTTAGCATAAAGTTTATTTATAGAATAATGTGGTTTTTTAACTTTGATTTTAATAGGACGTAGTCTACCTACATGTTTTCCCACCAACGCAGACAATGAAGCCTTGGTTGCTTCTATATTTGAAGCAAGTATATCTTCTTGAGTTTGTGCAGACTGAACGTCAGAACGTGCTTTAAGCAAATCAATTTTAGCTTTTTTCCCAACCTTTACCTCATAAGCGATTTGCTTACTAAGTTTTTGAAGTGCTTTTCTATAAATATGTTGAGCTTTATGTATCTCTTGTTGTGCCAAAACAGATAGGTAAAGAGAACGAATATTAAATGCCAACTGTTCTTTGGTAAGCTTTAGACTTGCTTGACTCATCTGTTTAGATATATTGTCTATCTCTACCTGCCTTGTTTGTGCAAATCCAGTAAAAAGAGGAACCGCATATCTAACACCTGCGGTATATATATCTTTACTTGTTGTTATGGGTGCACCAGAAGAAATGGAACTAGGCACAAGTGGTGCTAATGTCCGTTCAATATTGTAATGAGTATAGTCTCCCACTAAATTAAATTCACCAAATTGTTGAACCCTGCTCTCTTTACGTTTTAATTCAGAAAGAGTAAGCTGTGCTTGGTTTTGTTTTACAATGGTACTATGCTTGTTAGCATAACCAATAAGTCCATTTAGGGTATCTGCATACATAGATACCAGTAAAAAAAGTAGTAAAAAAAGTTGTCTCATAAAAAGCTCCTATAATTTTATAAAACAATAGTACCTCTTTTACATAGACTCAATGTGAACTACCTCTGCAAAACCAGTTTATTTCTCACATCAAATCTATCTAAATACCTTTGTATGTCTTGCTTTAGTGTATCATCGTTCAACAACAAAGGCTTTTTCATAGGAAATTTTAAAAAAAACTGGGGTGGCATAATGGAACTAGCTTTGTTAGGATTTTTAAGATACCTAAACATGGACTCTTTCATGCGTGCATCTGTACTGTACTTCATCAGATAACGCCTGTAAATTAGATTGCTCGGTATTTGCTGTGCTTTATGGCAAGAGAGACAGTCTTGCTTTAGTTTATGCTCTTGTGCAACCACTCCCATACTTAAGAGTAGAAATAAAATTATTTTACCCATAATATATGCACCTCTGTTCCTTTATTTATCTCCGATTTCATACTCAAATCATATTTATAATTTTCACATACTTGAGAAACTATATGTAAACCAATTCCAAAACCACCCTCACTTTTATTTGCTCTTTTGAAGCGTTGCATAATCTGTTTTAAATCTACTGATTTTATGCCTATGCCTGTATCGCAAACTATTAATGTTTTTTGAGTTAGAGTAACTTCGAGTATACCATTATATTTATTATATTTTATGGCATTTGATAGTAGATTATCGACTAGTCTTAATGCATCATTTTTATCTATATACACCATAATATTTTCAGATATATTAGTAATTAGTTTTAGTTTTTTTGTTTCCGCCATTGATGTAAAATACGTCATACGCTCTTTTAATAATTCACTCATATTTATCTTTATAATATCTCTATGATACTGATGGTTTAAATTCAAATATGTCAAATCGTCATATATACGACTTAAGGTTTTAGAAGCTATCTCTATGCGTCTAAGTTCGTTCATATTGTTTTTATTTTCACCAAAAGCCTCTATGAGTTCTACATTTGTGAGTATGGTGCTTATGGGTGTGTTTAGTTCATGCGTGGTGTCTTGTATAAAATGGTTCATCTTTTCTATGGACTCTCTCATAGGTGCTATAAACAAACGCCCTAAATAGTACCCCAAAATAGAGAAAAATACACTAGCTGCTAACATAAATAAAAGTATGCTTTTTTGTAGATTTTGTATAGGCTCATAGTCTATAGTTTTTGAAACAAGTAAAAATGCTGCACCCAAATAATATGGTTCAACTTTTGCTTCAAAATAGATAGTATCTTTATCTCTATTTTTTAAGTTATTTTCATCTTTCATAGTGCCAAAAATATATTTTTTATCCAAATCATAAATGGCTGATTTTACGTTTTTATTATTTGGATAATAAAGTATATCATCATTTGATTGGTGCATTTCTCTAAGCTTAGACTTTATGCCCTCCGCTTCATATTTAAGTACTTCACGTTGACTATCTAATAGATGGTATTCAGAAGAGGTATAAAATATCCAAGAAGCCAAAGAGAAAAGAAGTAATGTCGATAGCAAATAGATAAGCAAAAAACGAACTAAACTTCTTTTTTCACTAATTAACAAATCTATACCCTACATTTTTAATAGTTTCAATCTTCTCTTTACCTATGGAGGCACGTATCCTCTTAATGTAAGTTCGCAAAGAACCTGAACTAGGTTCTTCATCATATTCCCATAATGTTTCATTTATTTTTGCATAATCTAACAATACATTAGAGTGTTGTAAAAAAAGTGCTAAAAGTTTTAACTCTTTGGTCTTGAGGGGTATTTTTTCTTTATTTTTAGTAAGAGACAACTCTTTAATATCAAAAGCCAATCCATCTCCTAAATCTACCTTATCTTTATGTGTACCAAAACTTCGTTTAAGCAAAGATTCTATGCGTACATGCAACTCTTTAAGTGCAAAAGGCTTTCTAATGTAGTCATCACACCCTAGAGAAAATCCTTTTTCTACATCTTCAACACTATTTAAAGAGGTGATAAAAATTGCAGGTATCTCCTTGCCGTCTTTACGAAGATTTTTTAAAAAATCAAAGCCACTAACTTGTGGCACTTTAACATCTAAAAGCATTAAGTCAATATGTTTTTCATAAACTATCTCTTCTGCTTTTAAGCCATCGTATGCTTCATAAACTTCAAATCCTTTGAGTTCTAAAAACTGCTTTACTGTTTCATTTAACTGCATATCGTCTTCTAGTAATAAAATCTTGACTGTCATTACTTTCCTTTGTATTTTACAGTTTAGTATTATAAAATGAATTAAATATGAACCTCACGCAGGTACAATCTTACAACCGTGCCTACATTTTTTTCAGAATGAATTCGTATATCAATATTTTCTAAATCACAATAGTTTTTTACCAATGACAAACCTATACCAGAACCATCTTTATTTTCATCTGCTTGATAGTAACGCTCATACACTTGTAGTAAATCTGTACTGCTCATGCCTACCCCCTTATCTATAATACTTAAAATGTCATCTTTTAAAACCACGGAAATAGTGCTATCTCTGTTTGAGTATTTCATAGCATTAGAGAGTAGATTATCTATCATCTGTTCAAAGCCTATCTTATCTACCCTGATAGCATAATTAGAAACATTCAATAAAAAAGTGTTTCTTTTTTGTTCTTTAAAAATATCTATACGCTCTTTAAGTAGCCCTTGCAAAGGAAAAGACTCTTTTTCTATAGTATGCATCTCTTTTCGTATGCTATAAACTAGTTCATTGTATAGTTTTTCCAAACGCACAGAAGCATCTTCTATGCGACCTAAGCGTCTTAAGATTTTCTCGTCATCTACTCCTTTTTTTAGCATACTAGCATTGGCTTTTATGGTAGAAAGGGGTATGTTTAGTTCGTGCATTATGTTGTTGCTCAAAGATGTAAGCCTGTCTTCTAGCTGTTTTTTAGGTGCAAAAATGATATGCGTAAGAGTGTAACCCCACCCAACCGCTACTAAAAAAACTAAAGCACCACCCACAAAAAAATTGAAATCACTAAAATGCCAATTTTCCAAAAAATGATAAACAGACATTAGTAACACACTCATAGTAATTAAATAAATTACCAATGAGACAATAAACTCTAACGTCCTCTTAGGCATTTAAACTCATCTTATATCCTACACCTCTAACATTTTCAATATATTTTGGAAAATACCTCTTAAGATGTGCAACATAAACACGCAAAGAGCCATCACTTGCCTCTTGCGAACTACTCCAAAGACGCTCTTTTATGCACTCCGATAAAACAACGCCTCCTTGGGCTTCTAGTAAAACCTGCAAAAGTTCTACTACTTTTTGTGGCAATTCTAATGCTTCATCATCTTTATATAGAGTCTTTGACATTACATCAAATGTAAAATTACCTATTTTGACCAAACTACTACGTGTCTGACGACGAAGTACTGCATTTATACGTAAAAGAAGTTCATCTAAATCAAAAGGCTTAACAATGTAGTCATCTGCTCCTTTTGTAAACCCCTCTTTTAGAGAATTTTTATCATCACGAGAAGTAATAAAAATAACAGGTGTCATATCTCCAGAGTATCTTAATTTCTCTAAAAGTTCAAAACCATTTTCATAAGGTAGATTAACATCAAAAAGGTATAGGTCATAGTTGTTTTCATAACTAAAATCTAGTGCAGAGTATGGGTCTAAAACCGCATGAATAACAAACCCCTCTTCTTCTAAAAAGTCTTGAAGAGTTTCGTTAAAGAGTTTGTCATCTTCTAGTAGGAGTATTTTCAAAGGAACTATTCTCTTTTTATTATTTAATTGTAGTTTCAAAAAGAAGCTACATAAACATCCCACCATTAACTTTAAGTGTCTCTCCTGTGATATAAGAGGAGTGGTCGGAGAGTAAAAATGCTACTGCGTCTGCTACTTCACTAGGCTTTCCAAAACGAGCCATAGGTATCTTAGCGGTAAAGGCATCTTTTACCTCATCTTTTAAAACTGAAGTCATCTCTGTTGCTATAAACCCTGGGGTTATAGTGTTATAACGTATGCCTGAAGTTGCTGCTTCAATAGCAAAACTTTTAGTCATAGCTATAGTACCACCCTTAGAAGCAGAGTAGTTTGTCTGACCCGCATTACCAGTCTCACCTACTATAGAAGCGATGTTTACAACTGAACCAAAGCGTTTTTTACGCATAGTTTTAAGAGCCTCTCTACACCCTACAAATGTAGAAGTAAGGTTAGCATTTATAACGTCCATAAACGCTTCACTTTTCATACGCATAGCAAGTCCATCTTTAGTGATACCAGCATTATTTACAAGATAAGATAACTCCCCATCTTCTGCAACGATAGACTTAATCCCTGCTACGAAAGCCTCTTCACTACTTACATCAAATCCGATAATTTCAGCCTTACCCCCAGCTGATAAAATCTCTGCTTTTACCGCATTTGCTTCATCTTCACCCGAACGGAAGTTTATCCAAACTTTCAAACCCATAGTTGCTAAACTTTTTGCTATTTGTGCACCTATACCTCTACTTGCACCAGTTACCAATACATTTGTTCCTGTAAATTTCATTTTATACCCCTTATTAATATTTCGATTATTGTACACAAAGTGACTTAAATGAGTGGTTTATCCATCTCTTTTGGAATGTCAAGTCCCATAAGTTTTAGTACGGTTGGGGCGATATTGTTAAGTCCGCACCCCTCTTTTAGTCTATCTACAACATCTGCTAAAACAAAGCACCACACTTCACCTACTGTATGGTTTGTTAAGATATTGCCATCTGTATCTTTCATCTCTTCACAGTTACCATGGTCTGAAGTAAGCACTATGTTATAGCCATCTCTCTTTGCTTTTTCTATGATGAGTCCTAGCTCTTTGTCTACTGCGTTAACCGCTTTACAAGCAGCTTCATAGTTGCCTGTATGTCCTACCATATCTCCATTGGCGAAGTTTACTACTATGAAATCATAAGACTCATTCATGGCAGTTCGTACCGCTTCACCGACCTCTGGTGCAGACATCTCTGGCTTCATGTCATAGGTTTTTACATCTGGGCTAGGTATCAACACACGACTTTCACCGATATATGGCTCTTCTATGCCTCCGTTTAAAAAAAATGTTACATGAGCATACTTCTCTGTCTCTGCTGTATGAAGCTGTCTAAGTCCTGCGTTGGATATGGCTTCTGCTAGAGTATTTTTAGGGGCTATTTTAGGAAACAGTATAGGGTAGTCAAAAGAAGCATCATACTGTGTCATAGTAGCTATGTGCAAAGGTATATAAGTGCGTTCAAATGATGTAAATGACTTACTTCCTAATGCAGTAGTTATCTCTCTAGCTCTGTCTGAACGAAAGTTAGTCATAATAACCACATCTTCTTCTTCCATTCCGTCATAACCTAAAAACGCTGTAGGCTCTAAAAATTCGTCTAATTCGTCTTTAGCATAGCACTCATCTATGTAACTTTTTACGCTTAACTCTGTAGAGGGTGTGGCTGTGACTATAGCGTTATATCCTTTTTCTACCCTATCCCAACGGTTGTCTCTATCCATAGTGTAAAAACGTCCGCCTATAGTTGCTATAGAGATATTTTCACTGCATATATCTTCTATTTGCGATACATAAGTTTTAGCTGAAGTTGGACTTACGTCACGCCCATCGGTAATGAGATGTAAGAAAACTTTTTTACCTCTACTGCTTATAAGTTTTGCAAGACCTATGGTGTGTTTTATGTGTGAATGCACACCACCATCGCTAAGTAGCCCAACAAGATGCACTCTGTCGCTCTTTTTTAAAGTCTCGTTTAAAGCTATGTTTTCTTCTATGTTTCCATCTTCTAGTGCCAAAGATACCTTTACTAAATCTTGATACAAAATACGTCCAGAACCTATAGTCATATGCCCCACTTCGGAGTTTCCCATCTGTCCCACTGGCAACCCAACAGAAAGTCCATGTGTAGATATGAGTGCTTTGGGTGCATCTTCAAATAGCTTGTCATAAGTAGGCTTTGTAGCATCTTTAAATGCGTTACAAGTGCTATCTGGTTTACACCCAATACCATCGGTAATAATTAAAATTGTTTTTTTGTTCATTGTTATCTCTTTCATGCTTTGGAGGTTTTCTTAATTGAAATAATAGTAGAATAAACTTTTTAAATCTTTAATGAAAGTACTATATGTTATACGAACTCTCTCAACTACTAGATATTAACCTTTTTGGATACATCTCTGTGCGTGCTGGTTTAGCTTTTTTGCTATCTTTTATACTTACACTAATTCTTATGCCCAAATACCTATCGTGGGCTATTTCAAAAAATGCCAACCAACCCATAAGTAAATATGTTCCTGCTCATGAAGGAAAACGTCATACACCTACTATGGGTGGTGCTATTTTCCTTATTGCTACACTTATATCTGCTCTTGTAACTGTTGATTTGAGTAACCCTTACATTATAGGAGGAGTTATCACTCTTGTGGGCTTTGGTCTTGTTGGGCTTAAAGACGACTTAGGAAAAGTACTTTCAGGCGACAACTTAGAGGGTCTTACACCTAGAGGAAAAATGTTTCTACAAGCACTTGTTGCGTTAGTAGCTACAGGACTTTTACTATGTTCAGGATTTCCAACAGATTTTTATGTGCCATTTCTTAAGACTCCACTTTTTGACTTAAGCTACGCAGCCATTCCTTTTTGGATACTTATATTTTTAGCTACAACAAACGCTGTAAACCTTACAGATGGGCTTGACGGACTGGCTACTGTTCCTTCGGTTATTGCTCTTTTTACCTTAGGTGTCATTGTCTATGTTACAGGTCATGCTATCTTTTCGCATTATATACTTGTACCAAACATAAAAGGTGTAGGAGAGGTTATGATACTAGCTTCTGCACTCTCTGGTGGGCTTATGGGATTTTTGTGGTACAACGCCTACCCTGCTGAAGTCTTCATGGGTGACACTGGAAGTCTAGCTATTGGTGGGTTTTTAGCATACCTTGCCATACTTGGAAAAAGTGAATTACTACTTATACTTATAGGTATAATATTTGTCATAGAGACAGTTTCGGTCATACTTCAAGTAGGCTCTTTTAAACTTCGTGGTGAACGTATATTTAAAATGGCACCCATTCATCACCATTTTGAGTTAAAAGGGTGGGCAGAAAACAAAATCATAGTACGATTTTGGATGATATCTTTTATAGCAAATATACTAGCACTAGTATCTTTTAAGTTTAGATAATGAAACCAACACTATTTGGATATGGTTTAACCACAAAAGCTATCGCAAAAAAACTAGGTGGTGGGTGTACTTTCTTTGACGACAAATGCACAAAAGCTTATACCGATGAAAACAATAATACCATAAGACCCTCTTTAGAGTTTGACCCCAGCAAAAGTAGCCTAGAAGTAACAACACCTAGCTTACCTCCTAAACATCCACTTATTCAAAATGCAAAAAATATGCTTAGTGAATATGACTATTTTGCAAAAGATATGCCATTTAGTATTTGGATAAGTGGAACAAATGGTAAGACAACCACTACTCAAATGCTAACACATCTACTAGAAAAAAGAGGTGCAGTAAATGGGGGTAACATCGGTACTCCTTTGGCAAATTTGGATGAAGATGCACCTATGTGGATACTTGAGACTAGCTCTT
>Ga0256829_1001814_pt1 | contig 16855 bp, 17 predicted proteins | sample 131447metaG_FD_185979 | JGI IMG/M metagenome (GOLD analysis project Ga0256829, IMG submission 185979) | Hydrothermal vent microbial communities from Lau Basin, Pacific Ocean - 131-447 | ecosystem: Environmental > Aquatic > Marine > Hydrothermal vents | place: Pacific Ocean: Lau Basin | collected...
TAAAAAGACATCAAAAGATGCTATTCTAAAAAAGGAATTAAAAACATTTAATTGGAACGAAGTAGACACGTATCCAAGCTTTCCTGTTTGCGATTCTTTAGACACATTGACTAATAAAAAACAGTGTTTTGAAACTACGTTAGCCAACCACATAAGTACACAATTAGCTAAAGAAACCTTTGTTGTTACTCAGGATATTAATGACACTATAATTCTAGAATTTTTAATTTCAGAAAAAGGACAATTACAAATTGAAAAATTTACAGTAGATTCTTTAACTATAACAGAGTTACCTAATATTCAGCAAATAATAGAAAGTAGTTTAGATAGTTTGCCTCCAATTTATGCAGCTTTAAAACGCGGTCAGCAAGTAAAAACACAATTTAAATTACCTATCATTCTTCAGGTAAATTAAAAGATTATTAACTTTTTTGTCATTCAGAGCGCAGCGAAGAATCTAAAAAAATTACTTCGGAAACTTAACAGCAAACTTTTTCATCAACCTTAAAATTTCAACATATAACCAAATAAGAGTTGCTAATAATCCCCAAGTAGCAAGCCATTCTTTGTATTTTGGCGCACGATGTTTTTGTCTTTCAATAAAATCAAAATCTAAGAGTAATGATAAAGCGGCGAAAACAATAGCAAAAATATTAAAGCCAATAGCAAACCAACTTGTTCCCCAAATAAAACTTTTTATACCAAAAAAGCTTAAAATCCATGAGATGATATAAACTACAAAAATACTAGCACAAGTAGTAATAATAATACTTCGTAGCTTTTTGGTAACAATAATAATGCGTGTTTGATAAAGTAAAAGCATAACAAAAAATGTAACTATCGTTACACCAACTGCTTGATACGGTAAATCCGGAAATTTTGCTTGAGCATAAGCAGTAATTCCTCCAAGAAAAAAACCTTTTGCAACCGAGTATAATGGAACCAAAAAATGAGCCCATTGTTGCCTTACAGAAATAACAATACTAATCACTATTGCAGCAATACCACCACCAGAAGCAAACCATTTTATACTTGTGCCTTGTGTTTGTAGTTTCCAAATACCAACAACAATTGCAGTTATAATTAATAGACAATACAATGTTTTTAATAAAATGCCACCAACGGTCATTTTTTTTGGTTCTTGGTCGTAATTATCCCAAAAGTAACCGTCAAAAACAGGATTAGAAGTTTTGTCTATTAAACTCATTTATAAGTTAAATTTATAGCCTAAAGCTACATCTGTAGGAAAGTTATCTTCATTATCTATAAATGCAGCAAATAAAGAGTCAAATATTAAAGTAATATAACCATTGCCAACTTTAAAATCAGCACCAAGTCCAAAAATTAAAGGTGCGTCAAATTCGGTATTAGAGACTTCGTTTTCTATTAAATTTCCTGGGTTTTCAGGGTTTTCGACTATATAAGTTGCGTTTACATTAGTTAATGTTGCAAATTTAGTTTGCGCGTAAACATTAAAATTATCTTGATTTACAAACCTAAACCTATAGCCTAAAGCTAATTGTGTAGCGCTATATTGTAGATTGTCATTTTCTGCAATGTATCTTAGGTTAACAAATCCAGCATGTTTAGGTTGTGCTTTGTCTTGGACAATTTCTAGCTCAGTCCCAAAAAAAAGACTGTTTTCATTATCAGGATTATTTACAAAAGGATTGTTACTTAAACCTCCAAAAACACTTAATCTAGTTTTAAGTTTTGGTTTACTATCATTAGCTGTATAAGTATCGTCTACAGAAGTGTTATATTTATTTATAAATTGCTTCAAACCAAATAATGTAAATTTAGTTTTAGACGCATCCATGTCAGTTAAATTAGTAAGTGTAGTTTGATATTCGTTTTGGTACTTATTGTTCTTGCCTTTAGTGTTTTTAAGTTCGGTTACAACGTTGTCTTCGGTTTTAATAAAATATCTAAATTGCCCATCAACAGAAGTCCAAAGTAGATCTAAAGTGCCTTCTACTTCAGTGTCTAATTTTAAAGATTCGCCATTAACAGAGTAGGTTTGTTGTGCAAAACTTAATGTTGAAATACATAAGCTTAAAATGAAAAGTAATCGTTTCATGTTGATTGTAATTTGGTTCTACGCTAAAGTAGAAATTTTTAAACTAATAAACTATTTCTTAAAACGTCTGTCTTTCCATTTGTAACTTGAAAACGAGCCAACAACAGCAACGTAAACACTAAAAAAAGGGTATAATAAACTTGACGGTAAATAGTATTTTAATGCTTGTTCTTTGCTGAAAAACACACTTGTTTTATAAATTAAAAGAAAATCTATAAGCAGCTTTAAAAGAAATAAATAAGTAAAGGTCTTAAAATGAAATAACCCTAAAACCATTAACACAAAACCTATTACGACAACCGAATTTGCTAACAATACTAACAGTCCAACTAGTTTGGCGAAGTTGTTATTATAGTTAGACGTTTTATTAGCCCAACGTATGCGTTGCGATAGTAAACTTTTAAAATCTGGTTGCGGTATTGTTTGCACAACAACATGCTTATTTTTTAAATACTTAACCGAATTTTTATCTGCTTTTAACGCTTTTTCCATTAAAAAAATATCGTCGCCGCTTGCAATGGTATCATTGCCTTCAAAACCGTTTATATCATTAAAAAACGATCTTTTGTAGCCCAAATTAGCACCGTTACATAAAAACGGTTTGCCTATGCCAAAACCAGCAATAGTGCTTCCTGTTAAACTTAAAAAATCTAATAGTTGAAAGTGTTTTAAAAACCCATTAACCTGATGATAAGTAACTGGTCCAACAACCATTTTAACGTCATTTTGCTGAATGTATGTATCAAAACTATCTAGCCAATATTTTGGTAAAACACAGTCGGCATCGGTAGTGATTATCCAATCGTATTTTGCAATTTTTATTGCTGAAGAAATCGCATCTTTTTTAGGTGAATTTGATTGTCTTTTATTTTGAATTAATTTGATATCCAAAGCTGAAGTTGAAATAAATTTAGTAACAATATCTTCAGAAAGATCTTCAGAATCATCATTAACTAAAATGATTTCAAAAAGCGAATTTTGGTAATTTAACTCTGCAATAGAATTTAATAGCGCTGGCAAATTTTCGGCTTCATTTCTAAAAGGAACAATTACCGTAAATTTTGTTTTTGCAGGAATATCTTGCAGTTTAAACTCTGATACTTTTTCAATTGCAAAAGCAAATTTTCCTATTAAAAATAAATACAAAAGCAATATAACAACTGTAATAACAAGCATTAATTATGGTTTTTTAGAACATTAAAGTTAAGTACATAGTAACTACCAAAAACGCTAGGCAGTGCAAAATTAAGTAACCACATTAATAAAATACAGCTTAAAATAGGTAATTGGTTAATATCAGCTAGCCCAAAAACATACAGCGCAACACTACCTTTTATCACAACATCAAAAATTGAAATAGTCGGAATAATTGAAGCCAATAAATACATGGATGTAATTAAAATCATGGCGTCAATATAGTTTAATTGAATCCCAAAAAGTGTCAAAATAAAATAAAACTGAAAAGAAAATACAGCATATCGTAACACCGAAAGTAACAGCCCAATACTTAAATAATTTATACCTAAATTTTTAATGTAATTAATCACTTTTTCAAAAGAAAAACCTTTAATCTTAAATCGGCTTTGTTTAAAACCAAACACAGCAAACAAAGCAATTAAAGTCAATAATATTAAAGCTCTAATAAAGCGATAATCAATGTCTACTTCGTAATTTTTATACAAGAAAATAAAACCAATAACACCTAAAATAACGGTCACACTCATTTGTAGCATATTGCTTACTAGGTTTAAAAGCAACACTTTTTTTCGTTGAGGTTTTGCAAAGTAGATGGCTTTTGCACCATATTCGCCAATACGATTTGGAGTAAAAATGGAAGCGGTTAGTGCGCCCAAGCTTTGTTCGGTAGCTTCTAAAAAACTTATTTTTTTGATTTTTGAGATTAAAAATCGCCATTTCAAAATTTCCAAAAACCAATTAAATCCACTCAAAAACACTAAAAAAATGATATTTTTTGTTGAAAACAGCTTGTTTTTGTCTAAAAAACGCAAAAAATCTTCAAATTTTAATTCAGGATTATTAAGTAATTTTTGATAAATAAAGTAAAAAGCGCCAACAACTATACTTAATTTGATAAGTACAAAAAAGAATTGCTTAGTTTTGTAAGGTAAGCTACTATTCATCTTATTTTTTCTGAAATGCTTGCAAAATAAACTAAAAAACACACAATGTTATCAAGATTTAAAATCATTTGTTTGTTTGCTTTTTTGATGTTTGGATTAACCACAGTAAAAGCACAAATAGAAACTAGTAAATGGAAAGCTTTAATTGCTGTAGGTGTAAATAGCCCAAGTCAAGATGGATTTGTAACGCCTTTTGAGGCTGATGGATTAAATTTTCCGACTATAAATTTAGGAGTACAGCATATGTTTACTAATCAATTAGGAGCTAAAGTAGATTTTGGGTATAATAGATTTGTAAATGCCGATAATACACCAGATTTTAAAGTAAACTATACACGTGTTAATGCACAGTTTGTTTATGATGCTACACCAGATTTTACGTTTTTACCATTTGGTACAGGTGTAGTTTTTCATGTTGGTCCTGGTTATTCTATGATAAAACCTTTAGATGCTTATGGAGATAACAAAACGTCTTATTTAAATGCTATGGGCGGAATGGAATTTCATTACGGAATAAGTAGAACTGTTTCTGCATATATCGATGCATCTTACATTATGGGATTTGCAAGCGATTTTGATCCTATTACCGAAGGTTATGGATCGTTTAACGGAAATTTATTAACCGTAACTGTTGGTGTTGCAGTTTCTTTAAGCGGTTGCGCAACTTGTAATTAATGGCAAAAGAACAAATTATATTAGGTATTGATCCCGGAACAACCATTATGGGTTTTGGCTTGATTAAAGTTGAAAATAAAAAGATGAGCTTTTTACAACTTAACGAGCTGGATTTAAAAAAATACGACGACCATTACTTAAAATTGAAATTGATTTTTGAACGTACTATAGAGCTAATTGACACACATCATCCTGACGAAATTGCTATCGAAGCGCCTTTTTTTGGTAAAAACGTACAAAGTATGCTTAAGTTAGGTCGTGCGCAAGGTGTTGCTATGGCGGCAGGATTAAGTAGAGAAGTACCAGTTACCGAATATTCGCCAAAAAAAATCAAAATGGCAATTACAGGTAATGGTAATGCTAGTAAAGAGCAGGTAGCAAAAATGCTGCAAAGTTTATTGAAACTAAAAACTTTGCCAAAAAACTTAGATTCTACCGATGGTTTAGCAGCAGCAGTTTGTCATTTTTACAATCAAGGTCTCGTAGAAATTGGTAAAAGCTATTCGGGTTGGGCAAGTTTTGTAAAACAGAATGAAGGTAGAGTAAAGAAGTAGTTTTGTCATTCCTGCGTAGGCAGGAATCTATATATTAATCAATATTCTTATGTCTGAAAAATCTCATTTTCTAGGTGATACACCAATTAAAAAGACAAGTGAAGACTTGTTTAACTTTAAGCATTATGCAGAAAAAGTCCAAAAACTAATACAGGCAAATACTAATAATGTAGATCCTTTAACTATTGGTATTTATGGAAAATGGGGAGAAGGAAAAACATCTTTTTTAAAGCTTATTGAAAACAAAATAGATCTTTGGAAAAAAGAACCTAATCAAAAAGGGATATTAAAATATCATTTTAACCCATGGAGATATTCTACAGAAGATGAGATGTTATTTGATTTTTTTGATGGTCTAGCAAATAAAATGTTTGTCAAGAAAGAAAAAGGGATAGAAAAGGTAGGAAAAGGAATATTAAGAGTAAGTAGATACCTTAAAGCGGTTAAGCTATCAGCTAGTGCAGGATTAACAGACGTAAATAAATTATCAGCATCGGTTGATGTAGGCGAAATATTTAAAGCTTTAGGTGAAGATTTTAAAGGTGAAGAAATTACTATAGACCATTTAAAAGAGCTGGTAAATAAATCACTGAGAGAAGCTAATTATAAAATTATTGTTTTTATTGATGATATTGATAGATTAGACAAAGATGAAATATATACGATATTAAAGTTAATTAAGCTAAATGCTAGTTTTGAAAACTTTGTCTATTTAATAACATTAGATAGTGAACACGTTTCAAAAGCCATAAGCGGCAGATATGGACAAGATAAAATAGATGGCGAACTTTTTTTAGAAAAAATCATCAATATTCCTGTTCACATACCAAGAATTGAATTAGAAGATTTGAAAAATTATTTTAATGTTCATTTAGATGGAATAAGAAGTAAATTAGATTTTCTAAATAAGGAAAAAACAGATAATCAGTTATTAAATATTAAAAACTCTAACGTAGTTCATTATTTCAAATCTCCTAGAGAAATAGTAAGAGTATTAAATAGTTTCTTTATAAGCGCTTTTTCAATTGGAGATGAGGTTAATTTAGAGGATTTGTTTTTTTTAGAAGTTCTAAAAGTGAAGAGTTTGGAGTCTTATGAAATTTTAAAAAAATACGCTTTAAAACATAGTTTTTTGAGCTTAACTAAAGTAACCTTAGACTTAAACGATGATATTAATTCAAAAGAGGCTATTAATGGAACTCGTTACGAAATTAGAAATAATGATGAAAAGATTTTTTCAATTATAAACAAATTGTTTCCTGTAAAAACTATTAATGATGTGTATTCAAAAAATTCTTATAATGAAGAATTAATGATGAAGGAATTAAGAGTTAATACTATCGAAAATTTTGATAAGTATTTTTCATTTCATACGAAAAGAAAAGCTTCAAATTTAGTTAAGTTTAAGCTTGAAGAAGCTATTAAAAACTATGAAAAAGATAAAATAGAACAGATTCTTACGAGTCTTTTTGAAGATGCTAATCTACCTGAATATAAGATTATAAACTTAATTGAAGATTTTATAAAAGAATTAGATAACAAACAAGGTATATTAGATTTTTATGATTTTTTAATTGAAAATATAAATTTAATACCTGTTTCCGATAAGGATATATATGGCTTAGATAATCAATTAGCGATAATTGAGTTAATAGCTACAACTCTAAAAAATAGTAAAAACTATAATGAACATTTTATTTTTCATCTTGGAAAGAAATTAAACTCTACTCAATTATGTTACTTTACAAGAAAGTTTAATGAGGGACTAGAAGTTAAAGAGAGTTTAAAAAAACTTATTGTTGAAAAAACTAAAGAAGAAGAAAATAAAACCAAAGAATCTTTTTTTATCGACCCAACTGAACCTTCTAATCGAATGAAAATGCAGTATTGGAGAAAATATGAAGAAGAAATTTTTGATACTTTTATAGATGATAAGTTAGATGATAGAGATAAGTTACTAAAACTTATAAGAAATTTTCCTACATATTGGAATCAATCCTATTTTGGAGGTATTGAGAAAAGTCAATTTCAGCACATGCAATCAGTATTAAATGTAGATATGGTTTACATGAAAGCAATTAAATTTGCTAAAGATACTGTTAATTCGGTCAATATTGATTCATATGTTTTTACTCCAAGAGATGAATCAACTGAAGAAGAAAATCTAGAGCAATTTATTTTCTGGTACAAAAAAAATAAAAAAGAAAATCCTCAACCTCCTACAATTAAGTAAAATGGGTGGAGTTTATATCCATATTCCTTTTTGCAAACAAGCGTGTTATTATTGCGACTTTCATTTTTCGACCTCGTTAAAAAAGAAAGATCAATTAATTTCTGCTTTAACAAAAGAGCTTCAACTTCGTAAAGATGAATTTAAAAACACAACTGTAGAAACTATCTATTTTGGCGGTGGTACACCAAGCTTATTATCAATTGAAGAATTACAATTTTTAATAGACACGATACATAAAAATTACTCATTAGCAACGTCACCAGAAATCACATTAGAAGCCAATCCTGATGATCTGTCTGAAGAGAAAATTGTAGAATTATCCCAATCACCAATTAATAGACTAAGTATTGGTATTCAATCTTTTTTTGAGAAAGATTTAAAGTTGATGAATCGTGCTCACAATTCCGAAGAGGCAAAAAAATGTTTAGAAATTGCAACGCAATATTTTGATAATATTAGCTTAGATTTAATCTACGGGATACCAAATAGCACGTCAAAAGAATGGTTAGACAACATTAAAACTGCGCTAAGCTTTGGTGTGCCACATATTTCTAGTTACGCACTAACTGTCGAGCCTAAAACAGCATTGGCAAATTTTATTGACAAAGGAATTATTGACGATGTTGATGATGAGGTCGCTCATCAACAATTTCATCAACTAATAGAGCAATTAGAAGAAGCAGGTTTTGAGCATTATGAGTTATCTAATTTTGCAAAACCAGGTTATTACAGTAAAAACAATAGTGCTTATTGGTTAGGTAAACCATATATTGGTATTGGTCCATCTGCACATAGTTTTAACGGAGATCAACGTGCTTGGAATGTTAAAAATAATTCCATTTACATAAAAAAAATTGAAGAAAATGTCCTGCCATTAGAGATTGAAACATTGACAAAAAATGATAAGTATAATGAGTTTGTCATGACTGGATTAAGAACAATTTGGGGCGTGTCGTTATCTAAAATAGAAGACAAGTTTGGGCTTCATTATAAAAATTTCTTAATAAAAGAGGCTCAGTTTTATATCAATGAACAATTATTGTATATTGAAAAAGACAGCTTAAAAGCTACAAAAAAAGGGAAATTTTTAACCGACGGAATAGCAAGTGAGCTATTTATGTTAAATTAATTAGATGAAAACAGTAATTACAATAAACACTATAAAATACACAATAGACTTATCTAAACCTTTAGATATTTCTATGCTAATTAGAGGCTCTAAAGATAACGCTAATGCATGGTATATTGATGAGCCTAAAATAGAGCCAGCACAGATAGACGAGTGGACTGCAAGCGTAAAAGAAGGTGCGTCTATTAACTTTAATAATATTCAATTTAATCCGCATGCGCATGGTACACATACCGAGTGTGTTGGACATATTACCGAAAAATTTTATAGTATTAATAAATGTTTAAAAACTTTTTTCTTTAGAGCAGAGGTAATCACTGTAGCACCAGAAAAAATAGGCGAAGATTATGTGATTTCTAAATCGCAATTAAAATTTTTACTAAAACAACGTAAGCCAGAAGCTTTGGTTATTCGTACAATGCCAAACACAAAAGATAAGCTTTCTAGACAATACTCTAATACTAATTGGCCTTACTTAACCGAAGATGCAGCAGAATTTATAAAAAAAATAGGCGTACAGCACCTTTTAGTAGATTTACCAAGTGTAGATAAAGAAAAAGACGAAGGTAAATTATTAGCGCATAAAGCCTTTTGGGACGTTGAAGGTAAGATCAGAAAAAACGCCACCATAACCGAATTTATTTACGTGAAAAACAAAATAGAAGACGGAAAATATATTTTAAATTTACAAATAGCTTCGTTTGAAAACGACGCAACACCAAGTAAGCCTATTCTTTATAAAATAGAATAAAATGAAATCTGTTTTAAAACTAGAAGAATTATTACAATTCGCATTAGGTATTTACTTGTTTTCTACCTTAAGTTACACTTGGTGGTGGTTTTTGGTATTAATTTTGTTACCTGATATTGGTATGTTAGGTTATTTAATAAATACAAAAACTGGAGCATTAACTTATAATGTGTTTCATCATAAAGGATTAGCTATTTTAATCTTTTTAGTAGGAATTTATTTTGAAATCGAAGTCGTGCAGTTAACAGGAATTATCCTATTTTCTCATGCGTCTTTAGACCGAATTTTTGGATACGGACTTAAATATGCCGATAATTTTAAAAACACACATTTAGGAAGTTTATAATGGAAATTTTTATCTCATTAATCATTGGTGGACTTGTTGTTTTAGCAATATCTACCTATGTAAAACATTTAAAGAACAAAAAAAGAGTATCCTCGCAATCGGTAATACTTTTAGATAAGATTAAAAAAGTGTGCAAGTTTATAACTGTTGAAGGTGACTTTGCTGAAATCTATCATTATGAAGATGTTAAAGAACGCTTTTTAAAATTAGTTTATAGCCGGAAAAAAGCGTTGGTAGTAATAAACGCAAAAGCGTATGTAGGTTTCGATTTTAATAAAGTGACCTTAGAAGCTAATCAAGATACTAAAACGGTAATTATCAAAAGTTTCCCGCAACCCGAAATACTTTCAATAGAAACCAATTTAAACTATTACGATAAAAAAGATGGCTATTTCAATAAATTTGAAGCAGCAGATTTAACAGCACTTAATGAAGAAGCCAAACAGCACATTTTAGAAAAAGTGCCAGAAAGCGGATTATTTAACGTAGCAAAACAAGAAGCTTTAGAGTCTTTACAATTGGTAGAAAATATTGTTCAAACCATAGGCTGGACACTAGATTATCAAAATTTAGTCTTAGATACAGACGATATTAAAAAGATAAGAGAATAGCTACGAAAACGTTTGAAATGGGTGTATTTCATCGAAAAAGTAGTTAGTTTTCTTTGTATTAACATCAAATCTTATTACCTTTTAAGTATTAATAATCAAAACCAAAGCTATGAATAGATTATTACTCTACTTAAATGATACTTTAGAAAGTTTAGATATTCCTCCAATTATCAAAAATGATAGTCGAGAAATTAATAAAACAAATAAGAAAAACTCTAAAAAAGTTAAATTAAAAGAAATTAAATAAGCACTATATTTATGCATGAATATAGAGCAATTACACCAATATTGTTTTCAAAAACCAAAAGTAGAAGAAACCTTTCCTTTTAATCAAGATACCTTAGTTTTTAAAGTTTTAGGTAAGATGTTTGCCTTAATCCCTTTAGATAAGTGGGAAGCTGGTGAAGGCTCCATTTCACTTAAATGTGATACACAATATGCATTAGAGTTACGTGAAGAGTATGATAGCATTGAAGGTGCTTATCATATGAATAAAACACACTGGAATACGATTTATATCTATAAAGGTGAAGTTTTACCAGAACTCTTATTTAAACTCATAGATCATTCTTATGATCAAGTGGTTAAAGGTATGTCCAAAAAAATGCAACAAGCGTTGAAAGAATAATTGCACAACAACTCAAATAAATGTATCATTGCAAATATTCAAAAACACAAAAAATCTTCACATCATGAGTGTACTTCAGATGCTAAAAGACAGAAGCAATGATACTTGCGAGCTTTGTACTTCAACTTCAAATTTACAACAATATACCATTCCGCCATCATTAAATGAAAGCGTAGATACTTGCGTTTTGGTTTGTGATACGTGTTACAATCAAATTGAAAAAAACACCGATATGGATCCAAACCATTGGCGTTGTTTAAACGATAGTATGTGGAGCGAGCATGTTGCAGTACAAATCATGGCTTGGCGTATCTTACAAAGATTAAGAGGCGAAGGCTGGCCAAAAGATCTTTTAGATATGATGTATTTAGATGAAGATGCTTTGGCTTTAGCACGTGCCACAGGAGAAGATAAAGACGAAAGCGAAAAAATTATACATCGTGATGTTAATGGTGTACTTCTTGAAAACGGAGACAATGTAGTCTTAATAAAAGACCTAAAAGTAAAGGGTTCTAGTATGGTTGCCAAACAAGGAACAGCAGTTAGAAACATACGTGTAGATCATGAAAATGCTAACTATATTGAAGGTAAAGTTGGCGGACAACAAATAGTGATTATCACAGAATATGTAAAAAAGAATTAATATTTTTAAAGTGAAGAAAAGCCCGATTTTTAATAAGAAAATCGGGCTTTTTTTTACAATAATTTTTGCTGACTTTTATAAAAGGCATCTGCTTGCAATTGCATAAGTTCTCTAGCTTTTTTGCGTTTAAATTGATATAATTCGTCTTCTTCAGATAAATCAGTATACACTTTATCGTTAATTTTAAAATCGGTTTGTAAAGCTAGTTTACGTTCTTCAACACGTTGTTGTACTAATGTTTTTACGGCGGTTTCTTGATCTTCTAATTTAAAATCATATTCACTTTTAGGTGAAATTAATTTTGCGAAAATTGGCGTAGTTTCAATAGCTAAAAACAATAAGAATATAAAAAACGAAGGTAACCAAGGTAATTTGTTTAATGCATTAACACGCGCCATTAGACCATCAAAACCATCAATTAAGGGTTGTGTATTATCAACTTGTGTTTGATAATTATTTTGAAGTTGTTCTAGCTGCATTTCAATAGCTGCAATTTTTGCTTTGTTGTCTGTTTTTAGTTGTTGTAATTGGGCTAAAGCAGCATCGTGTTTGTCTCGCTTTTCTTTATAAACAGGACCTTTGCCAAGTTTTTTTGTTCCAGCAGTACCTTCGGCTTCGCTAATATAAGTGTCGTAAAGCGCATTAACTTCAGCTTCTTTAGTATCAATTTCAGATTTCAGATTTTCAATATTTTGCTTTAGTTCTGCTTCTTTAGGAGAAAATTGAAGCGCAATTTGTTCTTGGTTTTCAAGCGTCATTGCATTTTTTTCTTCTAACAAAACTTGGTTGATTTCTTTTTCAAAGATCTTCATTTCTAAAGGTTTTGAAATAACTACAGCAATTATAATAGCTAGAATTAGTCTTGGAAGCGCTTGCAAAAATTCATCTAAAAAAGAATCTCTTTTCTTAATTGTAGATACTATAAAACGATCTAAATTAAAAATGAGTAATCCCCAAATTAGTCCAAAAAAGATGGCTGTAAAAAGATTGTCAAAAACGGTATAAAGCGCATAACCAGATGCAATAAACGCCATTAACGCCGTAAAAAAGACAGTGGCACCAATACCTGCGTATTTGTTTTTTTCGCTTGAAGAGGCATTTTTTAAGATGTTAATATCTGCGCCAGAGCAAATAATAAAAAAGTGTTGTAACATGATGTGATTGTTTTTTGATTGATGGATGATATCTATAAGAACGTAAATTGGTCTTAATTGTTACATAAATTAACATTTAAAGCCAAGTTTTTATATGTTGATGTGTAACTTCTGTTACTGTGTAAGAAGTTGTTTGTTAGTAAATTAGTACTACCAATTAAAAAACATATTAACCATGAAAACAGTAGTGATAGGAGGCAACTTTGCAGGTATTACTGCAGCCTTAGAGTTAAAAAGAAAAGGTAAAGATCAACAAGAGGTAGTGCTGATAGATAAATCGCCATTATTTTTATTTGTACCATCTTTAATTTGGGTACCGTTTGGGAGAAGAGATGTTAAAGATATTTCGTTTAGAAAAGATATTATTTTACAGAAAAGAGGTGTTGATTTTCTTAACGCAGAAGCTTTAGAAGTAGATACTGTAAATCAAATTGTAAAAACTGATAAAGGCGATGTTAATTATGACCATTTAGTGGTTGCAACAGGTCCAAAAGTAAAATATGATGTAGCACCAGGAGTTAAAGAATTTGCTCATTATATCGGTACGCCAAATGGCGCAATGAAAACCAGAAAAGCATTAGAAGAATTTAAGAAAAACCCTGGCGGAATTGTGGTTGGAGCAACCCAAAATGCTGGTTGTATGGGTGCAGCTTATGAGTTTTTATTTAACATTGAAAAATGGCTAAGAGAGCAAAAAATAAGAAAGAAAGTAGATTTATACTGGATTACTCCCGAAAACTATTTAGGACACTTTGGAATTGACGGAATTAAAGGAGGAGAAACCATGTTAAAGTCTTTTATGAAAATGTTTAATATCCATTTTAGAACTGAAGTTGGTGTAAAAGAAGTTTTTGAAGATAAAGTAGTTTTAAATACAGGTGAAGAAATTCCTGCTAAGTTTACCATGTTGATGCCGCCATTTGTTGGTGTTGATTTTGTAACTAAATCACCAGGTTTACAAGCTACACCAGCAGGATACATACCTGTAACAGACGATTACAGACATGTTACTTTACCAAATGTTTGGGCTGCAGGAATTGCAGTAGATGTAAAACCACCGTTTACTTGTGGAGAAGTACCTTTTTCTACACCAAAAACAGGTTACCCATCTGATGAAACAGGTAAAATTGTTGCAGAAAATATCATTAGAGTTCAAAAAGGAAAAACAGAACTTAAGAAAAAAGCTTGGGGAAAAATACCCGGAATTTGTGTAATGGATGCTGGTAAAAAAGAAGTAATTATTCTATCTGATAAATTATTTAAACCAAGAAATTTTGCTATCATGATACCAAATATTTTCTATGATTTTTCAAAAGTCTTGTTTGAAAAATACTTCCTTTGGAAAACAAGAAATGGGTATTCTCAACTTCCATAATGTATTAGTTTTATAAACGAAAAAGCCTAAACAAATTTTGTTTAGGCTTTTTTATTTAATCATTAACTAATTTACCATTAATAATTCTTATAGTTTAATCTGTAATATGAACTGTTGAAACTCCATTATTAGTACTTGAAGATATATTTAAATTCTTATTTTCTTTTAAAAGTTTTATAGCTTTATCAGAGGTTATTTTTTCATTGTTATAATAAAAAGTAGCGCCTTTTTTTGCCATTTCAACAACTGTGTCTAAAGGCGATTTTGGTTTTGGTGGTGCAGGTGGTTTTGGTTCCTTTTTTAAATTTTTAGGCTTTGGAGGTTCAGATATTTTTATTGGTTTGCCATCTACTATTTTATATTTTCTGTAGTATTCTTTACTAATCTTTTCGTATTTCTCTTTTTGTTCTTTTGTTGCATTTTGAGGAATTGGTGGTGGCGGTGGCGGAATTAATTCATTATCTTTTTTATTTGGTTTTTCTGTTATAACTACAAGCATAGGCGGTACTTTACTGCCATCTTCAAGTTTAATATCAAAATATTGTACTGTAGTACCATCTACTGTTTCAAATAAATACTTAACAGCTTCTTCGTTAAGTAATGTACCATCAACTTTTACAGTAGGTTTGCCAGGTACTTTAAACTTAAAATTTAATATCTTCTTTTCTGTAGTTACTGCAACTTGACTTGCTCGTATCATTTTTTTATTGGCATAAATAGGATCACCTTTAAAAACTGAAAAACCTAGCATTGGGTATTGTTTGTCTTGTGTAACTTCTTCTTTTTTTACAACATTAAAAGTATGGTCTTTATTTGGTGCTACTTTATGTGTTTTGTCATTGATAGTAATTCCATGACTTAACTCTATTGATTTACATAAACCTTCTAACTCTTCAGTTACCTTTTCTAAAATAGAATAATCTAGACTTTTACCTTTTGAATTTATCTGTAATTCAACGTCATTTTTACCAAACAAGTCTATAAAATTAGTTCTTAATTTTTCTAAACTAGTTGACTTATCATTTAGTTTAAGAGATAATGGATTTTGATTGATTTCTAAGATTTGTTTATTATTCTTTTCTAAACCAATATCATTTTCTAATTTAAAAGGAGTATTTCCTTTAGATCTAATAATTTCTTGATTATATGCTACAATTCTGTGGTAGCCATAATCTTGAACATTATTAAAAATAAACCAAACTTCTTTATCAGAGATTTCTTCTGGACTATCAACATGTATATTTATTACTTTTTCTCTTTCACTTTTAGAAATATCTTGATGTAATTGATTTAAGATATTTACAAAGTTTTTCTTGTTAGCTAGAAAATCATCTATTAAATATTGTCCTTCCTTAATAACTTTAATGGATATGCTTCTAGCATAAAGCTTTTCAGTTTCATTGTATTCATTTTTTGGCTCAACACTTTTTTCAACCTCTTTAGTCTGACTAAAACTAAATAAAAGCAATGCTAATACAGGTAGTAGTAATAGGCTTCTTAGCCATTTTGTTCTGTGTGATGTTTGTGTGTTCATAATTGTTAAACGTTTTTTGATTGATGAATAATTGATAGCATTAACTAATGCTAACTCTTTCTGGTTTGATGAGAACCTTAACAAGAGGTTTTGATATGTTTTTGGGTGGTAACCACTTTTTAAAACTTGCTGATCGGCTAAAAATTCGTGGTTAAGTTTGATGTCTTTTTTTATAAAGTAGAGTAGTGGATTAAACCAAAAGATAATTTGCAAGATTTCTAAAAACAAGATGTCTAAACTATGTTTTTGCTTGGCATGTGTTTGTTCATGTAATAAAACTTCTTGCGGAATTTCGTTATTTTCAAAAGCAGATTTATTAAGAAAAATATAGTTGAAAAATGTATGCGGAACAGCTAATTTTTCAATAAGAACATTAATAAAAGTAGAAGTTTTAACCTTTTGATGTGTTTTAATTTTAAATGAAATTTTAATTAGATTTAAAATAAATCGCGTTGAAAATACAATGACACCAATAGTATAAATCGTCCATAAAAGTGCTGGTAAAAATGTATTGGGTTGTTCTTGTGTAATTGTCGGTAATTCTGCAGGAAAATATGGTGGTGTAGTCATACTTTCTGGATCGTAAATACCAAAATCAAAAGTTGGCTCTACATATTTAATAAATGTAATAAAAGGTATGATTGCCGATGTTAAAAGCGCAGCTAACAAATAAAACCTTTTAAAATGATGATGGTTTAATGGCTCTAAAACTATTTTGTAAAATAGCATTAAAATAGCTAAACATGCTGATGATTTTAATAGCAGAAATCCCATGATTATTTGTTTTTAATTTGGTTGTCTATAATAGCGCGTAGTTCTTCTAATTCTTCTTTTGTTAAATCGGTTTCTTGAGTAAAAAACGAAGCAAATTGTGTACTACTGTTATTAAAAAAGTTTTTAATTAAGCCATTTACGTGCTTAGAAAAATAGTCTTTCTTTTTAACTAAAGGATAGTATTGTCTAGAGTTTCCAAATTTGTTATAAGCCACAAAACCTTTGTC
>Ga0256829_1001815_pt1 | contig 16840 bp, 11 predicted proteins | sample 131447metaG_FD_185979 | JGI IMG/M metagenome (GOLD analysis project Ga0256829, IMG submission 185979) | Hydrothermal vent microbial communities from Lau Basin, Pacific Ocean - 131-447 | ecosystem: Environmental > Aquatic > Marine > Hydrothermal vents | place: Pacific Ocean: Lau Basin | collected...
TAGGATTTGAAGGTAAACAAGAGGATTTTGTTTTTTATGCCGATGTTGATATGGATTTTTATGAATTGGTTGAATATGTAAAACAAAAATTAAATTTAGATTTAATAAAAGCTGTTTTTGCAAAAGAAAAAATAAAAAAAGTAGCCATTACCACGGGGGCTGGTATGGGGCTTTTAGATTATATTAAGGCTGATTGTTTTTTAACAGGTGATATTAAATATCACGAAGCAATGGATGCAAAAATAAGAGGTATAAGTTTAATTGATATTACCCATTATACAAGTGAAAAATATTTCAGTGATATTTTGTTTAATGTTTTAGATGAAAAAATTGATGTTGAGATTATTAAGAGAAATTCACTCAACCCCTTTATTTTGATATAATTTCATTAAAAAAGGCGAATAATGAATAAATTTTTGGAAGAATTGATTGAACTAAATAGACTTGAAAGAAAATTACAAGAACTTGAGCCTGTAGAAGCAAATATAAAAGCGCCTCTTAGTAAACTTGAAAATCAAAAAAAATCTCTTGAAAAAAGATTAGAAAAACTTGTAGAAGAAATTAAAAATATTAAGTTAAAAAGAAGTAAAAATGAACTTTTAATAGCTGAACTTAAAGAAAAATTAAAAGATATTGAAGAAAAACAAAATAAAGTTAAAAGTGAAAAAGAGTTTAAAGCTCTTCAAATAGAAGAAGAACTAGCACGTGAACAAATAGAAGGCGCAAATGAAGAAATTGCAAGATTTGAAAAAATTTTAGAACAAAAAGAAGAAGAGAAAAAAGAGCTTATAACTGAAATAGAAAAAATAGAAGCTGAAATAACATTAACAAAAGTGGATGTTGATAAAAAACTGGAAACTGTCGAAAAACAAAAAGAGACACTTTATAAAAAAAGAGATGAACTTATTAAAAAAATGAACCCAAATATTTATAGATTTTATGAAAAAATTAAAAGATGGGCTGGAATTACGGCTGTAACTCCTATTAAAAAACAGGCTTGCAGTGGGTGTAATATGAAAATAAATGATAAAATTTATTCAGAAGTTATTAAAAGGGAAGAAATAGTCAGTTGTCCTCATTGTGGTAGAGTTTTGTTTATCGAACCAGAAGATTTAAATGAAGAGAAGTGAAAATTTTAGTTTTTTAATTTTCTACTTTTTTTTAGCTTTTTTTATTTATTTTATTTCCCTTCCTTTTTTATTGTTTTTTAGTTTTAAAAAAAAATATAAAAATTCAATTCCTGCCAGATTTTTTTTCATAAATAACCCCCCTTTTAAAAATAAAACATATTGGTTTCACAGCTGTTCTCTTGGAGAAACAAGAGCCCTAAAACCTTTAATTGAAAAATTTAGTGAAGTTAATATAAGTGTGATTACAAATACAGGTTTTAATGAAGCAAAAAAATATAAAAATGCTTCTGTCAGATTTTTGCCTTATGAGATATTTTTGCCCTTTTGGATTAAGCCTTGTAAAAGTTTAATCGTTATGGAAGCTGAGCTTTGGTATATGCTGTTTTTTATGGCAAAAAGAAGATGTAAAAAAACTATTTTGCTTAATGCCAGAATCAGTGAAAAAAGTTATCCTAAATATCTTAAATTTAGATGGTTTTACAAAAAAATTTTTGAAAACATTGATATAGTTTTGGCTCAAAGCCAAGAAGATAAAAAAAGATTAATTTCTCTTGGTGCAAAGCAGGTAGAAGTTGTAGGAAATATAAAAACATATTTTGAGCCCAAAATTACAAAAAACTATATTAAAACAAAGCCTTTAATTGTTGTGGCTTCTACGCATGAAAATGAAGAAGAGATGATTTTAAAAAATCTTGATTTAAAAAATTATCAAGTAGTGGTTGTTCCAAGACATCCTGAAAGATTTGATGAAGTTTATGAAATTATGAAAAAGTTTGGGAAAGTGGAAAAACTTTCTGAAATGGATAATGTTTTAAATGGAAATTTAATTTTATGCGATAAAATGGGAGAGCTTGTTAATTTATATAAAATTGCCGATTATGTAATTTTAGGAGGTAGTTTTGTGGATAATGTAGGAGGGCACAATCCAATAGAAGCAGCCTTTTTTAATAGACCAATAATTAGTGGAAAATATCATTTTAATCAAAACGCCTTATATAACGAAGTTGAAAATATTGAGATTTGTGAAATAAATGAAATTAAGGTAAAATTATTAATCGCCAAATCTACTAAAATTATTAAAAAAGTGGATATTCAACGTATATTAAAGGAAATTTTGTGAAGTTTTATTCTTTTGAGTTTGATGAAGAAAAAATAAAATTTTTAAAAGATAAAAAATATAATGATTTATTGATTTTAATATTTAGCGGGATTTTAAATAAAGCTTTTTTATTTGAAAAAATTAAATATCTAAAAAATATTTTTCCTAACGCAAAAATTATAGGTTCAACAACAGATGGAGAAATAGTAAATTCTCATATTGAAAAAAACAGTTTTATAATCTCTTTTTTGTTTTTGGAAAAATCAAAAGTAAATATTAATTATCTTACAAAAGATAATCTGAATGAATTTGAAAATTTTACTTCCAAATTAATTACTCCAAATTCTAAGCTTTTAATGCTTTTTGCTTCAGGTTTTGATATAGATTTTGAATCATATTTACAAAAAATAAAAGATATCCCTTTAATTGGAGGGGTTGCTGGGGATAATTCTAAATTTAGAAAAAATTATGTAATAGCCAATGAAAATATTATTTTTGAAGGCTTTGTGGGATGCAGTATAGAAGGTGATATAGAAGTTCATATTAAATCACTTTTTTTGTGGGAGCCTATAGGAAAAGAGCTTACAGTTACAAAAGCCAATAAAAATATTGTATATGAATTAAACGGAGAGAAAGCTTTTAATGTTTATAAAAAGTATTTGGGTGCAAATAAGAAAAATTTTTTAAAATATTCTATTCAGTTCCCTTTGATTAAAGAAAACAATATTGCAAGAACAGCACTTGAGTTAAAAGAAAACGGTATTGTTTATGGAGGTAATTTTAGAGAAAATGAAAAAGTTAAATTTGGGATTGTGAATATATTAAATGTAACTAAATATATTGATGAAAGATTAAAAGAATTAAATCATATTAAAAAAGAAGCCTTAATTATTATAAGCTGTGTGGCAAATAAATATGCTTTTCCAGAAATTGTAAAAAAGAAATTAACTCTTTTAAAAGATATTCCAAATATCGGATTTTTTAGTTATGGGGAGTTTTTTAATAAAAAATTTTTAAATCAGACATTTAATTTTGTAACATTAAGTGAAGGTGGTGATATTAAAAGTGAAATAAAACCTTCAAAAATCGAATTTGATTCTACAGCTTACGGATTATTTAATCTTGTGAATTATGCATTTAAAGAAATGGAAGAGATATTTTATAAAGATAGTGTTACTGGATTTGGTAATAAGTTTGCATTTGAAAGAGATTTGTTAAAAGCAAAAGAAGCCTCTATGTTTGATATTAAAAGATTTGCTTTAATTAACAATAGATATGGAGAAAAAATAGGAGATTTGGTATTAAAAAAATTTGCAAAGTTTTTAAATAATAATTTAACAGGCCAAGCAAAAATTTATAGAATTTCAGGAGATTATTTTTTTGTTTTGTGTTTTGAAGAAGGGAAATTAAAAACATTTACAAAAAGAATAGTTGAATATTTTAAAGAAAATCCTATTGAATTAAATGAAGATTTAAAACTTGATATAGAAATTGTAGGGGCTTTTGTTAAAAAGACAGAAGAATTTTATTCGTTTAAAATAAAAGCAGATTTAGCTCTTCATTATGCAAAATTAAATAATTTAAATTTTGTAGAATATTCAAAAGATTTGAAACTTGAAGAAAAAATAGAAAAAGAGATAAAAACCGTAAGCTTTGTAAAAAACGCCCTTAAGGAAGACAAAGTAATCCCTGTTTTCCAAAAAATAGAAAAAAAGGTGCCATCTTTTGAAGCGTTAGTCAGGATTGAAGATAATGGGAAGCTTATTTCTCCGTTTTTCTTTTTGGATTCAATAAAATATACTTCTTATTATGAAGAGATAACAAAAACTATGATATTAAAAACATTTGAAAAATTTAAAAATAATAATTATAAAGTTTCTTTAAATTTTTCATTCTCAGATATAAAAAATAAAAAAATTATAGATTTTTTAATTTCAAATATAGATAAATATAAAATGCGTCATCGACTTATAATAGAACTTTTGGAATCAGAATCGATAAAAGATATAAATCTTATACATGAATTTATAGCTTTGGTTAAATCGTATGGGGTTGAAATTGCTATTGATGATTTTGGAAGCGGATACTCGAATTTTGTTTATTTGATAAGACTTTCCCCTGATTATATAAAAATAGATGGAAGTTTGATAAAAGATTTGGATACAAATGATAAATTAAAAGCAATTGTTTGCAGTATAAATACTTTTGCTCATTCTCTTGGTATTCAAACAGTGGCAGAGTTTGTCAGAAATACAGAAATTTATGATATTTGTAAAAAAATAGGAATTGATAGTTTACAGGGATATTATATTCATGAACCTTCAAAGGATATCGATGAGTTTTTATGAAATAAAAGACGATAAAGCAGTTATAAATATTAAAGCCCAGCCAAATTCAAGTAAAAATAAAATTGCAGGAATTTATGACGAAGATAAATTAAAAATAAACATAAAAGCCCCGGCAGTTGAGGGTGCGGCAAATAAGGAGCTTATTAAATTTTTATCAAAAATGTTTAAAATACCTAAAAGTTATATAGAAATAAAAGGTGAAACCAGCAAAAGAAAACAGGTGGTTTTACCGGTGAATGAAAAATTAAAAGAGTTTTTGCAAAGTATTAATGGGTAGATGAGTGAATGAATTAATGAGGAAAGGGGGAAGAATATAAGTTCCAAGTTCTGAATTTTGAGTTTTGAATTTATAATTTTTTAATACAATAACAAATATACCAATAATCAATACACAAATAACTAATCTTAAAGGTCTCAAATGATTACAAATGCTGAAATTGCAAAAATGCTCTCACAAACAGCTGATTTATTAGAAATCAAAGGTGAGAATCCTTTTAAAGTTAGAGCTTACAAAAATGCTGCGAAATTAATAGAAAATTCAAGTAAAGATTTTGACAAATTAGTTAAAGAGGGATTTGATTTAACAAGACTTCCGGGAATTGGAAAAGATTTAAGTGCGGCTATAAAAGAGATAGTAACTATAGGAAAATTTCCAAAACTTGAAAAACTTAAAGAAGAAATTCCCCAGGGGCTTGTTGATATGCTATCTATTGAAGGCTTAGGACCTAAAAGAATAAAACAGATTTATGATGCGTTTCATATTACTTCACTTGATGAACTTAAAAAATATGCCGAGAGTGGGGAGTTTGATAAACTGCCTGGATTTGGTGAAAAATTAATTCAAAAAATTTTAAAAGGCGTTAAACAGCTAAAAAAAGCCGGTATTAGATTTTTGTGGGCTGAGGTGGAAGAGTTTGCGGAAGATTTAAGGGAGTATTTAAAAAGTTTTGACGGAATTGAGATTGTAGAAATTGCAGGAAGTTACAGAAGAAAAAAAGAGACAGTGGGGGATTTGGATATTTTAGCAGTGGCAAAAGATTATCCAAAGATTATTGAATATTTCACAAAATATCCAAAAATAAAAGAGATTCAATCAGCCGGACTTACCCGCTCAACCGTATTTTTGGAAAATGACCTGCAAGTTGATTTAAGGGCGGTTAGCAGTGAAAGTTACGGGGCGGCTTTGCACTATTTTACCGGAAGTAAATCCCATAATATAGAAATTAGAAAAATAGCCATTGAAAAAGGAATGAAAGTAAATGAATATGGCGTTTATAAAGATAATAAAAAAATCGCAGGTAAAAGTGAAAAAGAAGTTTACGAGTCCGTTGGACTTTGTTATATGGAGCCAGAAATTAGGGAAAATAGAGGAGAAATAGAAGCTTGTTTTAGTAAATCTTTACCAAAATTAATAGAAATTAAAGATATAAAAGGAGATTTGAATATTGCAAGCGAGTTAATTGATGAAGCACTAAATTTAGGCTATAAATATGTAGGAGTTAGTGAAAAAATAAAAAGAGATGATATTTTAGTTTATAAAATGTTAGAAGTTGATGTGAATAACTTTGAAATAAAAGAAGATTACGATTTTTTAGTAGGAATTACAAATGAAAACAGCACAACCGAAAATATTTTAAAGGCTTTAAAAAAAATTGATTTTTTAAGGTTTTTTAGAGATATTAAAGCAAAAAAAGAGTTAAATATCGATTATGAAAAAGTATTTAACGAGATGAAAAATAAAAATGTGATTTTAGAAGTTGTTTCAAGACCTAATAATTTAATAAGTGAAGTGTTAATAAAAGCGGCTATTGATAAAGGTGTTAAAATTTCTATTGTTTCAAATGCAAAAAATAAAAAAGAACTAAATTTTATAGAATATGGAATAAATCAAGCTAGAAGAGGTTGGGCTGAGACTGGTGATGTGATTAATACAAATAATCTTTTTTAAATTGTTTTTCAAATTCAAAAATTTCTTTTTTTAATATTTTTGCAAGTTTAGTTATATCTTTTTTATTTTCTAATTTGTGAGAAAGAATATAAAAATTAAGTAAAATATGCCATAAAGAACCTCTCATAAGTGAATAAGTAGAAGGGTCTTTTATTCTATAAGCCGTAATTAAATCCTCTAAAAAATCCATAACTCCTGTTAGATGTTTATAATCATTAATATTTAGCGTTTTAAATGTTTTTGATACTGCATTTAAAAGCGGGTATAAATTTGGCTTTTGTTCATAAAATTTTTGAGTTGTAAAAGCTGTTAAAATTTCTTTTTTATATTTTTCTTTATTGATTTTAGGTAGAGTTTTATCTTTTAGGGGAGTTGAGTTTTTTATATAAGCCCCATCACTTAAATTATAAATTTTTAGATTTTTGGCTTTTATTAATCTTTCTATTGCAAGTTTGCTAGATAAAAGAAGTGAATCTGTATAAATATCGTTACTGAAATTCCCTTTTATTTTAATACCTTCTTTTTGAATGTCTTCTTTTGAATCATAAAAGCTGTTTTTGGAGTGTTTTTTTTCTCCCAGTCTAAAACCTAAATCCATACCGCAAATATATATCTCTTTTGAAAAATTTGCCGCAAAACTAATTCCTGTATTTCCTACAATAGGAGAAGAAAAAACTAAGGGTCTAGGATAAAAACTCTCAAATGTAAAACCCTCTCGCATATACATATAGGGATTTTTCGCCATTTCAAAAATTTTTGGATTAACTACATTTGCTCCTATAAAAATGCCGTTATATTTTGGCAAAATATCTTTTAGTACATTAATTAATAAATCTATTCTTTCTTGTTCAATATGAAAATCACTCTCAATTCCTGCTTTTATCAATGGTCTAAGGGCTGTTCCGACAGAAATTATTATCATTGAGTTTTGATTTTTTTTGATAAATTCCATATTTTTTTCCAGACTTTTTCCATTTGCAACAATGCAAAATGGTATATTTAAATATAAGTTTTTTTCTAAAAGAGGATATTTATTTATATTTTTTTGATGGTTTTTAATTCCTTTTATTTCATCTTCATATGTTCCCCAGCCTCTTATTTTTGCAGCCTCATATTCTTCAAATTTTTTTTTGGCATCTTCAATTAAAGGATGATTATAGCTTTTGAGTTCAAGTTGCATAAAGCTTGATGTTATGATTCTTTCATTTAAGAATTTTTGAATAATCTCAGCAGATAATTTTCCACCTATTTGTATAAAAAATCTTTCTCCTATTTTAGAGTAAATTTTTTCTAAATCTATGTAATTTAAACTTATTAAAAAAAATTCTATATTTGGTTCATAAATTAAAAGAGATTGAAATTCATATTTTTCTATGAGAATATCAATATGTTTTCCAGCCATTAGTCCGTAAATAACAGTAGTCGGTAAAAAGTTTTTTTCAAAATAAAATCCTTTTATATGAGGAAGTTTTAAAAATTTATTTATTAATTTATTTACGATTTTGCCTGTTATATAAAATTTATCTTCCCATTTCACAGGTTTTATAAAAGTGAACTGTTTTTTATATAAGTTGTTATTTATTGGATTAAAAGCCAAAATTTCGGAATCTTTGTTAATTGAGTTTGGATAAATAGCTAAATTTGAATTTCTTTCAAAAATATTATTATCTTTTATTTCATAATTTCTTTTTTTTATTGAAGTTATAAGATTATAATAATGTGGTAAATTTTGATATAAAAATGTAAGATTTTTTTGAAATAAGCTTTTCATTATAACTCCGCTAAAAACCAAAAGATTTTTAGCGAATTATATCATTATTGTTTAAGTTGTAATAGAGTGTTTAACATCTGGTCAGATGTTGTAATAGTTTTTGCGTTTGCCTGAAAACCTCTTTGAATAACAATAAGTTCAGTTAAAGCTTTACTTAAATCAACATTACTCATTTCTAAAGAACTTGGCTGAATTGCTCCTCTCCCTCCAGTGCCGGCTGTTCCTATAATAGGATCTCCTGAATTTGGTGAAGCACTAAAAAGTGTTCCTCCTTCACTCATTAATCCTTCGTTATTTACAAATTTAGCCAAAGCTACCTGGGCTAAAGAGTAGCTTCTTCCGTTTGAAAAAACACCTATAACAGTTCCTGTTTGGTCTACTGTTAGCTGTTGTAAATCACCTCCTGGAAATCCGTCTTGGGTTTGCCCTGAAGTTGAGCTTGGTGATTCAAATGAAGTAATTCCATCAAATTTTCCAATGGTTCCAAGGTTTAGTTGAATAGCCTGACCTGGATTTGCTCCATTATTGGGATTAAATATAAGACTTGGTGGATTAAAAGATTTTACACTTCCATCAGGATTAAATTTAATATCCCCATATGCCGGCTGACCAAGAGTTGAAGGAGCTGGAACCTCAGCATACCATTTCCATGTGGTAGGATCATTTGGATTAGTTGATGTGTGAGCTTTTCTAAAATGAAGTGTGAGAGTATGTTTACTTCCAAGTGAATCAAAAACATCCAGACTTGTTGTATGTGTAGCTGCATTCATAGCTTGTGTCAGTCCGACTCCTCCGGCTGCAAGAGTTCCATTAAGAGTAGAAAATGCATCACTAAAAGCTTGATTGTCTTGGCCATCAGAAGGATAACCACTTACGGAAATATTAAAACTACTTGGAGATGTGTTTGTTACTTGTAATTTTCCATCACTGTTTATAGTTACTGTTCCTTTTGAGCCATTCGTTGCATTTTGATTACTTTTTGGATTGTTGCTATCATCTAGTGCTAATTGCCATAAATATGTTAAATCTTGAATATTATGAAAATAATAAGTATCTTTTTTTTGCATAAGTTTTGTAGAAGTACCGCTTCCATCAAGTCCACCTAAAATACTGTCCATATTTTTTAGCATTTGATTAGTTGCAGAATCTCCATTACTATCTTGAAGAGCACTTGCACTATCTACATAAACATTGCTGTCAGTGCTTACTTCTGTAATTTTACCGTCAGAAAAAGAGAGTTTTAATTTAGTTCCTATATTTGTATCTTGGGCAAATTTGGTATTTGCAGCACAACATAAATCACTTATAGTATTAAAATCTTTTCCATATAAAAATTTAAATGTATGAGAGTTTCCTGATGAATCTTTTACCACAAATTTTGCCATATTATGAGTTCCGCTGTCATTAATGCTAAATGCAGCTCTATCACTTTTAGAATCATAAAGCCAGTGCATACCCTCGTTTGAGTCTGCTTTGGAAGCAGGGCCTAAATAATTCCCGTTTACTCCTCCACAGCTTGAAGAATTTGAGCCTATAGGCTTTGATGTATATACAAACTTTCTCTTTTCATAAAGCCCATCAATACTTGCTGTAATTCCCTGTCCGTTTTCTAAATTAAAAGCATCTCCGTTTGTATTGAAAAGTTCACCAACATCGTCTGCTCCTATAAAACTGTTTTGTGTAGCTTTCATAATGCCACTTTCTTTTGAGGGACCTTTAAGCCCTTCAAAAATTTGTTCAAGTGTAGGGTTAGAAGCAGATAAATTATCAACTTCTATTTTATTATCAGGGTCAACTATCTGTCCATTCCCATTTAAAAAAACTTTATAATCTGCTGGTGTCTGTGTTTGAGATTCTAAATAATTTCCATTAGTATCGTGTGTAATAGTATAATTAATTTCATTTATTAAATCTTCTAATGTTGTGAATTTATTGTCATGATCATTTGTACTTTTTCCGTAAGTTAAATTTAAATTTATTGTATCATTATTTAAATTTACAACTTTAAATGAGATATTATCACTTTCAGGAGTTAGTTTAATTTCCTTTCCGTTAGCATTATAAATTCCGTTCATATTTGTTGAAGGTTCTATAGTGGCTCTTGTGCCGCTCATTTCTTTGATATGGTTTCCGCTGTTTAAATTTGCTTTTATTTGAATTTTACTAGTAGCATTTGCCGGTGTTGTAAGTCCTGGCGGAATTGATATGGGTTTTACTCCAGAAGAATTATCTATTTTATGTGTTGTTGAATTAGCCATCCATCCTTGAACAATATATCCATTTGGGTCAACAAAATTACCTTTGGCATCAAAACTGAAATCTCCAGCTCTGGTATATCTGTATGTTTTACCCCCATCACCGCTTACAACAAAAAATCCATCCCCGCTTATGGCCATATCTGTATTTTTATCTGTATGTTGTATGCTTCCTTGTTTAAACATAGTTTCAACCGAACTTACTGTGGCCCCAAGGCCTACTTGAAGACCGTTTTTACCTCCTAATGTTCCTTGTGGGGAGGTGGCGGCCTTTTCTGTCTGACTTAGAAGATTTTGAAAATTGGTTCTAGAATATTTAAATCCGACTGTATTAACATTGGCAATATTATTTCCTTCTACATCCATTGCAGTTTGATGAGCGTTAAGTCCGCTAACTCCGCTCCATAAACTTCTCATCATGATTTAATCCTTTTAGGGTTTTTTATTATAAGCAAATTTTGTTCCTTAAGTTTTCATATTTATTGCTTTTTTTATCATCTGATCACTTGTGGTAACCGCCTTTGCAGCAGCCGAATAGGCTTTTTGCATTATTATAAGTTCAGTCATTGCCTGTGAAAAATTTACATTAGATGTTTCAAGTGTATTTGATAGTATTTTACTGCCAGGTATATAATTGTTATTATTTTCATATAAAAAAGCTTTATTTGAATTAGAAGTTTCTTTAAATAAATTGGCTCCTATACTTTCAAGCCCTTGTGGATTTTGAAAATGAAAAAGAGGAATAGTTGCTAATTTTGATTCTCTTCCGTTTGAAAATAGAGCAAAAATATTTCCGTTTTCATCAATATCATAATTTTTTAAAAAACCTTTCGCAATACCGTTTTGAGTATATGAATAAGAAAAATTATCTATTTTTGAATAAGCGGTTATATCGGGTGTTAAAATTATATTTTGAGGAGAAGTGAGTTTAATGGATTTTGGAGAAATTAGATTACCCTCGGAATCAAATGTAAAATCCTGAGTTTGTGTATTTATTGTTTTATCGGCATTTTTTACATTTATTGTCGCTTCCCAAATACTTTGATTATTTAAAGTTTCTTTTTTTGCAAATTGTATTGATAAAATATCTTTATTGCCATTTTTGTCATATAATTTACCTCCAAAATTTTGTATATTGGCCTTAAAAACAGAACTTTTTGCTGTTGTCCCGGGTAAAATTCTATTTCCGGCTGACGAAATGTTATCAAAGAACAGATTATTTGTATCATTTGTTTTAGAAAAAGAACTTTGTATTGTATTTTTTATATCATTATTATCTATGGATATTTTGCCTTCTTGTAAAGTTACAGAAGCTGTATTTGGATATACGCTATCAATCATTGTTTGTAAGATATTTTTAAAAGAATCAAGTGAATTAAATTCATAAGGATTTTTGATATTGTTTTTATAAACAAGCGTTGCACCAGCAGCATTATTTATAAGATTATTATTTGAATTAATTGTAAGATAATTTTGAGATTTTATAATAATTGAATTATCTGTAGTTTCATAATTAATATTATTTTTTTTAAGCTCATCTGCAAGGGCATTTATAATATCTGTTTTAGAACTTCCATCAGGCAGGGTTGTTTGAATATGTTTTCCGTTTACAGTGAAATCATACTTTACATTTTTTCCGTCTACTTTATCATTACTTATACATATTTCATCAGAAAATGTTCCTTGATTGTATTTTACATTTCCTAGTGTATAAGCAATTGACTGGCCATCTACCATATGCATATTTTCCCCATCTTGATTATAAAGGGCTGAAAAATATAGATTTCCTGTTGCATTGGAAGGATCGATAAGAGTATCTGCATTATTTAAATTTGCACTTAATTTTATTTTATTTGTGGGAACTGCTGGTAAAATAACATTTTTAGGGAGTGAAACAGCAGACATTGTTCCAGTTTTGGTTAAATCATCTGTATTTATATTTTGGTCTATATAATATCCGTTTTGTTCTTTTTTAAGATTATTGGCATTTGCAGCTATTAAATAATCTCCGTTTTCATCTGTTAAATAACCGTCGGCATCGCGGCTAAAAGATCCATTTTTTGTATAAAATTCATTTTTACCATTTTGGACTTTAAACCATCCTTTTCCTCCTATTGCCAAGTCAAAAGGATTGTCTGTATGTTGTAAGCTTCCTTGTTGTAAATTCATGGCGGATGAGCTTAAAGTGCTTCCTAAACCTATATCAGAAGATATTGGTGAGTTAGAAATAGTATCTGAAAAAATTGTTTCAAATTCAGGATTGTTTTCTTTAAAAGCGGGAGTATTTATATTTGCAATATTGTTTCCCCATATGTCTATGCCGTTTTGAAAACTTTTAATTCCACTTATACCGTTATAAAAAGATGCATTCATTTTTTATCCTTGCCAATCGTAAATCTCTTTTATCTGATTAAATGGCACATAATTACTTCCAAGTTTTGCTAAAGCCTCTCCATTTTCAAATTTTACAGCTTCAATAGGGTATGCTCCAAGAGCAGTTGTATGGGAAGTTCCGTCTTGAGAAGTATACTTGGCAGTAACTTGATATGTGTTGCTTGGGACTCTTTTCCCTTTGCTGTCTTTTAAATTCCAGTCAAATCTCAAAACACCTTTTGAATGGGCATTTATAGGTATTGTTTTTATTATATTACCGCTTTTATCTTTTATAATAACATTTCCGCTTTGTATGTTGTCTCCAAAATATAAATCAAATGATTTTGAATTATCGTTGTCTGTTACATTTATATATCTATTTCCTGTATCCGCCATTTTTCCTATAGCGTTTATTGTGGTTAATGTTTGAGATTGAGCCAGTTGAGAAGTTAATTTTGTCAATGTTTTTTGCATATTGGTGTTCATTTCAAGATTTGACATTTGAGAGGTTTGTTCAATCATTTTGTCTGTACCCATAGGTTTTGTAGGGTCTTGATTTTCAAGTTCGGCAATAAAAAGTTTCATAAAAGCCTGTGAATCAAGTTTTGATTTTGGGTTAAAAACTGTATCGTTTGATGGTGTTGTTTTTGTTGTCTGGTTTATTGAATTTGTTTGCATTTTTTCTCCTTATGCGTATTTATATGAAAAATCTATAATTAATTCTTCATCTTCATTATTTTTACTGTTTTTTGAGTATTTTTGGCTATTTTGATTTTGTTTTTGCTCTTTATCATGATTTGAATTAAAGCTCATATTTATATTGGTAAATCCCATATTTACAAGAGAGTTTTTAAGATCTTGTTGAGATGTAGTAAAGAAATTAACAGTTGAGGTATTATTAGTGTTTATTTGAACATTTAAATTATCACCTCTTTGTTTTATTGTAACTTCGACTTTTCCCAAATCTTTTGGGTGAAGTTCAAGAGTTAGTTTTGAAACAGGTGGTTTATAATTCTCTACAGCTTCTTTAAGAGAAGATACAAAATGTTTAAGAGTTTGTTTTGCCGAGATTATGTGAGTTTTTATATCACTGTTTATTATTGTATTTGAAAATTGATTATTTGAATTATTATCCTTTGATTTGTGATTTTTTAATATTTTTTCTTTGTTTTTGCTGTTTATGTTTAATAAATTTTCAATATTTATATTTTGTGAATTTTTAGTGTTATTATCGCTTTTTACTGTTTTTTGTTGTAAGAGATTTTTTAAGCTTATTTTTGATGCTTTTAAAGGTTTTATATCTGTTTTTAATTTTTGTTTTATTGTAGAAGTTAAAATTTCATTTGTTGAACTTTCATGAATTTTAGGAATATTTTTGAATGCTTTTGCATTTTTTATCTGGGATAAAGCTATTTTTGTAAGATTTAATTTATATTCTTTTGAAAGATTTATAATATCATCAAAGCTTGTTGTTTCTTTAAATTTTTTTGTTGATATGATTTTGTGAATTTGTGGATTTTTAGAATTTGTTAATAAAAATTTTATTTCGATTACTATTTTTGATTGTTGCTTTTGTGGTAGTTTTTTTATCTCTTTGATTATTTCTTTTGGATTTTGAATGTTTTGAATTAAAGAAGCCAATAATGAACTTTCTTTTGATTTTTCATCTTTTTTTGTTTTTTTGTTTAGCATTGTATTTGTTATTAAATTGTTTATATCTAAAGTAGAATTTTTATCTAATTTAGATATAAATTTTTGAATAAGTTTTTCTTTTTGATCATTTGTAAGATTTGAATGTAAAATAATATCTTTTATCTCTTTTTTATTATTTATGTTTTTTAAAAGGGATTCTAAAAAATCTATTTTAGAAATCTTTTTATTTTTACTATTTCCTGGTGAGGGTTCCAATAAATTTAATAAATCCTTAACTTTCATTAATAAAAAACCTTTTTATTTTTATTAAGCAATTTATGTTCCAAAAAACCTTATTTACTTATCTACATATTTACCCATTCACTTTATTATTGTGATATAATTGCGAAAAATTTTTAAAGGCAATTAATGAAGAATATCAGAAATATCGCAGTTATAGCTCACGTTGACCACGGAAAAACGACACTTGTAGATGAGCTACTTAAACAATCAGGAACTCTTGATGAAAGAAAAGAGTTTGGTGAAAGGGTTATGGATAGTAACGATCTTGAAAAAGAAAGAGGAATTACAATTTTAAGTAAAAACACAGCTATTAAATGGAACGGATTTAAAATTAATGTAATTGATACTCCAGGGCATAGCGATTTTGGTGGAGAAGTTGAGAGGGTATTAAAAATGGTTGATGGTGTGTTACTTCTTGTTGATGCTCAAGAAGGGGTAATGCCGCAAACTAAATTTGTTGTAAAAAAAGCTCTTTCTCTTGGGATTAAACCTATTTTAGTAGTAAATAAAATAGATAAACCAGCAGCAGAACCGGACAGGGTTGTTGATGAAGTGTTTGATCTGTTTGTTAGTATGGGTGCAGATGAAGATCAATTGGATTTTCCTGTAATTTATGCAGCTGCAAAAAACGGTATTGCAAAATGGGATTTAGAAGATGATAATGATAATATGATTCCTGTTTTAGAGGCAATTACAAAATATATTCCTGCACCTACAGGAGACGCGGAAAAATCTCTTCAAATGCAAATTTTTACATTAGATTATGATAATTATGTAGGAAGAATTGGTATTGCCAGAATGTTTAACGGTGTTGTAAAAAGAGGTGATAATGTAACTTTAATTAAAGCCGACGGAGAAAAAATAAATGGAAGAATTACAAAATTACTTGGATTTTTAGGGCTTGACAGAATTGAAATAGATGAAGCAAAAGCCGGTGATATTATTGCAGCGGCAGGATTTGACGCTATTGATGTTGGAGATACTATTGCAGATAAAGATAATCCAATAGCACTTGACCCACTTCATATTGAAGAGCCTACAATAAGTGTAATTTTAAGTGTTAATGATTCTCCACTAGCGGGAACTGAAGGTAAAAATATTACAGCTACAAAACTAAGAGACAGACTTCTTAAAGAGATGGAAACAAATATTGCTATGAGAATAGAAGAACTTGGTGAAGGTAAATTTAAAGTAAGCGGAAGAGGTGAGCTTCAAATAGCTATTTTGGCTGAAAATTTAAGAAGAGAAGATTTTGAATTTTCTTTGTCTCGTCCTGAAGTTATTATTAAAGTAGAAAACGGAGTTAAACTTGAACCTTATGAGTTTGTTGTGGTTGATGTTCCTGATGAATACAGCGGTGCAGTAATTGAAAAACTAGGAAAAAGAGGCGGAATTATGAAAAATATGATGCCTTTAAGTGACGGAAGTACAAGAATAGAATTTGAAATGCCAGCTCGTGGACTTATAGGTTACAGAGGTGAATTTATGACAGATACAAAAGGTGAGGGAGTGCTTAATTCAAGCTTTTTAGAATTTAGACCTGCTACTACAAAACCTTATACAAGAATGAATGGAGCTCTTATTTCTATGGAAAACGGGGTTGCAACAGGTTATGCAATATTTAATCTTCAAGATAGAGGTAGAATGTTTATAAAACCTACTGATAAAGTTTATAGTGGAATGATTATAGGAGAGCATTCTAGAAGTAATGATTTGGAAGTTAACCCTATTAGAGGTAAAAACTTAACAAACGTAAGATCGAGTGGAAGTGATGAAGCTATTAAATTAGTGCCACCAGTTGAGCTTACACTGGAAAAAGCACTTGAATGGATAGAAGATGACGAACTTATGGAAGTTACTCCAAAAACAATCCGTGTTAGAAAAAAATATCTTGACCCTAACGAGAGAAAAAGAATGAGTAAGAAAAAAACTAAATAAACTTTTTCTTTCTTATAACTTTTTCTTATAATCTACAATAAAA
>Ga0256829_1001816_pt1 | contig 16835 bp, 21 predicted proteins | sample 131447metaG_FD_185979 | JGI IMG/M metagenome (GOLD analysis project Ga0256829, IMG submission 185979) | Hydrothermal vent microbial communities from Lau Basin, Pacific Ocean - 131-447 | ecosystem: Environmental > Aquatic > Marine > Hydrothermal vents | place: Pacific Ocean: Lau Basin | collected...
GTCGTTCTTCGAGCTCAAAATTCTTCTGGGCCTCTGTGCCCACTGTTTGTAAATTTTCTTGAATACTAGCTTGTGCTTCACGCTCAAGCCTATTCACCTCTGCTCTCCACTTATCTGGGTCTTCAAATTTTAGAGTATCAAGTTCTTCAGATGCTTTTACAGAGGGACTTACCTGGTTCATTAGATACTCTCTCTCTTTAGCCAACCTCAAGTTCTCCTGACGAGTCTTTGTATATGAAGACTGTGTGTCTCTTCTTCTCTTCTCAGCTGTTGCTGCCTCTTTAAGCAGTGTTTCTATTGCTTCCTTAGGGTCTTCAGGCAACTTAGCCTTTAAACTGTCTATGTAAGTATCGTTATCCACGGAATACCTCCTTAATAATTTATTTATAATTTATTATATCATAATTAAGCTTAAAGTTTGCTTAATTACAAACCTGTATAATCTGAGTATAATGGGGTATTAATAGCACTATAGGTACTATCTTGGGTGCTTGTGTAGCTTAATCCTTGAGCCATATACCTTAGTGAGTCCATAAAGTTACTTGTCCAGTCATGCTGTGGTATGGGTAGTGTAATGTCTAATTTTGCCTCATACTTCCATCTATATAACTGTATTGCTTCTACAGTTTTATCTGTTGTAGTTACATTTATATATAAAACATTTATTAACTGTTTTAAAGCCTCAATTCCATCTAAAATACTAGCTTTCTTGACTACCCTTACAGGTAAGTTGTGGTCCCTAAATCTTTCCAGTCTAGTTCTGCCAGTTGAGAAGTCCATAACATTAGCATCATGGGGTAAAATAACATCCACCAGCCTATATTTTTGCTCCTTAACTAAAGCTACCATAAGACTGGCATAATAGTCAATACCTTGTTTTCTCCCTACTATTGTATTAATAAGCCTAGGTCTACCCTTAATTATCTGAGCAAAGTGAATTATTGTCTCATCATTAACACCTATATCATATGAAGCTGTTACTGGCTCTCCTGGTATATGAGGAAAGTTACCTATTCTATTGTCTGCAATTAGTGAGTTATATTCTGTCTTTAGAATAGTTCCAGAAACACTTTGCTCAAATGCTTCCTCTATTGTAGCGGGATACTCCTGCTTCATATCCTCACCAAGTTCTATTGTCTTAGCTATATACCAGTTTTTCTGCCCCTGTGATAGAACTATATTTTGTTGGTTTTCAAGCTTTGGAAAATAATTATTAACTAATTCCTTTACTATATGTTTTTTATTATTAACTATATAGGGAGACTGTTCCATATAACAGTCTGGATCCTCCATCCAACTAAGAAAAATAAGTTCAAAGTCTAGTGGTGTAAGTTGTGCTCCTGCCTCCTGAAGAGCTTGTGAGTGCATAACTATATCGTAGAAGAGTCCACTAGCACCTTCAGCTGTAGACTCAATACTAATATTACTCTGTAGAGATACTGCCTGAAAAGCACCAGTCTTTAATTCTCTAGCCTTCTCTGGAAACTTATTTGCTATCTTAGCAAGTTCTGAGATGTGGAGGAAACTTAGTGTATCACCCCTAAAGTTACCTATTCTTAACTGTGAACCATTTGAAAATGTTAGCCCATTTTGGTTGGCAGTAACTAGCTTTAGATCCAGGAGGTCTTTTATATCCTGGTCAAGGTTATTCCATGCAACCAAGGCCTTAGCATATAACTTATGACTCTCAACTATACCATATGACTGTATACCAGCCTGAGTATGAGGCCTCCAAATACATTTATCTAATCCCTCAATAACCTTGTATGTGGATATACCCTGCTGCCTAGACTTAAGAGTTATTGTCTTGGGATGCTTTATATAATAATGCTTTAACTGTGCTTTGTTTAATTTAAGAGTTATAAGCTTATCTTGCTTATTGATTATCTTGTATAGATTGTTTAGTCTCCATAATCTATTAGCAAAATATTTTTTAATCAGTAGCATACTTATCCAATAACTTCTGAACTAGTCTTACCTTACTACCTTCTGTACCTTCCAGTGGTGTTCTTAGTGAGTCCTCCAAGGTTAATACTAAGTCTGTAAGCTGCTTTGCCTCCCGTATGTCTAAATTTTGCTCAGCTAATGGGTGGTTAAACTTGCTCAAACTATAGTTTAGTGCTTTTATTTTAAGCGCGTTTATATTTAGTAGTACTTCCTCCCTAGTTGCCTCTAATGCTAGGGGAGTTATACATGGAGTTGGTAAATCCATTAAAGTTCCTTTTTTGAATTATATCATATTAAAGCTTAAAATAAACTTAAGGTAATAATAGGGATATAATGGTGAAGTATATTGGTAATATAATAGGGATATAATGGGAAGGTGGCTTTGGAAAAATTAGAACTAGGACCCAAGGTTATTTTACCTTACCACCCTTTGACACCCCCCATAACATTATACCAGTTAATAAAATTTATTATTATATATTTAAGCTTTCTTTAAGGTAAATTATAATATTTATTTTCATTATATATACCCCCCCATAAAATTAATTATAATATGCTTATAATATTAAGGAAGACTTAAGGTATATTCCTGTATAATTATTTCATAGGAAGAGATGATTAGGTGATACAAAGTATTAGGCCCAGCTACAATTAATCCCAAGGAGGATACAATGGCAATTAAAAAAACAATGGTAGACGCTTTGGCGTTTGTACAGGAACATGGAAATATGAGTCAAGACAACCTAGCACTATTTATAAAGAAATTTTGTGAGGCAAAAAGTGGTCAATCAACAGGTCCTAGAGAAGTAACTATACTTAAGGATATAGATGGTAATCAACTAGGAAGAAAATGTACTGTAACAGATTTATGGTTCCCTAATGGGGCATTTAGCAAAAATACTACTTGTATTAAATTGGCAGATGCTGAAAAAGGCAAACTATATAATGAAAGTAAAAAAATGGAGAAAGATGCTCAAGCACTTTTAGAGGAAGCCAGAGACATTACAGATGTTGCTGACAAAGTGGCAAAGTATGAAGAGTATGACCAAAAACTTGCAGAGGCAAAAGCATATAGACTACAACCTATTGAGGTGACTGATGAAATGAAGGAAGGTGGTTTTGATACTATTGAAGACCTTGCAAATGATTTGGGAGTTGAAGTAAACCCAACTAATCCTGCTGAGTAGCAAAATAAAAGGTTCACTGTATAGTGAACCTTTTTTATTGTTTTTATATTATAATATACATATAATTATATTATAATATAAATATACTAAGGAGATAATAATGACTACAAGAACAGGAGTTACCTGGTACAAAGGAGAACTATACTTATATAGGTTTATAGATGGAAAAAGGTATAAAGTTTGCTTTAATAAGGAAGTAAAGTTGGTAGATACTATGGAGTATTTTAATCTAAATGATGATAAATTCAAACAATGTTGTAGATAAGTATATTCTAACCTTAAACGAGTTGGTAAGCAAATTATTATATAACTATTATATATGTACTATATGGTATATTATAATAAATCTTAAACTTTAGGGTTTATAATAACACAAATAACATAAATTGTATTAAAAAGGTGAAAATACACAAGGGGTCAATATATAATTTTGTTGTGAGCAATTTAAAAAAATGATATTTGTGATATTTGTGATATTTGTGATATTTGAAAATTTTCTTAAGAATTTTGCTTAAACAAAAAATTAACATAAATTTTTAATTAAAATTTAATATAAAATATGTTATAATAAAACAAAAAGGACAGTAATGAAACCAGATTACCATTATCTATATAACCACGCTAGTGAAATTATAGATAACCTAAGCATATATAAGCAGACTCCCTATGCAAGACAATTATACTTAAACCCCACCCAGTTTAGTTTACTTATTCCCCTACTTAAACTAATAGCAAACAGACCTTCCAACTCAGATAAGTATAAAACACTATATAACCACGCTAGTGAAATTATATATAACCTAACTAGATATAAACAGTATATAGTTGCCCAAAAGTTAAATATTCCACCAAACAAATTAAGCACTATTCTTCCACTACTTAAAGTAATAGCAGAACACCAACCTTACAAAGACTATTCCACACCAATCCAATTAGACCCTCCAGAGCCTATTAAATTTAGCTGGATCACCAACAATGAATAGTATAACAGTAAGAGTGTTTCCCAATACATCATCCACACCCTTAATAACTCAGGAGGATAAGAAGGTAATAGCTCCACCTCTTTATAAGTTGGGCTGGAAGGATCCAAGATTTCACACCAAGATGAACCTCAACGACCTTCCCACTATAAAGGATATAGCATTAATAATTACTCAAGATATACTTATAGTTGACTTTGATACAGACATAGCATATAGTAAGGCAATGGAGATAAATAATACCCTCCACCCAGAATATCAGTGTAAATTTATAGTACACTCTTCCCGTAAAGGTGGCCACTTCTATTACACTAATAAGGGTGTAGACCAGATTAACCCAGCACATTCAGATAAATCAGTAACAAGCTTAGATATACTTTCAGGTCCTGGACATAATGCCTTTGCACCAACACAGGGTGATAGGAGTAAGAAGATTATATACCCAGACCTTGGAGGGGCTACTACTAACCAACCAATAGTCCTAACACCTATACCTAGTGCACTAATAGCTTACATAAATTCAATAATCTTGCAAGAAGCTTCACAGAAGACAAAGAAAACATTACTAGTAAGTAAGACACCACATTCAGACAATAACTTTTATATGCTGGAGCAATATGTAGTTAATTCACTAAATCCACAATTATTTTATCAATTTTATAGTATCCCAGCAGTAATACCTCCACATAAGTCATACCAGACTATACTTAGCCTCTCATATCGTCTACTTAAAGATGAAACTCTATCATATACACTAGTTCAGCAAACACTGGATAAATATGACCCAGAGCATAGGCAGGACCACAGACTATTGGCACCAGAAGTAGAAAATGTATATATTCCTGAGAGAAAGACATTCTCACTAACATTATTACATAGGCATACTCAGGAGGCAATAAGCATCTACCTTGATATTAACTCTGGAGACTACATAGTAAGTTTGAAGGACAAGCCCCTAATAGTTCAGACAGAGACCAAGATGAAGATACTTGTAGAAAGTCTATCAGGTTCTAAGAGGTCACAGCTCAAGACTACCAGCATAGAGCCAGTGACAACTAAGTCTACATATACAGAGGTAGGTGGTTTAAATATTAAGACACAGGAGTTTAACCTAGCATATATGAATAATTATCTTAAGGCATTTAAGGGCACAAAGCCCACAAATTACACCCACCCACAACTCCTGATAGATCTAACCCAGCATATGTGGGGGGATGAGGCAGAATACCTACTAGCCTCAACACAGTATAGATATAAATACTTTAGGCATACTCCTGTAGTAACACATATAGTTGGAACAGAAGGTTCTGGAAAGGACTTAAGTGTACATATATTGACAGCTGGCTTTAATGAGGAGACACAGGAGGTAGACTACACTCTCTTTATGGATAAACATTCTAACCACCAGACATTACCCAACACTGTGTTGGAGGAGGTAGGTGACTGGAATCCAGCAGAAAGAAAGGGTGCACTGGCAAAGATAAAGAGCCTAAGTGGTTCAAATGGAAAGGTAACAGTAAGAGGTATGCAGAGAACAGCTTACACTACTACAACCATCAACAAGATATGGGTGGTTGGCAACTCATGGATGAAACTTCACAATGACCCCATAACACAGAGGAGGGTTCATGCTGTATATATGCCACAGACTCTAAAGAAGGAGGCAGGAGGTAGATATTCAGATGAGGATATTCAGAAGGCACTAGATGAGATGCTAAATTTCTACTATTGGCTTGGTAATGTATATTCACCAGAGGTACCTTTTACCTCAACTGATTATATGTCTGCAATTTGTAGGCAGGAGTCACGCTCTTATCAGTACTATCTAGACAGTGTGGAGGGAAATGGTGATAAGATTATTCGCTTAATAATGAAGAGAAAATATCCAGCACTAGTTAAGGCACTAAAAATAGTTAATAAGCAGCCTACCTCACTGGAGATGAAGTTTTCCAAGCTAGGTCCATTGGTTATAACAGCAAAGAGTCTCAAGGCTGTATTTGTTCAGGAGGTGGAAGCAACATTTATCCACAGAGCTATAGATACAATGTGCTCAAACTTTGAGCAAAACAAAAGGCTGGCATTCTCATCCTCACCTGAAAAGTTTGTAACTTTCATGGATGCACCAGCAACACTACCACAAGTAAAGGAGAAGTTATTATGATAGTAGGTATATTGGAGATAATAATCATAGGCATAGCAGTGGCAATATTTGGCCATGGACACTATTGCTAGTTTTTATAATATAAAGGAGAATAAAATGAAAAATGAAATAATTAATGTAGCTTCAAGAGAAGTATCCTGGACATATAAACAACAAGAGTTTTCTGATTTAGATAGTTTAAAAAAAGCAATTAAATATGCAGAATATTCTTGGTGGAATATTCTAATAGCACTTAGAGAACTAGGTATAGTTACAACACCTGAGGAGGAACTTAAAATTAAAACTAAGTTGGTATATAAAAAATATGCTTATTTAATTAGGTAGTATTATGAGCCTCCACATAAATTATATAACAGGGTATGCTGGGACAGGAAAATCCCACACCCTGCAGGAACAGTTAACAAACCTGCCACCTGAGACAACAATAGTTGTGGCACCTACACATAAGGCACTATATAGGTTATCACCACAGTCCTCAGAGCATACCTTCAAGACTATACACTCACTACTTGGTTGGATACCTAGAGTGAATGAGAAGGCAACACATCCAGCTTATATACAGAGCATACATAAGCTGGACAAGCCTCTGGACTCCTACACAAATATAGTTATAGATGAGGCAGGAATGATGTCAGAAGATATGCTACTAACTATAGTGAGTAAAATTGAGGAAGCACATGACTATAATATAAAGGACACTGTAACACTAACACTATATCTTGACCCATACCAGCTCTTACCAGTGAAAGGTATTCAGATACAGACTGACCCAGATACAACAACCAACCTCACTACTCAGTATAGAAGTGAGGCACCAGATATAGTTAAGACTTATACTAAGTTTGTACATTACCTGGAAGGTATCAACACTAAAGACTTAACAATACCCTACTCTACAAATATAAAACCTTTGGATATTACAAAGTTTAAAGAGGGTGATAGACTGCTAGCATATACTAATAGGGCAGTAGGCAGATGGAACAAGATTATAGCACAGCATCTTAATATAACTTCATATATACATCAGGAGGTGCAGATGGGTAATATGTTAGACCCAGTTACTGTAGACTCATTTATACAACTTACATATAAGGAGATATTGGAGGCTTATGAAACTAATACATTAATACTTCAGAATTCAAAGATAGGTAAACAGTATATAGAGTCATCACTAAAGCAGTTATTACACCACAAGGATATACAATTTATCCAAGATATAAATAATTACATTTATCCAGTAATAGTAGGTATAGACAATGCACATGAGATAAGACAAAGGGCAGCAGAAAAGGCAATAAAAAGTAAACCCCTCTTCCGCCATGTATATACATTAAACCGTGCTTTTACAATGGACTATAGTTTTGCTTCAACAGTACACAAGGCACAAGGTAGTGAGTTTTCTACAGTATTTATAGACAAGGAGGATATTAAACAGAGTATAAGAAATAACTATTATAATACTTATGCTAGGCTAATGTATGTTGCATTATCACGGGCAATAAATCACATATACCTTAAATAATAATTTAATTTAAGGTTAATTTAAGGTTAATAATGATATAATTATATTGTAATTTAAATAAAGGTGTTGTATATTAAGTTATACAAGAACATATTACTAGTTAATCACTAGGCATAGTCATAAAGGAGTACTATTATGGCACTATTTGAAGAGAAAAAGGTTGAGAATTCTGGAATTTATGAGCAGAGTAAACTTGAGGAGCTAACACCTAAAGTTGGCACCTCTATTGGTTTTTATCTTGTGGAACATCCATACATAAAGGGGGAGGATGGAGAGTTTATGGTTTGTAATGGACTACAGGTAGACCTTAAGGCAAAAAGCATAGAAGCACTTGTAGAGTCAGCAAAGCCAGTTTCATTTATTCCAAAGTCAATTTTGCAGAAAGATATAGAGGAAGGTAACTGGAGAAAAGGTCAGGTTGCAAGACTTGAGAATGATATAAGAAGAGGTGACTTATACAAAGGTAAAAAAGTTAAGTATTATCATTGGATTATATTTATACAGGAAGCACCTAATGAGCTGCTTAAAAAACTAGATGCTAAAATTGCAGAGTTAAATGGTGAGGACCCATCTAAAATGAATGAGAAACCTGCACTATGAAAATCTATAAACTAAGTTCCATTAGTGAACTACTCAAGGTATTAAAACCTGAGGAACCAGTTTATTTGGATACAGAAACAAGTAAGCTTGGTAGTGATATTAGGCTTATACAAGTTTATCAGGAGGCCTGGAAACAGGTCCTCTTATTTGATACATGCTTAATCAATCCACAAATAGTCTGGGATATTATTCAACCTTATACACTTATAGGGCATAATATAACTTATGATTTTGGTTGTTTTAGAAAAGATATTAAAGATTTTAAAATGCCAGAACATTGGGAGGATACATTCTATCTTTCAAGACTAGTATGGCCTGAGTTAAATACAGGAAATGGATTTACTCTTGACTCTTGTCTAACAGAAGCAATAGGCTATGACCCATATAAGATGGAAGGCTTAAACAAGAAGCAATATCAGATGTCTTTTGAGAGACTAAAAATAAAAGACAAATATATAGAAGGTGATGAAGGTCTTAAGGACTTAACACCTAAACAGTATTTATATGCTTCCATAGATGTATATGAGTTACCTAATTTATGGCATAAGGTCAAGCATGAGAGAGACAACTTTGTTTATCAGTTGGATATTAAAACTATAGAGCATATTCAGACAGATACAAAAGGTCTTCCTCTTGATTTAAAAAAGTTGCAAACCATAGTTGAGAAAGACATCTCCCTAGTTGCAGAGATACAGAAAAAATTACCTATTAATGTTAATTCATATATGCAGGTAAGAAAAGTACTAGGTACAGTATTATCATCTAATGAGGAAGCATTGTCTATTATTCAACATAGACCTCAAGGTTTAACAGGTCTAGCAATAAGAACTAAACAACCTTGGTCAAAAGCACTTAAGGAAGGTATTCAAAATAATACTATAAGAGTAGAAATAAGAGAGTTTGGTAAAGCAAAACCAATTACTAGTGTGGAACAATTACCTACTAGTAATAAAGTATTAGTTTACTACTATGAAACTTCCTATCAACATTCTACAGGGAAGATAGAAACAGCAAAACTTATACTTGAGGAAAGAAAAGCACTAAAAAGACTAAACTTTGCAGATAGAGCAAAAAAGGCCTATATAGTAGATGAGAATAATATACCTAGAATAAGAGGAACATTCTCACCTCATGCAATAAATGGCAGAATTCAGGTAGATAATGAGAATCTTTCACAGTATCCCAGGACTATGAAATCAATGTGGGGGCATACACCAGGAAATGGTAGAAAACTAGTTTATTCTGACTTTGCCCAAGTTGAGCTTAGAATAATATGTGCTGCTCTACCTGAGATGAATATGTATAAGTCACTTAAAGAGGGTGTGGATTTACATACTTTTGTTGGTAATAATTTAAACTTATCAGATGAGGACTTATCCCATTTACCTGATGGAATATCACCTAGATTTATAGCAAAACAATGTAACTTTTTATTGCTGTATGGTGGTGGTAATTCAAACTTTCAAAGAACAGTATGTAAGTTAGGTGGTGTATGGTTTAATGAGGAGATTACTCAGAAGATTACTTCAAAGTGGAAGGATATTTTCTCAGATATTAAAGCTTGGCACTTAAAGAATGGAAAATCACAAACTAAAATGGACAAAACAGTATCAGGAAGGCCCTATAAAGCAGGAACTATTACTGACTTAAATAATATAAAAGTGTCAGGAACAGGTAGTGAGATATTTAAGCTATGGTTACACTATATAGATAAGTATATTCTTACACAGTATTCAGACATTTATATAGTTAATAGAGTTCATGATAGTGTGCTTATAGATGTCCCAGACAATAGTGACTTGTATAAGGAAATAGCCCATAAATTAGCATTAACAGCACAAAAAGCTTGGTTTGAGATTATTAAGGCAGCACCTTTGAAGGATGTTCCAATGCCAGTTGATGTTGCTGTTGGTTCAAACTGGGAGGATATTGAACATGAGAAAAATCTAGACTATAGTCTAGTGTTAGATAATATGTATATGTATGATAAAAGTTTGGAGGAAGAACTATGCAAAGTGAAGTAAAACAAGACCAAGGAAAACTTAGGTATGATTTAATGCCTTTTGATGCTTTAGATGAGGTAGCAAAAGTATTAACTTATGGAATAAACAAGTATCCAAAACCAGAGGAAAATTGGAGAATAAACTCAACAGAGCAAGATATTAAAAGATACAAGGCAGCAATGCTTAGACATCTTAGTGAGGATATGCAGGGAAGAAAGTTTGACACAGAGAGTGGTCTAGCACATACTGCACATATTGCTACTAATGCACTATTTATACTAGCATTGGAGAAGAAATATGAGCTTATTTAAGGAGGTTAAAAATAGTGGAGTCTTAAATAGCCCACTAAAACCAGATACAGTAGATAAGACACTATTAGTAGATGCAGACACTATAGTTTATGCTATTTGCTCAGTGTTAGAGTATAGTATAGAATTATTACCTAGGGAGATGTACACAGAAGAGGAATATAGTGAGTTAATAAATGACCCACACTATAATGGTGAGGATAAATGTGTATATAGAATAGACTTAGAACAAGCATTGGTTATGGCAACAGAGAAGATAGAAACACTATTAACTAAGACTGGTTGTAGTAATGTAGAACTATATTTTACATCAGGTAAGAATTTTAGATACTATGTTACAAAGGACTATAAGGCTAATAGGAAAGAAACTAGATATCCTGTTGGTTTAAGAGAGTTGAAGGAGGAGTTAACTAAAATATATCCTGGTGAGATTTGCTCAGAGTATGAGGCAGATGACATAGTATGTATGCTTAAGCGTGAGTATTCAGACAAATATATAGTTTGTGCAGTTGATAAGGATGTTTTAAGGGGAGTTGCAGGTACTCATTTTAACTATTATGAAAATGCAAAGTATAAGATTAATATGAAGTGGGTAAAAACAACAGAAGAGGAAGCAATAAGAATGCCATATCTACAATGTTTAATGGGTGACTCAGCAGATGGTATAAAAGGTATACCTAAAATAGGTCCAAAAAAGGCTGAGAAACTATTAGGTAATTGTATAGATGAGATAGAATTATGGAATATAGTAGTAAATGCTTATGAAAAAGCAGGTCTTGATGTAAAAGAAGCAATAATAAACATGAGATTGGTTTCAATGCACCAACTAACAAAAGATAAGGAGATTAAACTATGGACACAAACAATTTTAGAGAAGAAAGACTAAATAAGGATGGTCATAAATATGGCCTAGAAATAGTTAAGAATTTTAACCCTGAGGTTGATTTAGTTGCATGGGAGGTTAACTATAAATATGACTCCATAGTAACTATGTCTTTCCCTGAGTGGACAGCATTATGTCCTTTAAGTGGTTATAGAGATACTGGTATAGTTATTATTAGCTATATTCCAGACCATTATACTATGGAGTTAAAGAGTGCTAAACTATTTATTAATCATTATGATAATAAGCATATTAGTCATGAGGACTGTGCTCAAGATATTTATAGTTGGTTTAAGAAAAAATTACAACCTAAACAGTTAAAAGTTGAGATGTTACCTGCTCCAAGAGGTAATGTTACAACTACAGTAGTAATAGGAGATATAGATGGATAAGTTTACAAGAGATTGTCTTAGGACAGAAAGCACACTATTTAATATAAAGCCTGGAATGGACAGATTATTACATTGTGCTATGGGTATGCAGACTGAGTCAGCAGAATTTACTGACCAATTAAAAAAGCATGTTTTTTATGGTAAAGATTTAGACCTAACAAACCTTAGGGAGGAACTAGGTGATATAATGTGGTATATGGCTATTGCAATGGACATACTAGGTACTACATTTTCTCAAGAACAAAAGAGAGTTATTGAGAAGCTTAAAGTAAGATACCCTAATAAATTTACACAGGAAGAAGCAGAGAATAGAAATCTTAAAGAAGAAAGAGAGGCTCTAGAACATGTTTGAATTATGGTATGATGTGGAAACAACAGGATTGAAACCAAAAAAGGCTGGAATAGTACAATTAGCAGCTATTCTTGTAAAGGATAACACCATAGTGGATACCTTTAACCAAAGTATAAACCCTGAGACTTACAATAGGGATGTAGAAATAACAGAAGAAGCTCTTAAAATAAATAAGTTAACCAATTATAAAGAGTTTAAATCTGCAGAGTTAGTTATGAAAGAATTTTTGCACTTTCTAACAGTAAATTGTCCTAAAGATAAAGTAAAGTTATTTGGTTATAATAATAGCACCTTTGATAAATTCTTTCTTGAGTCCTATTTTAAGGACCAAGGAAAGGACATATCTACATATATTTATTGGAAGCAAATTGATATTTTTGAGTTGGTTAAAGCTTTACAGTATATGAAAGTAATACCAAAAAGTTTTAACCAGAAGTTAGCAACAGTTGCAAAAAGTTTGGATATAGAGGTTAGGGAAGACAAGCTACATAATGCCCTTTATGATGTTGATTTGACAAGAGGTATTTACTTAAAAATAAAGGAGAAAATAAAAAATGGAAATAACTAAACAGTTTAAGTTTGAATTAGCACATAGGTTAACTACAAGTTATAGTAAAAAGTGTCAAAGTATTCATGGACACTCATATTTAGTGGAGATTACATTGGAAAGTAATTACTTAAATAAAGATGGCATGGTGATGGACTTTGGAGAGTTAAAAAGTAAAATTAACTGTCTTATGGACTTCTGGGACCACTCTTTTATGTTTTATTCAGAGGATAAACTAGCTAATCTATATAGGTCAATGCTGGATGTTTTACCTCTTAGAATGATTGAGGTGGACTATAATCCAACAGCTGAGAATATGGCATTACACTTATTTAGAGAATGTACAAAGAGTGATTTACCAGTTAAAAAGGTTATGGTACAGGAAACTAAAACAGGTTGGGCTTATGCTGATAGGTTAAAACCCTTTGTAGGTGAAACAATTAAATACTATAATATGGACCAGAAATGAAGATAGTAGAAATATTTAACTCTATTCAGGGGGAAGGAACCTTTGCAGGTACATCAGCATTATTTATTAGATTTTTTGGTTGTAACTTACAGTGTAATTTTGGTAATGGTTTTGTCTGTGATGATAAAGCACATTCTAATAAAGAACTAGTAAAAGACTATTCCAAAGAAGAACTAATTAAAATAATTATAAGTCAAAAAGCTCACCACATAGTATTAACTGGGGGAGAACCTAGTTTATGGGCTTTAAATGGACTAATAAGTAAGTTACAGAAACTAGGCTATTTTATTCAGGTTGAGACAAATGGGTTAGCCCTAGAAAATATTAGTAATGCAAACTTTATAACTTATAGTCCTAAGATTGCTTTTACAAATAAAGCAACAGAAATAACTACTGGTTTTGATGAACTTAAACTATTGGCAGGTGTACATAAACCAGTTGATTTAGAAAAGTGGGGACATTTAAAAAATAAATTTATTCAACCTATAGGTAATGAGCATTCCTGGGACCAGGATAATGTAAATTATTGTAAACAGTTTGTGTTAGACCATCCAAGTTGGAGTTTATCCCTACAATTACATAAAATATTGGAGATAAGATGAGAGCAATTCATATAGCACCTACTAATCTTATGCAGTTTGTAGATGAAAATTTTAATCAGGGGTTAAATATGATTTTAACTCACTTAGTATTAAAAGATAGTTTTTATAGAGAGGAAGCATTAAAGTTACAAGGGGAGAAATATTTAGACAATAGTTTCTTTGAATTAGGCTATAGTCTCCCACCTAGGGATATTATACAAGCAGCAGAGTTAGTTAATGCTACTGTTCTTATTTGTCCTGATGGTACAACTGCTGGCCTTAAAGAGTTTAAATCAGAAGGTTACAAGGTTATGTGTATACCAAAAACACCTGACCAATTTAAGGAGTTTATGTACTCACAGGAGATAGACTTAGTAGGTCTAAGTGAAGAACATTTTGCCTATAGACATTGTCCAGGTATAAGATATGAGATTTTAAGAGATAATCTTAGTTCTGATATGCCTAAGAAAAAAATTCATCTTCTTGGTGCAACAGATAGTATATGGGAACTAGGTATGCTATCAGTATTTAGAGACTACATTTTTTCCTGGGATAGTTCTGCTGCAATATGGCAAGGTCACCTAGGTAATCTTCTTAGATATCAAACTAGGAAGGATACTACAAGTGTGGATTTTTCACAAAAGGTGGAGTGGAATTTATTTATGGACCAAAATATAAAATTTATAGGAGAATTATTAACATGAAGAATACATTATTAATTTATAGTGGAGGTTTAGACAGCAGTAGTGCACTATATATCTATAAAGATAAGATTGCATTAGCTGTAAGTTTTAACTATGGTTCAAGGCATAATGAGCAAGAGATTAAGTATGCAAAACTTAATTGTAAAAAGTTAGATATTGAACATATAGTTATTAATATGCAGGAAGCATTTAAGGGTATTAAAAGTGCTTTAACTGATAGAACTCAAAGTATTCCTGAAGGTCACTATGAGAGTGAAAGTATGAAGAGTACAGTTGTACCTTTTAGAAATGGTATCATGCTTAGTGTTGCCACAGGTATTGCTGATAGTAGGGGACTAAAAAATGTTATGCTTGGTAGTCATTCTGGTGACCATGCAGTGTATCCTGATTGTACACCAATATTTAACTCTGGTATAAGAGCAGCAATGGTTAATGGTACAGATAGTAGAGTAAACTTATTAGTACCTTTTATGACTATTAGTAAGAAAGAATTAGCTTTTAAAGGTTTAAAAGCTGGAATGATACCAGAACAAACCTATAGTTGTTATAAGGGTGGAGAGGAACAATGTGGTGTATGTAGCACCTGTATTGAGAGAAGGTGGGCTCTTGGAGAGTTAACTGATAAAGAAGTAGAGGATATAAAAAATGAATATAACTAAAAAACAAGCAATAGTTGCAATGCAAACAGTTATAGACTATATAAATAAAGGTAGAAGGGATGAGCATACTGAAGGTACTGCTGAAAGGTATATAAAAGCATGGGACAATGATTGGGCTGAGGGATATGACTATGAAATGAAGTTTACAACTTTTACAGCAGATGACCCAGACCAAATGGTTATAGAACTAGATATTCCAGTTTTATCACATTGTTCTCATCATCTTGCACCAATAATAGGTGTTTGTCATATAGCTTATTTACCAGGAGAAAGAATAGTTGGTTTATCCAAGTTAAATAGAACAGTGGAAAAATTTGCTAGAAGATTACAAGTGCAAGAAAGACTAACTGCACAGGTAGCCCAAGAGTTATTTAAAAAACTTAAACCACAAGGGATAGGTGTACAAATAGTGGCAGAACATATGTGTGTTAGTTCAAGAGGTGTAAGACATCATGGAGCAAGAACTATAACTACAAAATTATTGGGTAACTTTTTAGACCCAGATGTTAAAGGTGAATTTTTTCAAGCTATAAATTCACATACAAGGAGATAAAATGGAAGATTATATAAGAGTTTCAATACAAGTGGCAGTAAATTTAATAAGAGAACAAAGGTATAGTAATCCCCAGATTGCTAAAATATTAGGTGTTACAGCTTTACAAGTACATTACTATTCTATAGGTAAAACTAAAACACCTAAGCCCAAAGTATGTATGAAGTTGTATAAAAACTTTAAAGTTGAGGGTAAAAGTTTACTTTTAAATATATATAAAAATTTTAATGATTTACAACATCATTATAGCATCACAGAACCAGGTCAAATTTAAACAATAAATGTTTATATGATATATTATATGAACTTTGCCTAAACCTTGTTAAATGATGAGATTAATTAAGGTCTTTTTAAGATATATTATGTTATAATTATATTATAACAAAATTAAACAGGAGGTTATAATGTTAAAACAATATAAAGGTAAAGACTTAGCTGATATAGTAGAGTCTAAACTACTAACAGATGAGTACTATGCATCTGCTAAGTATGATGGTAACTACTGTCAGATTGAAAAGTTTGGTACTGAAGTTAAGTTCTTTACAAGTGGAGGTAAACAGTTCTATGATTTTACTAAGGGTGAAGAGCTTAAGAAATTATCCTATGATTTTATTATTGAAGCAGAATACATAGCAGATACTAATGGCCTTTTGGGTGATAGAGGTAGATGTACTTTAACTACTGCTAGAACTAATTATAGTAAAGGATTAAAGTGGAATGGTGGTAGTTATATGGTATTTGATATACTATATTTTAAAGACAAGAAGTGGTTAAGTGAGGAAGCCAATCAGAGGGAGTTTAGACATAGACTAAGATACTTACAAATACTAAGATTACCAAGAGATATGCAAGTAGTTAAGTTTAGACTATTAACTATAGCACAAGCTAAAGACTGGATGGAAGAAATTACTGCTGTAGGAGTAGAGGGTGTTTTTCTTAAACATCCTACACATAAATATAGAGATATAGGTAGGTCTAATTTAGCTG
>Ga0256829_1001817_pt1 | contig 16833 bp, 19 predicted proteins | sample 131447metaG_FD_185979 | JGI IMG/M metagenome (GOLD analysis project Ga0256829, IMG submission 185979) | Hydrothermal vent microbial communities from Lau Basin, Pacific Ocean - 131-447 | ecosystem: Environmental > Aquatic > Marine > Hydrothermal vents | place: Pacific Ocean: Lau Basin | collected...
ATGCCCTCAAACGAGAAATGAAAGAGGAGATATCACTTGATGTAAAAATAGAATATCTACTAGGAATCTACTCCGACCCTTCAAGAGATCCAAGATTTCACACCGCCTCTGCCGTCTATGTCTGCAAAGCCTATGCGATGCCTGTAGCCGATGATGATGCAAAAGAAGCAATGGTTGTAAAACTTGAAGACATACAAACAAACAAATTAGTATTTGATCATGGGAAAATTTTAAATGATTATATGAAAAAAAGAGTGGTGGGTTCTGAGTGACTCGAACACTCGACCGCTCGGTTATGAGCCGAGAGCTCTAACCAACTGAGCTAAGAACCCGTACCAGTTGTTGGTAGGTCGGAATTATACTCACTGCATCCTTATAAAATGCTTACTACTTGGTATTTATCATCCAGATAGAGAAGATATCCAAATATCCCCAAAAAGAGTACAAAGAAGTCTCTGTCACACCCTGCTCTTTTAATTCCAGTATTAGAGGCTTATAGAGCTCAAGCCACGTCTGTCTTGCTTTGGCATCTATGGCAAATGGAGCATGACGTCCGACCATTCTTGGTGCGCCACGATGCTGTGTAAAGTATGGTTGTCCACCGCATATCTGTATAAAAAAGTCTGAAGAGTTTAACTTTGCCTGCTCAAACGCAGCATCATCTTGCGGAAATAGATGATATATCTCACTCTGTTTTATCAAATCATAATGTTTTGAGATAAGCTCTCTCAAGCCCTCTTCTCCTACTTCAAGTAAAAATTCCGGTATCGGTTTCGTCACTGGAGGGCGTACTCCAAACTCTGCCTGACTAATTTTTAAATCCATTTCTATCCTTTTATTTTATTTTCTATTTTTGGTGTTTTAATTCTATACACTACCGCATAGAGCAGCGGTATATAAATAAGGTTAAGTACTGTAGCCCATGCTATGCCATAACCGAGTGAGACGGCCATTGGTTGAAGTATCTTTGCCTGTCCTGATGCAAAAAAGATAAGTGTAAGCAGTCCCAATACCGTTGTCAGTGATGTAAGCAATATCGGTCTGAGTCTTGTTTTTGCCCGACGCATCAGCTCTTCTGTATCTTTTGCTTTTTTGATGAAGTCTACCATAATAAGCCCATCATTGACAACAACACCGGCAAGACCGACTATTCCAATAAGGCCCGGCATTGTCAGATTCAAGTTCATCAACCAGTGTCCTACATAAACACCTAAAAGTACCAAAGGAATGGTACTTATGACAATAAGTGACTTTTTAATCGAGTCAAAAAGCCAAACAAGTGTAATAAAGATTAAAAAGATTGCAATAAGAGCTGACTGCATCATCTCTCTTTTATTTTTATTGTTCTCTTTCTCTTCACCTTTAATGTCAACTATGATGTTCTTACTTTTAAGTTCTTCAAGATAGGGTTTTATTTTATTCATCAGTTCAGATGATGTTATTATTTTTTTATCGGTAGATGCATAGAGACTACGAACTCTTTTGCCATCCTCTTTTTTAAGGGTCACATAACTCTGTTTATAGCTATAGTCACAAATATCTTTGAGTGCTACATACTGATTCGTTGAGGGTACTTGAAGTTCAACATTTTGTATAGAGTTTATAGATTTATCTAAACCACTCTCCATTCGAATTCGGACAAGTCCCTCTTTTGTAAATAGCTTGCCATATTCTCCCTTAAGATAATAAGCACGCAGTTCATTAGAGATAAGCTGCTCGTTAAAGCCTAACTCCTGCCCGTATTGATTTACACGCAGTTTCAGCTCTTTCTCACCTAAGGTTGCATCATCAGAAATGTTATGCACCCCTTTGATATCTGCTAATTTTTGCTCAAGTTTTTTCAAATATGGCACAACATCACTGCCATCTTTTGAACTCAGTCCTATTTCGACATCGTGAGCAATTACACCGGCTCCTGGTACTTTTACAACAAACTCTTCAAAGAGTTTTTTCCCATCTTTTACTTTTGTCTCTTTTAGATTTTGAAGTACTTCTTTCAATCTTGCAGCTATCACCTTTGCATCCACTTCACGTGAGCGTACTTTTGCATCATACTCAAGTGAAAGGTAGGGACTGATGTATTTGTCAAAGAAATTCTCAGGAGCACGTTCATGCAGGTCTATAAATATATGGAACATATTCTCACCAAGCTCTGCTCTATTTTTTGCATCCATTTTAAAACCAATGACCGATGTCACAGAAGAGACGTTCTTTTTGTCTACATTTTTCAGTATCTCATTTTCCACTTTTGTGACAATCTTTTCGGTATCTTCAAGTGCATTGTTGATGTTTACCTTTCCATAGACATATATCTGTGTGTTGTCAAAGTCAGGAAAAAGCTGAAACTTTGAGTGTTTTATCATTACAAATTCAAGTGACAAGATGCTGAGCACTATCACTAAAAGTGAAAGCCCTTTGCGTTTAAAAAAGAAATGTAGTACCTTACTGTAGCCGCTATACATCTTCTCCCAAAAACGCTTCGTAAAACTTCCCTCTTTTGAAACCTTCAAAAAGTCATATGAATGCAGGGGCAAAAAGTAAAACGCTTCAAAAAGTGAAGAGAGCAGTAAAACAGTGATCATTATAGGAATAATTTTTATAAACATTCCCATCTCTCCCGTCATCAACAGCATCGGTAAAAATGCAAAGACAGTCGTAAGCGTTGCAGTAAGCACCGCAGGAAACATCTCAGCAGCACCATTGATGACGGCTTCTTTTCTATCCATCCCCTCTTCTAAATGACGGTAGATGTTTTCAGCGACAACAATAGCCTCATCCACAAGCATTCCAAGTGCTATGAGCGCACCTAAAAGTGAGAGCATATTGAGACTGTCACCCAGCATCTCGGTAGCTATGAGCCCTATCATAAAACTCACAGGTATACCAAGAGCCACTACAAACGCAATGCCACGGTTAATAAAAATGAGCATTGCCAAAAATACGAGTGCAAGACCAAAAACTATGTTTGAAAAGACTACATTGAGACGATTTTTAATCCACACCGATGTATCAGTATAGATATTGTAATTTAGATTAGGATGTTTCAGTTTCTGCTCTTTTAAAAGTTTTCGAATATCACGTACAAGTACTATAGCATTTCCATTTTTACTTTTTGTCACATTCACAGAGATATTTCTCACCCCGTTATAGTGAGAGAGTTCTACAGCATCACTGAGTTTAAACGCAACATCAGCGATATCCCCTATTTTAATCTTTTTACCACTGATATCTATAATTGTGTTAGCAACCATCTCCTTTGTTTTTTCACCATTATATGTTGATATGTAGAGATGATTTGCTTTTTCTTTAATCGTTCCAATTGGAAAGATGGAACTGATCTTACCTATTTGAGAGACGACTAAAGCAGATGAGAGCCCATATGCTTTTATTTTTTGAGTATTGAGCTTTATGTCAAGCTCTTCTTCTGCATCCCCACGAATTGTAATGTCACTCAGATCTTTAAATTTGCTCAGTTCACTTTTGAGTTCATCTGCCCTGTCTAAAAGTTCTGCAGTAGAGACATTCCCTGAGAGTGCAATAAGCACAAGAGGAAAAGCGTGTGTCTTTATCTTTGCTATAGGTTCGTTCATATCTGCAGGAAGATCTTTTTTTACAGCACTGACGACATCTTTGACATCATTTAAAACGGTAATATTGTTCGAACCGTTTTTAATCTCGGCACTGATGATAAACGAACCATTTTTGATACTACTTGTAATATCTTGTAACTCATCGATATTTTGCAGGTCATCCTCTATGGTTTGCACGACCATTTTGTCCAAAATATCTGCTGATGTCCCTACGTAACCACCTTTTATGGTGATTTTATCCATATTCATTGGCGGAAATATCTCTTTTGGAATATTGATATATGCAAAAATAGAGAGCATAAATATAAAGATAAGAAGTATATGGTTTAAAAGTGGTTTGTCGATGGCAAACTCTATAAATTTTCTAATCAACGAACATCCTTGGCTAAAATAGTGTGTCAAGCACCTGATTTTTGAATTTGATCGATTCCACAGATGCACTTATGAGTTTATTCTCTTCTTTGAGCGTATCATACTCTACTTTTAGTTTTGCGATATCCCTGCTTTTAAAGTAGATCTGCTCTGTTATGTATATTTTAGGAAAAGCAAACATTCCTACAAAAAGGAGTGTCAAAACCACATATAAAAAGTAGTTGAGATCAAGGCTGCGTTTAGGTTGGAAGAGTGTTTCAACCTCATCTAAAAGCTCTGTCTTTTCACTCATCACATATCCATTTGAAAGAGACGCATCTTCGCACTCCTGCTTCTAGCATTTGCTTTAAGTTCATCATCTTGCGCTGTTATTGGTTTTTTTGTAAGCACTTTTCCGAGCTGGTGGTCGTTGCCACAACCGCAACGAAACGCTTCAGGAGGACATATACAAGACTTCGCCCATTTTGCGAACTCTTTTTTCACTATTCTGTCTTCAAGTGAATGAAAAGAGATAATGGCCACTTTTGCGTTTGGTAGTTTTGCTTCCTCGATGCTTTGCAGTACACTTTTAAGCTCACCGAGTTCATCATTGACCTCTATGCGAATCGCCTGCATCAACAGTGTTGCTGGGTGTATCTTTTTCCCTCTTGGCATATGAGGTTTAAGTGTTTCACTCAGCTCCTTTGCAGAGTAAAAAGGACGATTTTTGACAATCATATCAGCTATTTTTTTATAGTTTCGCAGCTCACCATACTCAAGCAGTATACGCTCAAGCTCACCCTTTGCATACTCATTGACTACATTTGAGGCACTCAGCGGGGCATCTTTATCCATGCGCATATCAAGATTTTCGCTCTCATACGAAAAGCCGCGCTCTTTTTGGTCAAGCTGCAGTGAAGAGACTCCAATGTCCGCTAAAATCCCCTTAATATCTGCTGCGTTTACCTCTTTTAGTATCTCTTTTATCACAGAGGAAAAACGCCCTTTTTTAATGCTCACTCTCTCCCCGTATTTTGCTAAACGTTTTGTAGAGAAATCTATAGCCGTTTGATCTTGATCGATAGCTATGAGTTTTATATGAGGATTTGCTTCAAGTATCAAAGAGGAGTGTCCACCATAGCCCATCGTACAGTCTATGACCACACCTTCGCCTAAATCTTTAAAAGCATCAACCACTTCTCTATATAAAACCGGAATATGAGGAATTTCTTGCAAAGCAAACCTTCGTGTAAAATATTTAAATATATAGGTGATTATACATTAAAATTGATTTAGGTTTAATTTTTTATACTGTATTATAGAGAAAAATTATGGACTTTTTGTCTAAAAGAAGGGGTTCTTGTATGTCGTTTGAACTATTATTACATTACCGACTTGAGATTATTGCTGCCTTGGCAATTCTAGTTCTGCTTATACTTTACTTGCTGTTAAAACGACCAAAGCACAAAGAAACCCTCTTGGAGATTACACCTGCAGTAGTAGATGAGTACGAACTTGAAACTACAAAGCCACAAGAAGAGCATCATGACATTTATGATCAATCGACACAAGAGCAAGAGCAAGAGCAAAGTGAACCACAACAAGATCTCCTTACAGATGAAACACTTCAAGAGTTTAAAGCCCAAACACAAACACAGAAAGAAACTTTCCAAAGCGTTCCACAATTCAAAAAACAACCTGTTCCTCCACATGAAAAGATTAAAAAAGAGGATTTTGCAAGATTTAAGGGTAGACGTATTTTACTTGCCGAGGACAATATTATAAATCAAAAGGTCATTTTAGGTTTACTTAGCGGCAGCGGTATTGAAGTCACCATAGCAAATGATGGACAAGAGGCACTGAACATTCTTGAAAAAGATGATGATTTTATGCTGATTCTTATGGATGCACATATGCCAAACATTGATGGTTTTGAGGCAACGAAAATCATAAGAAAAAATCCAAAATATGACCATATTGTCGTTGTAGCTTTGAGTGGAGACACAGCAAGCGATGATATTAAAAAGATGAAAGAAGCAGGAATGAGTGAAACCTTGGAAAAACCACTTAAAATAGATGCTTTTTACGATATTTTATATGCATATGACGTATCACAGACAAAAACAACACAACAGACTCCCCAAGACCACAACACAAAGATTTTAAATACACAAGAGGGACTCGATATCTGCGGTGGTGATAAGGAATTATATAAGGATGTTTTACGGGAATTTCTTAATGACTACACAAATTCTTTTGAAACCCTCAATATTTTCATTAAAGAAAAAAAATATGATGAAGCAGATAAACTCCTGCTTGATATTACCGGTGTAGCGGCAAACCTTGGCGCACAAAGACTACATAACATCGCACTCACAGCAAAAGAGATTTTAAAGACAGAGACGAAAGATCTCTCTGCAACACTCTCCTCATATAAAGAGGCTCTACAACAAACTCTCAGCAAAATTAAACTTTACATACAGGAGAATTAATTTTTTCTTTTGTATCCCCCTCCCCTATAACGTAACACTTTTTCTAAAAAAAACTTCAAATTCATTCTTTTTTGTGCGTAGTTGATATAAATCAATTTAATTTATTTTCAAACTTAATAAACTACCTATGATTCTAAAATCCAATTCAGTTTAAGGATAAACAAATGATAGATCCAACGGTAATCAGACCAGAGATAGCTCTAGATGACTTCTTACCTATCTTTGTTTCATCTGCGCTTGTTTTAGTTTTTGGAGGATTTTATGTAGGTATATATACTGCGGTAAAAGTAAAACTGCTTAAGCCTTGGAGCATGGTATTTGCATATATGTTTTGGTTACTCACTGCGTATTGCCTTTACTTAATGGGAAGCTTGATGCACGTTGGGGAATTTACTGCAAAAGCGTTAGTCGTTGCCGCAATTGGACTTTTTATACTTCCATATGCGGTCTATTATATGCAAAATCAAGTTCATGAAGAGAATGAACATTGAAAATATATATTGAATAAAAATTTATAGGAGGATACAGTGGCTAATAAATCTGTATGGAGTGACAATCGTTTCTGGCAGCGTTCAGCAACGTGGGTTACCGGTTTTGCTTCAATACTCTTGATTTGGCTGACGTTTGATACGTCGGCACAAATTGCTATGGGTAATGATCAAGATCTTAAAAACGGTGTAACAAAAAGGGTTCCAGGACCTACAGTTATTAACTATAAGATTACGTATGAAATGAGTGCAAAACGTGGCCATGAGGTGCCTATCATCGGTGGAAACGATGGAAAAGGAAATTCATTGTTTCAACAAAAAGAGAAATTTTTCGGTCGTGATGATTATTCTGAAGAAGAAGCTGCAGCTTTACTTCACTTAGGTAAGCTAGGTTCACAAGCGAAAAACTGTATGGATTGCCATACACTTCTTGGAAACGGAGCTTATTATGCACCAGACTTAACAAAAGCTTGGTTAGATCCGGCATGGGGACCAAATGGTGCAATGCAGGCATTAACTGGAAAAAATACAAAAGAAGAGGCTATGGCTGAATTCTTACAACATCCAGACAAATACCCGACACATGCTCGTATGATGCCTGATTTAGGCATTACTGCAAAAGAGGCAAAAGGTTTGGTCGCATTTTTAAAACATATGTCATCTATCGACACAAATGGTTTCCCAAGAAACTTTGGACATATGCAAGGAGCAGTAAATGGCAAATAATACTTTAACATCAGAGTCAAAACAATTAGCGACATGGTACTTTACTTTCGCTGCTATTATTTTTGGGGCTCAATTGGTTTTTGGTGTAGTTGCAGCTATTCAATATGTAATGCCTGGATTTCTTTACGGAATTCTCGATTTCTCAATCGCTCGTATCATACATATTAATGCATTAGTTGTTTGGATGGTTTTTGCGATGTTTGGTTCGGTTTACTGGTTGCTTCCTGATGAAACAGGAATTGAAACAGTAGGTATCAAAATCGGAAAGCTTCTATTTTGGATCTTTGCAGCAGCTATCGTAGTTGTTGTACTTGTTTACCTTTTAATTCAAGTTGGTCCCGCAGATGCAACGACTATCTGGTTTATTACAGAGGGACGCGAATATATTGAAGCACCTCGCTGGGCAGACTGGGGTATTGTTGTTGTTGCTTTAGGATTTGTTGGAAATCTGTTCTTAACAGGGATGAAAGGAAAACAAACAGGTATTGTAACAGTTCTTATGGCAGATATGATTGCCTTTTCTGGTCTTTACTTAGCTGGTATGTTCTTTACTGACAATATTTCTGTTGATCAATACTGGTGGTGGTGGGTCATCCACTTATGGGTTGAGGCTACTTGGGAAGTGTTCGTTGGTGCGATCGCTGCATATGGTCTCATCACCATGATTGGTGCACACCGTAAAGTTGTTGAAATGTGGTTATGGATTGAGGTTGCGATGCTCTTTGGTTCAGGTATTCTTGGACTTGGTCACCACTACTTCTGGATCGGTACACCTGAGTACTGGTGGGAAATCGGTGCGCTTTTCTCCGCACTAGAGCCATTACCACTTGTTGCAATGTTTATCCACGTTCTATATGACTGGGGTAAAACACAAGGTAGTATGGATGAAAGAGGTGAAGATGCTTCCGTTATTAAAAACAAACCTGCGTTTACTTGGTTCGTACTCAATGCGTTTGGTAACTTCTTGGGTGCTGGTATCTGGGGATTCTTCCATACTCTACCACAGGTAAATCTTTATACGCACGGTACACAGTTTACATCTGCACACGGTCACTTAGCGTTCTTTGGTGCATATGCAACTATCCTTGTTGGTATGATGTACATTGCAGTTCAAGGAACAAACGGCATTAAAGTAATGAAACATACGAAAGCTTCTATTTGGGGTGTAAGTATGATTACCGGTGGTGTAGTTGGTATGACTATTGCCCTTACTATTGCAGGTTATGTTCAAGTTCTTGTATCTCGTGCACAAATGGGTGCAACATGGGCGGCATACTTTGATGGACAAAATGGTGTATGGTTTACTCAGGCAATGGATTGGAGACTTATCATGGGTGTTATCACTCTTCTTGGGTTTGTATTCCTTGCAAAAGATTTACTCACTACTGGAAAAAATCCAGTACATGAAAGATAAGGAGGTTTACGATGTTTGAACAATTTACAGATGTCGTGCCAAGTTTTTTTGGCTGGCTCAATCAAGGTCCCCTAACGCTTACTATTTTTCTTCATACGGTAATCATTTTACCTATGATTTGGATCTATTTCCAAGAGAAAAAGCGTTTGGAGAATGAGGAGTAGTTCATTGTTGCTCTCCTTTTTTGGAGAGCCAAAATAATTTTTTTGGGGGAAAACAAAAAATGAAACTTAATAGATTAGTAACATCCGTTGCAGTGCTTGCTGTAGTTAGTTCAGGTTTGTTTGCCGGCACTTCTCATATGAATGTCGAAAAAATGTTCGAAAAAGAGTGTCAGGGTTGTCATGGCCCAAATCACGAAGGTGGTGTTGGAGCAGATTTACGTCCTGCAAAAATAGCAAAGAAAAATTCCTATTTTCTTGCTGAAACTATATTAAATGGTCGTCCTGGTACTGCTATGCCTCCATTTGCTGAAAAAATGAATAAAGCAGATGCGCAAAAAATGGTTGACTACCTCCAACATTTTAAAGGAAAAAAAATTCAAGTTTTGACTTTAGACAATGTTAAAAAAGGCTGGAAAAAACTTAACGACAGAATGAAGTTTTTGAAAAAATATCCTCATCCGGCTGATGTTAAGCGTGTAACAGACATCTGCTTTGTTACCGAACGTGATGCATCGCGTGTTGACTTTATAGATGGAACGTCAGGCAAAATTCTTTCACGTCATCCTGCAGGTTTCGCTGTACATGTAACTGTGACAAACAAACGCCAACCTCGTTATGCTTACTCTATTTCTCGTTCAGGTCTTGTTACGATGTTCGACCTTAACACTCCGGGACAACAAAAAATAGCAGAGTGTCAAGTTGGTTCAGACTCCCGTGGTCTTGCAGTATCTCCAGATGGTAAATACCTTATGGCTGGAAACTATGTTCCAGGTGGAGCAATTTTAATGAATGCTATGACACTCGAACCACTAAAAGTTTACCCTACTTCATCTGTCATAAATATGGATGGTGATATCGGTTCATCTCGTGTAGCAGGTGTTTATGACACTCCATATGGTCCATATATTGCATTTGCGCTTAAAGATGCAGGGCATGTATATATCGTAGATTACTCGAAACCAAACTATCCAATTGTAGGAGATATTCCAAATATTGGTAAAATTCTACATGATGGTTTTGAGAATGAAGGAAAAGAGATAGGTCGTTACTTGATGCAGGCATCACAAGGTTCTGATGTCATGGGCGTTGTTGATTTTAAAACAAAATCTTTAGTTGCTAAAGTTTACACAGGTCCAGGTTCTAAACCGCACCCAGGTCAAGGTTCTAGCTGGTACAATGACAGATATGGGCAACTCTATGCTACCAACAGTATGAATGTCGGTGATGTGGTCGTCTGGGATAAAAACTGGGATGTGGTTGCACATATTAGAACTGCCGGTGGTGGTCTCTTTGTCGGTACAAGTGAACATACTCCATTTATCTGGTCAGATAACGTGCTTGGAGGTCCTGCAAACTGGAATAAAATGTACCTTATAAACAAGCAAACGCTAGAAACAGATAGAATCATCACTGTAGGCACAAAAAAAGGTACTGTTACGGATCCTGTTACACATAAAGTTCTCTATAGCTGGAAAGTACCAACTGTTAAAGATAAAAAAGGTAAAGTTGTAATTCCTCGTATTTTACACGCTGAGCCTGCAAATCATGGTCACTGGACAATGATTTCTGAATGGAATGCCGGTCGCATCGGTATCTATGAAGCAAAAACAGGAAAATTTGTTAAATACATCAAAGGTTTAACAACTCCGACATTTACTTACTCAATTGAGCACCGCCAATCTATTCCGGGTGCATAAATTGCTTCTATCTTTCCCCTACTTGGGAAAGATAGCTTTCTTCTCCCGCATTGACTTAAATCAATCAATTTTTCATTAACATTACTTATAATCGTTATATATATTTAATTCTAATACAAAGATTTACTATGAAAAAGAGTTCTCTTTTCGTTTTATTACTATGTGCTCCCCTGTTTGCAAATAATCATGCAGATGGCAAAAAAGTATTCGAAACCTACTGCTGGGGATGCCACCATCAAACAGCTATGGCTTTTGGCCCGCCTTTTAGTCAGATTGCGGCAAAAAGGACGAAAGCGGAAATAGAAGCCTATATAGCTTCTCCAAAATCAATGTACGAAGCATTTGGGTACAAAAGAACAGTTATGACACAACTGCATCTTACGCCAAAAGAGCTTGACACAATCAGTGACTATATTCTTTCATACAAAGGTAAAAAATAATGTTTCGTTTATCAAACCTCATATCTTCTGTTGTAGAAGAGAAAAAAGAGAGAGTTCTTGATGGTTCTATCGCTATTTGGAACTTTACAAACAGATGCAACTTATCTTGTTTGCACTGCTATTCAAAATCCACACTCGATGAAGTAGATACGCTCACGACAGAGCAAATAAAAAAAACAATCCTTGAAATGAAAGAAAATGGTGTAAAGTTCATCATATTCTCAGGTGGTGAGCCACTTACGCGTAAAGATTTGTTTGAGATTGCAGATTTTTGTAAAGAACATGGCATCATTACCTACCTCTCAAGCAACGGTCTCTACTTCACTCACAGTAATATCAAACGAATTACCGATACTTTTAACTATGTAGGTGTGAGTATAGACGGTGATGAGGCCACACATGACTATTTTCGTGGTCTCAAAGGTGCTTTTAAAGAGACACTCAAAGCAGTACTACTAGCAAATGAGACCGGTGCGAAAGTTGGCATCCGTTTTACCATGACAAAAGAAACCATTGGCTCACTAGAGTATATTTTTGATTTGGCAGAGAAGCACAACATTCCTAAAATATATGTCTCACATCTTGTCTACTCCGGTCGCGGGCTTGATAACCTGAAAATGGACCTCTCTAAAGAGCAGCGCCGAAAAGCAGTTGCGTTTATACTCGACAAAGCTTTTGAATATTATGAAACAGGACGTGACATAGAGATAGTCACGGGTAATATGGAGATGGATGCTGTGATGTTTTTAAATAAATTTGCACAAAAGTATCCGCATCTTAAAGATAAAATGAGAGAAAGGCTTGTAAAATGGGGAGGAAATTCTGCAGGACGTAAGCTGCTCAACATTAATAGTGAGGGTGATGTGCGACCTGACCCATTTTTCCCGCTCATTTTGGGAAATATTATCAATCAAGACTTTTCAGATATTTGGAAAGGTGGTAAACTTCTTGATGAGTTACGTATCTATCCTAGAATGCAGATAAGCGGTATTTGCCATGAATGTAAACACATAGACATCTGTAATGGTGGTTCGCGCGCAAGAGCATATGCCATCACAGGTGATTTGTGGAGTGAAGACCCATCATGTTATTTAACTAAAGAAGAGAGAAGGTAACTAAAATGCTAAAAAAAATTCTATATACACTAACGATCGTTGCATCACTATTTGCATCTTTAAATGCACAAGCAAAGCATGAAAAAGTTTTTGTAGTCGAGAGAGAAAGCTCCTCTGTAGCTGTCATAGAAGATGGTCTACCACGTAATCATATGCAAAATATGCACAACATGAACCACGGTGTTATGAAGTTTTATGGAACAGACGGGTATTTAATTTCTCGTGATGGTTACATCATGAAGTTTGACCCTGTAAGTGAGAAAAAAATCACTGAGTATAAAACAAGTAAAAGTGCCATTGGTTTTGTCATAGACAAAAATTATGTTGCCGTTGCAAACTATGATGACAAGAGTGTCGATATTTTAACACGTGACTTGAAACTTATTCAAAAACTCAAAACAGGTTCACGTAATGTAGGGATTAAGATATACAAAAATTATCTTATTTTCTCTGAAATGGACAATGATACCATTGCTGTTTATAAGGATATGAATAAAGGTAAAGGTCAACCGAACTTCAAACTCTACAAAGAGTTCAGAAATGTCGGTGTAATGCCTTTTGATGCAATGATTACCGGAGATAAATACATTAACGGCTTTTTTCAAAGTCCTTGGTTTGGTGTTGTTGACCTTAAAACAATGAAATTTGAAAAGATACAACTCAAACTCGATGACAGAAAACCAGTACTCAAAGTACCACACTTTGGTTTTTGGTCTATAGGTGGCGGGAAAATCTTCATTCCTGCAGTTGGTGACAACAAAGTATTTGCTTACACACCTGACTTTAAATTCATTAAAGCCATTAAGACAGAAGGTCTTCCTGTCTTTACAGCCCTTTCACCTAACAAAAGATACCTTGCTGTAACTTTTAGCGGAAAAAAATTCCCTGTAATTCAGATCATAGATACAAAAACACTCAAAGTCATCAAAAGATTTGAGTTTAATGGAAAAGTACTCCATCTTAGATGGTCAAATGTAAGACCAGAACTTTTTGTCTCCGTCAATGATGCAAATAAAGTAGTAGTAATAGACACAAAGGGTTGGTGGGTTAAAAGAGAGATCTTTACTATCAAAAAACCATCGGGAATATTTCTTTATGAGGAAGGTAAATAATGTCACAAGTATATTTAACAGGAGCAGGTCCTGGAGATATAGAACTTCTTACACTCAAAGCGCATAGAGTCATCACTGAGGCAGATGTCATAATATATGACCGTTTAGCAAATCCTGAAATTTTAGAGATGGCAAAAGATGGCTGTGAGTTTGTCTATGTAGGAAAAGAAGATGGCAGACACACTCTACCTCAAGATGAGATAAACGAAGTCATCTACCAAAATGCACTTAAACACGATGTTGTGGTGCGTTTAAAAGGTGGTGACCCTTTTGTTTTTGGTCGTGGTGGTGAAGAGGGAGCTTATTTACATAAACGGGGCATAAACTATGAGATTATTCCCGGTATTACTTCTGCTATTAGTGTGCCTGCATATGCCGGTATTCCGGTAACGCATCGTGGTGTGGCTGTCAGTTTTCGTGTTGTTACCGGTCATGAGTCACCAAACAAAGAGGTCTCTCAAATTCCATGGGAAAACTTTAAAACAGATGACACCATCGTTTTTTTAATGGGGCTGCATAACCTTTCAAAAATATCTTCAAAACTTATAGAGATCGGTAAACCAAAAAATTACCCTTGTGCTGTCATATCGAAAGGAACAACAAAGGAGCAAAGTGTTGTTGTTGGGACACTCGAAGATATTGTAGAAAAAGCCAGAGGAGTTTCTACCCCTGCGTTGATAATAGTAGGACACGTTGTTGAACTACGTGAACAGCTCAAGTGGTTTGGAGAAAACTAATCTTTTTTAGCAGCTTCTATCTCTTGGAGAAGCAGCTCAGCCTCTTTATCGCCACTCTTTGCATTTATTTGCAACCAATAACGCGCTTTTTTAAAATCCATCAACTGCATATAGATACGCCCTATATTTGCAATGGCTCTTTTGTGTCCATTTTCTGCCGCTTTTTCAAGCCACTGTGCGCTTTTTTTGATGTTTTGTTTGACACCATCACCCTGATAATACATTAAAGCAAGATTGTACTGCGCATTACTTATATTATTTTCTGCAGCTACATGCAGAGGTTTTAACGCTGCTTTATAGTCCCCTTTTGCGAGATATGTCATTGCTAAATCGTACTCTTTGTAAGCCACTTCATCTCCAAAGAGTGAAAATACAACAAAAAGCAGAAGGAGCAATGGTTTTTTCACAAAATCATCCTATACATAGTAGAGTAAAATCGAAAGAGTCAAAGCAAAAAGAAACGTAACTGACACCATCACTACCCTCTTTTTTTCTTCAGATATAGCGTACTTTTTTTCCAAGTAATTACTTGCTACTATTCCTGGATAGATTGAGAAAAGAAACATAGGGAAAGTCATGACCAAAATGATTACAATATCGTGCATATTCATACAAATCCAATAAATTTAAACGCTTTTTATAATTATTATTATATCATATAAACTATTTGGAACAGACATAATAAAGGGGTTTTAAATGAAAAGAAAGATTTTACAGACCATGCTCATTTTGGCATCGACTATCGTTGTCACAGCATGTAGTACAATACCAAGAGTGGACGGGGATGTCAAGCAACAGAATTATGTAAAAATTGAAAAAAGAATACCTTTAAAAGAGATTCACGATCTCATTGCACAAGCGGGAGAAGATGCAGGGTGGCGTATCACTAAGTTTAAAGAAAATGCACTTATTGCAGAGAAATTTGATGGGGATGAAAGCAAAGCGATCACTATTGATTTTTCCACTACATCATTTCATCTTACGCCTCAAGATAATGAACTTGAGAGCATCATTGAAGAAAAACTCAACCATTAAAGGATAATTTTGGATTTTTTTAAATACATACATGCAGTAGGTACTGGTCCTAAGGGAAACAGGGATTTGAGCTTTGATGAAGCCAAAGATATGATGACGCAGATTTTAGACCAGAGTATACCAAGTGAGCAGATAGCGGCATTTTTGCTTGGATGGAGGCTTAAACCAGAAACAACTGAAGAGTTTCGCGGTGCTTTGGCAGCTTGTGATGAAAATATTCAAACACAAAAGGTGGAAAACTCCATAGAGCTTGGATATCCATTTGATGGAAAGGCGAAAAATCCTTACATTTTTCCACTCGTTGCAAAGGTTCTTGAGCAAGAGGAGTTAAATCTCATCATCATCGGTGATGAAAAGCAGCCTGCAAAAAATGGTATAACAATTAAAGATATAGTCTCGCATATTGACCTAAACGCAGCAACACACTATTTTGACAGAAAGGAGTTTTTCAACAAACTCCATAAACTTACCGATGTTCGGAATAAACTTGGACTGCGTTCAGGATTTAACACCATTGAAAAGCTTCCGGGTGTTGCAAAGAGTGAGTATGCCATTACAGGAGTTTTTCACAAGCCGTATGTCAAAAAATATGCTGAAATTTTTGGTGAACGATACAAAAAGTTTGCACTTATTCAAGGGAATGAAGGTACACCAGAACTCTTTAGTAAAGGACGTTTATGGATTGTTCAAGAAAAGCAGACACAGGAGTACATTATTGACCCTGCTTATTATGGTATCAATTACAAAAAGTCTTGGGATGCCATCACACTTGAAGATTCTCTTGAACAGCTTCAAAATCCATCTGATGAATATCTGAAACTTGCTCGTCTAAACGCAGCTGTGTATCTTTTTATCACTGAAAATGCGCAAGACATTAATGAAGCCTATGAGCGGGTAAAAGATACTACTTTTTAAAAGAAAAGTGGTATCTTTTTCTCGCTCTCCTATGTCAGAGCGGGAATATATTTCACTAAATTCCAAAAAATTTATGCAGCCACTCTCTCTCTTGTTTCGTTTGAATAAATATTTTTGTAACCGTCTGATTGTTATCACCTAAGACTATAACATCATTTGCGACAACTTTAAGGTGTTTTCTTCCCCACTGTTTGTCTAAATCATCCATTCTATAGAGTGCATCAGCTGCGTTTGGCTTCTCTTTTTCACCTGTTTTTGTGTTTACTATGGTAAGTCCACCCATTCTCTTTTCAAATTTATACGGACTGTATACTTTTATCTCTTTATAAATTCTGTCCGCTTTTGCATCAGGTGTCGCTTTTTGAATTGCAATAAATCCTAATGCAAAAAATGCAAACAGTAATCCAAGAAAAAATCCTTTTTTAACATTCATCTACTTACTCCAACTTTCAATATATTTTTTTGCTTTTTCATCAAGCATTTTCATTCTCTCTTTTCCTTTTGGCAGACGCTTACGCAGCTCACGCATCTCTTTTAAAAATCCACCGATACTCTCA
>Ga0256829_1001818_pt1 | contig 16823 bp, 11 predicted proteins | sample 131447metaG_FD_185979 | JGI IMG/M metagenome (GOLD analysis project Ga0256829, IMG submission 185979) | Hydrothermal vent microbial communities from Lau Basin, Pacific Ocean - 131-447 | ecosystem: Environmental > Aquatic > Marine > Hydrothermal vents | place: Pacific Ocean: Lau Basin | collected...
CACCCCCATCCCCTCCCCGCATGCGGGGAGGGGAGCCAGGGGAGGGGTATGGCAAAGGCACAGCGCATCAAGACGCATGGAGGGCACCCCAGCGTAGGCAGTTACAAAAAATCTGTGTTTTCCGGTAACTGCTCAGCCCTGGCAGGGAATCCACAGATTTCACAGATGGGCACAGAAAACACAGAATGGCTCTTTGCGCCATTTGCCTTCCTTTGCGTCTTTGCGTTACCCTCTTTTTATGCTTCTGGGTGCGCATCGCGGGCAGGCCGAGCAGTTACCTCCGAACACGCTCACCCCGGCGGTGCAACCCCGGGCCACCGATAGAAATTCCCCCCATGGCACCCGCGGCATAAACGAAATCATGGCCGACTACCTCTTTCTCGGTGCGCTCAACCGCGATTTCATCCTTCCCGTGCAAGGCAAGCCGCTGCTGGACGTGCCCGGCGGGGGAGTGCTCTACGCCGCGGCGGGAGCGGCGCTTTGGGGCGGCAGCGTCGGCCTGGTGGCGCGCGTCGGCGAAGACTTCCCCCGCACCTGGCTGGACGCTTTCCGGCAACGCGGCTGGAGCACCGCCGGCATCAAAATTCTGCCCCAACCGCTGGATGCCCGCAGAGTGCTCATCTACAACCCCGATGGCAGCCTGAGCGCCGAACAGCCCGCTGCCGCTTTTGCACGCCGCGGCATCGCCTTCCCGCGCGAACTGCTGAACTACGCCCCCCGCCCGCTGCGCCGCACCGACCTGGACCGGCCCACCCCCGCCACCCTGCGCCTGGCCGACCTGCCCCCCGGCTTTGCCGAAGCACGCGCCGCCCACTTCTGCCCCCACGACTTCCTCACCCACCACCTGCTGCCGGCCACCTTGCGTACTGCCGGGGTGCCCTTCACCACGCTTTCGCCTCATGCGGCCTACATGTCCCCGCTGTTCATCCAGCGCATTCCGCCGTTAGTACATGGCCTTACGGCCGTGCTCACCACCGAGGCTGCGCTCACCGCCCTCTTTCGGGAACACACCGCCGACCTTTGGGACATGGCCGCGACCATCGGCAACTGGCAGGTGAATCTCGTGGTCATCCGCCGCGCCGACGGCGAAACACGCCTTTACGAAAGCCGCACCCGCCGCCGCTGGGTGGTGCCCGGCGGCCCGGCCGAGGTAGCCGACCCCACCGGCGCCGACGACGCCTTCGCCGGCGCCTTCCTGGTGGCCTATCGGGAAACCCTGGATCCGCTGCAGGCCACAGTACGGGGCGCGGCCACAGCGCGCATCGCCGCCGAAACCCGCGGCGTCTTCGCCCTGGCCGACACGCTCCCCGCCCTCCTCCATGCCCGCGCCGAGGCGCTGGCACGAGATGTCCGGCAGGTGTAACCCATGCCCTCCCTGCTTTCCAGGGTCATAGACCTGGCCGTCGCCATCCAGCAAATTCCTGCGCCGACGGGAGAAGAAAGCGCCCGCGCGGCCTTTATGCGCCAGCGCTTCGCCGCCGAAGGGCTGGCCGTGGAAACCGACACGGTGGGGAACGTGTACGCCCGCCTGCCGGGCGCCCACCCCGATGCACGCCCCGTTATCCTTTCTGCACACCTTGACACCGTTTTCCCGGCCGACACCCCCCTCACGGTGCGGCGCGACGCCGACCGCATTGCCGGGCCGGGCATCGGCGATAACAGCGTGGCCCTCGCCGCCCTGTTCGGCCTGATATGGCGCCTGCAGGAAACCCATCGCCGCCTGCCGGCCGACCTCTGGCTGGTCGCCAACGTCGGCGAAGAGGGGTTAGGCAACCTCAAAGGCATGAAAGCCGTGGCGGCGCGTTTTGGCCACCAGCCGCGCGCCTACATCGTGCTGGAAGGGCTGGGGCTGGGGTGGGTCTACCGGCAGGCGTTGGCCGTGCGCCGTTATGCCCTCACCGTCCGCACAGCAGGGGGGCATGCCTGGGCCAACGCCGGCACGCCTTCCGCCATTCATGTGCTGGCCGCGCTCATTGCCCGGCTGGAAGCCCAGCCCCGCCCGCGGGAAACCTCGCTCAACGTCGGCACCTTCCACGGCGGCATTTCGGTCAACACCATTGCTCCCGAAGCCCGCGCCGAAATAGACCTGCGCGCCGTCCGCCGCGACGCCCTTGCCGCGCTCGCCCAACGGCTGGAAACCGAAGTTCAGCGCGCCCGCCGGCGCGGGGTGGCCATCACCTGCACGCCCATCGGCGACCGCCCGGGAGGCGAAATTCCCGCCGGGCATCCTCTGGTCCGGGCCGCGCTGGCGGCATTGCGCCGGCATGGGCTCACCGGGCGCACCGCGGTGGCTTCCACCGACGCCAACGTGCCTCTGAGCCGGGGCTACGCCGCCATCTGCCTGGGGCTGACGACCGGCGGCGGAGCGCACACTTTGGGGGAATTCATCCGCATCCGGCCGCTGGCCACCGGCCTTGCCGTGCTGCACGAAACGGCCGAAGCGGCCTGTCGTTTGTAAGGCCGCCGGAGGCCGGGTCAGTAACTGTTCAGCCCACCTGCGATGAAAACGTCAAGGCACACAGGAGCCCCAAAGGTTACAACGGCGGAACGCCAAGAGCGCAAAGGGAACAAAGACGCAAAGTCAACTTCTGTGTTTTCTGCGACGCTTTTGGGCTTTCTGGGGTTGCAATCGGTGCGAATCTGTGGAATCTGCGTAATCTGCGGTTTCTCCTTGCCTGGGCTGAACAGATACCACGGTCAAAAGAACGCGGCCCTGCAGCGCAATTTGGGAGACGTTTGCCCTGATGACCCGGCCTGCCAGAATTGACAAAACGTGCCCGCGCGCGGTATGCTTGGGAGTGCCCCCGAGCGGGTCCGGCGCGGCAACGCCCTCCGAACCGGGTCAGGTCCGAGAGGAAGCAGCCCTAAGGAGGTTCCGTTGGGTGCCGCCGGGGCGCCTGTTCGGGGGCGTAAAAGCAAAACGAACACAGCGGCTTCCGTATCAGGAAGCCGCTGTGTTTTGCAGGGGAAGCAGGGGCTCAGTCGTTATTGCCGCCGCCTTCTCCGCCGCCGCCACCGGGCATCCCCGTGGGGGTCGGCATAGGGGGCATCATCGTATCGGTGGGTTCAGGGGTAGCGTTCGGCGGTTCTACCGTGTCGGTGGGCTCAGGGGTCGGCATAGGGGGCATCATCGTATCGGTGGGTTCAGGGGTAGCGTTCGGCGGTTCTACCGTGTCGGTGGGTTCCGGGGTGCCGTTGGGCGGCATCATCGTGTCGGTGGGCTCCGGGGTGCCGTTGGGCGGCATCATCGTGTCGGTGGGCTCCGGGGTGCCGTTGGGCGGCATCATCGTGTCAGTGGGCTCCGGCGTCATGGTCGCGCCCGCCTCCATGAGGTTGATGACTTTGGCATTCAGGCTGCCGTCTGCCTGCACCTCGGCCACCACCATCACCTGGCTGCCGATGGCGATCTGACCATGCTGTTTGGTCTCTTCAGTGATGTTCACCGTCTTGCCGGAGATGACCCACTGGTTGCCGTTTTGGGCTTCCACCGCGCCCTGGAAGGTTACTTTTTCACCACTGCCGCCGGGCTGGCCGTTTTCGGGGGTAACGACTTCGGCCTGCACAACAATGGTCTGACCGTTGGCGTCCACATAGCCGTGCACTTCCACCGTATCACCTACCTGCACCTGGCCTTTCACTTTGGCATCGGATGCGATGGTCACGGTTTGGCCGTTCACAACCCAGGTGTTGCCGGTGATGCTTTCCACCGCGCCCTTGAGGCTGAAAATTTCGCCTTGCGGTTGCGGCTCGGGCGTACCTGTGCCTTCGCCGGGCTGCGCCGAGGGTTCGGGGGTGCTGTTATCCGCGGTTTGCCGGGCATTCGCATCTGCATGTTGCCGGGCCTCGGCATAGGCTTTCATGGCCCGCGCCTGGGCTTCTTCGGTGCGCTGCAATGCGGCTTCCAGCGCCGGTTTGGCATGTTCATCGGCGTGCGTCACAGCCTCCTGCAATTTCTGGGCAGCCACGCTGGTCATCACGGCCACCCTGGCAGCGGCGTCGGCATCACCTTGCCTGGCCAGTTGGGTCGCGACCTGCTCTGCGGCCTGCAGGTGCTCTTGCATGTTCTGGGCCACCTGGGGCACCAGGTTGGTGCGTCCCTGCGCCACCAGCGCCTGCGCCTCGGCTGCGCGTTCCTGCGCAAATTCCAGATGCAGTTCGGCTTTTGCTTGCGGGCTGGTCGTGACGGCCAGTTCGGCCTTCTCAACCACCGTTTTCACCGGATACAACGTGCTTCCCGGCAAAGCGTCCTGAGACGCATAGGCTGCGGCGGCGCCGCCGCCAAAAACGACGCTGATCGCCATCAGCGCGGCTACTAAAATATTGACCATTTTCAAGGCCTCCTTCCGAAGTGGGGGTTTTGGCTGAATCCACTTCTTGAGACGCCAAAACAGCCCCAAGGATACGGCCTGTGGAGGCAATTTTTCGGGTTTCATTTCCGATGCCATTTGCAGAAACCGCGCCCGCCCTTCTGCCGCTCGCTGCGGGTCGCGGGGCGGGATACGGTTCAAGGCATCCAGGTGTTTCCGCAAACGGGGATCCAATTCATCCATGGGACTCCTCCTCCAAAACCCTACGCAAGGCTGCCAGGGCGCGGTGCTGCAAGGCTTTCACAGCGCCAACGGGTTTCTGCATGGCCTCGGCAACTTCTTTCAGCGACCATGCTTCCAGGAAGCGCAGCACAACCACCTGACGCTGCTCTGGCGTAAGCAGCCGCAAAGCGGCCCGAACGCGTTGCTGCTCTTCCTGCAGAAGCACCCGGCTGCTCAGAGCAGGGTCCTCGCTACTCAAGGCGTAGGCCAGATCGTCCACGTTGGCCTCCGGCGGCGGCTGGCGACGGTAGTAGTCGGTAATCCAGTTGTGCGCCACCCGGTAGAGATACGCCTTGAGGTGAGTTTCCGGCCCACCACCGTTGCGCAGCGCCTGCAAAAAGCGGGCAAAGGTTTCGGCCACGCATTCCTCGGCAACCGCATGGTCGCCCAAAAGGCGCATGGCGTAACGGTACAGTAACGGGCTGTAAGTGTCATAGATGGCCGTCAGAGCGTCCATATCCCAGGCACGCGCGGCAGCCAGCAAATGAGCCTCGTTGTTTGCAGCCATAGGCTTTCCTACTTTCTATGACGCCCCACAGGGCAAAAGGATACGGCTAATCCGATGGTACGATAAGCACAAAATCATAAGGCCGGCGAGGGTCGTACCGAATCACCCGCCGATGGGGGAAGGCCGCCCGGACGCGGGCGTCGGCGCGCGGGCCGCGGCTCCACACGAAGATGAACGGCGTGGTGAGCCAGGGGTCTTCCAGCGTGAGCAGCGCGCCGTAGGGCATCCAGCGGGCGGTGTGCACCAAAACCACGGCGGGCGTGAGCGCCTGGGCTTCCGGCGTGAGGAAAGGCGCCAGCCGTTCGCGGCTGATGCCGTAGAGGCCGTGCATCATTTGCAGGCGGGGCGGCAAATACCAGCGGGCGTTGGCCGTCACCAGCAAGGCCAGCAACCCCATCACCACCGCTCCTCGCAGAAAGGCCGCCCGCCCCGGCCGCGCCCGCCCGGCGGCCTTCCCCCGCCGCAGCGGCCAGCCCGCCAGCCAGAACACCCCCGCCGCCGTCAGCAGGGTGAGGCTGTACAACCCCTCGTAATAATACCGCGGCCCGAACAGCCAGGCCCCCACCCAATACGCCATATACACCAGCACCAGCGCCGGGAACACGGCCAGCACCGGCCAGGAAAGCGTCTTCCGCCGCACGGCCCACAGCCCAAAGGGCAAAAACAGCCACGAAACCCGCCCCCAGCCGAACAAATCGCCCATGCCCACCTGCAGGCTAAATCTGGTGTTGATCCAGGCAAGGTGCAGCGTGTGGCCGTAGCGCCCGTGCCCCGGCCCAAAGCCAATTTTATCGTAAGGCCACCAGAGGGTGTAAGGGTTCCGCAGCGGGTTGCCGGTAAGCGCCCATTGCCAGACAAAATGCAATGAAGCCACGCCCGCGGCCATCGCTCCCACGGCGAGCACGGCCTTCCGCTGCCGGGGTGCGCCGCGCCACAGCAGCCAAAGGCCGTGGAAGGCAAACGGCAGCGCCACCCCCACCGCCGTCCACGGGCGGGCGAGCGCCAGCGCCCCAAGCGTCGCCCCTGCCAGCCAGGGCAGGAAGCCGGGGGCCCGCGGGCGGTCTTCCCGCATCAGGCGCAGCCAGAAAAGCGCAAACGCGGCGCTCAGCACCAGCCCCAAAGGGTGGGAAAGCAACGAACCGCTGTTCAGCCAGAAAAACGGGGAAGTCAGCGTCAGCGCCGCCGCCAGCACCCCCACCTCGGGCCGCCAGAGTGCCTCCCCCAGCCGAAAGGTCAGCCACACCGCCAGCCCGGCCAGCAGGGCATTGGCGCACGCCGCGCACCCCAGCCGCATCGCCAGCCCCAGCACCACCGGCCACCCCAAAGGGTACTTGCCAAAGCGCCGCCCGTGCCGGTCCACCACAAAGGGCACCAGAAAACTTTGCGGGTCGCCGGGGGGGCTGGGCACGGTCAACTGGCCGCGGGAAGCCACCTCGGCCTGCCACCAGTAGGCGATTTCGTCTTCCAGATGAGGCAGCCGCTCGTAGATGTGCGCTGAAACCCACAGCGAACCGGCCACGGCCAGCACACTGAGCACCAGCGCCACTGCCTCCCAACGGTAGCGGCTGAGAAAACGCTTCGCGGCCCTCAGGAACGCCATCTCACGCCCTGCTGCCTCGTCTCGTCATCCCGCGCCCACCGCCCGCAGGGCATCCAGCACCGCGGCGTGCAGCACGCCGTTGGTTGCCACCACCCCGCGGTTGGCTTCCAGCCGCCGCCCACGCCCGAAATCCAGCGGGCGGCCCTCCAGATCAGTCACGGTGCCACCGGCTTCCTGCACCACCAGCGCCCCGGCGGCCTGGTCCCAGATCTTTTCCCGATAATCGGGGCGATCGGCGGTGGGCAGGCGCAGATACACCTCCGCGCCCCCGGCGGCGAGCACGGCATATTTGGCCTGGCTATCCATCCGTACCGGCTCGGCGGCACTGCCCAGCGCCCGCGTCACAGCGTCAATCTGCGCCCCGTTGGTATGGGCATTTTCGTAGGAACGCAACACCCGCGCCCGCGCGGGGTCAGTTTCCGGCGAAACCCGCAGGCGCTGCCATGCCGTGGGAGCATCCAGCGCTGCCAACCACGCCCCCGCCCCGCGCACGGCCACCGTCAGGCAGCCCGCCGCGCCAGTGAGCGCGAGTTCCGGACAGGCCAGCGCGCCCACCTGCACCTCGCCGTCTTCCACCAGCGCGAAGGCCACGGCATATTGCCCGCCCCGCAGGAAGCCCTTGGTGCCGTCAATGGGGTCCAGCACCCAAAAGCGCCCTTCCGCGGGCGCTGCGCCGCGGTCAATCCAGCCAAGCACGGCCTCATCATCCAGAGCGGGAAGCACCGTGCGGACATAAGCCGCCACCCGGGCCGCCACCGCGGCGTGGTCGGCGGTGCGCAGGGCCGTGGCGGCCTCCTCGGCCACCAGCGGCTCATCGGGGAAGGCTTTCCCCAGCAGTGCCGCCACCACCGCCTGGGCGGCAAAATCGGCCACCGTCACCGGCGAGCGGTCGGCTTTGGCGAACGCGTCGGCGGCCAAATCGCGCTGGATACGGCGCACCAGCAGCCCGGCCTGCCGCGCCGCGGCGGCAGCGAAACAGGCTTCTGCCCGCCGGGCCTGCAGCGGAAAGGTTTCACAAGGGAAATCAAAAGTCAAAACATGCTCCTTTGGCAAAGCGGGAACGTCACTGTTCAGCCTCGGCAAGGGGGAACCGCAGATGACGCAGATTCCGCAGAAAAAAAAACATCCACCGGGTTTTCTCTTTGGCGTGCGGCGACGAGTCGCCGCTTTCCAAAGCGGTGCCCAGGCACCGCACTCCAAAAAGCGCTTGCAAAGGGAAATACGCTCCCCGTGTTCTCTGTGTGGGCATTTACAGACACAGGGCTACCCGCAGCGCTTCTGGGTAGGTCATTACGATTAGTGCCGATTGGAAACACAGAAGAACCACGGAAAACACAGAATTTTACTTTGCGTCTTTGCTTTCTTTGCGCCCTTTGCGTTACGCTTTGCGCCCTTTGCGTTACGCTTTGCGCCCTTTGCGTTACGCTTTGCGCCCTTTGCGTTACGCTTTGCGCCCTTTGCGTTACACTTCGCGCCCTTTGCCTCCTTTGAATTTCCTCTGCGTCTCTGTACTCCTCTTGCGCCTCGGCGCGCCCCTCACAAGCGGGCTGAATCGTTAAGCGAGGCCGGCGAATGGCGAACGGCGAACCGCAGGGCGGCTACGCCCGATCTTCCAGGGCCGCCACGCCGGGCAGCACCTTGCCTTCCAGCATTTCCAGCGAAGCGCCGCCGCCGGTGCTCAGATGGGTGATTTTGTCGGCCAGGCCGCTCTGATGAATCGCCGCCACCGAATCGCCGCCGCCCACGATGCTCACGGCCCCGCTTTCGGCCACCGCTTTGGCAATGCCGAACGTGCCTTCCGCAAACGGCGGCAGTTCGAACACACCCATGGGGCCGTTCCACACCACCGTGTGCGCCGCGCGGATGACTTCCCCAAACGCCTGCACGGTCTCAGGGCCGATATCCAGCACCCGCCACCCGGCAGGTACATCGCCCACGGGCACCACGCGCCGGGTCGCGTCGGCGGCAAAGGCGTCGGCCAGCACCACATCCACCGGCAGGTGCAGTTTGCCGCCAGCCTCGGCCAGCAGGGCTTTGGCGGTTTCCAGGGCGTCGGCTTCCACCAGCGAATCGCCCATCTGGAAGCCCTGGGCGGCGAAAAAGGTGTTCGCCATGCCGCCGCCAATGAGGATGGCATCGGCCTTGCCGAGCAAATTGCGAATGACGCCGATTTTGTCGCTGATTTTCGCCCCGCCCAAGATGGCGACAAACGGCCGCTGCGAGGCTTCCAGCGCCTGGCCGAGATAGCGGAGTTCCTTTTCCATCAGGAAACCGGCCACCGCGGGCAAATCGTGCGCCACGCCCACGGTGGAAGCGTGCGCCCGGTGCGCCGAGCCAAAGGCGTCGTTGACGAACAGGTCGCAGCCCGCGGCCAGTTGGCGGGCAAACGCGAGGTCGTTTTTCTTTTCTTCGGGGTGGAAGCGGGTGTTTTCCAGCAGCAGCACGCCGCCAGGCTGCAAAACGGCCTTGGCGGAAACCGCCGGCGCGCCCACGCAATCTTCGGCAAAGGCCACCGGCAGCCCCAGCAGGTCGCTCAGGTGGGAAGCCACCGGCCGCAGGGAAAGTTCCGGCACCCGCTTGCCCTTTGGCCGCCCCAGGTGCGACATCAGCACCACGGCGGCACCCTGCTGCAAGAGGTATTCTATCGTGGGAATGGCCGCCCGAATGCGGCTGTCGTCGGCCACCCTGCCGTCTTTCAACGGGACGTTGAAATCCACCCGCACGAGCACCTTTTTGCCGGCGACTTCCACATCGCGCACGGTTTTCTTGTTGAACATGGCTGCCTCCTCCAGGGGGATGGCGAATTGCGCCCCCCATTCTACCGCGTCCGCAGGGAGGCGGCAACGGCGGTTTTGCGACCGGGGGCGCGCCAATGTTGGTCTCTGTTCGGCTCCGAAAAGGAAAACCACAGATGACGCAGATTCCGCAGAAAAACATCCACCGGTTTCGCCATTCCCTGCCCCAATCGCCGTGATGGCAATCCCGGGTATATGTTCGCACCGCCCTTTCCTTTGGCACCGCCTGGCGAATTTGGGGTTATACTTGGCACCAGCGCCTTCGCGCGATCGGGTGCAGGCAAATGTTGTAGAAGCGTTGTTTCGCCCTCACCCCACTTTGGCTCGCTGCGCTCGCCGTTTCTCCCCTCTCCCAGTGGGAGAGGGGAGAAAGCCGCCCCCTGAGCGAAGCCGAAGGGGGCGGCTTGAGGGGTGAGGGCGTTTCCGCAACCCGGTGGGTATTTCTACAGATTTTGCATGCACCCCGCGCGCCCCTTCTGCCCATGAGCACAAAACACCTCCGCCTGCCTTACATGCCCGGTCTGGACGGCCTGCGCGCCGTGGCCGTGCTCGCCGTGATGGCTTACCACGCCAACCTGCCGCTGAGCGATGGCGGCTTCCTGGGCGTGGAAGTCTTCTTCGTGCTTTCCGGCTACCTCATCACTTCGCTGCTGCTGCTGGACTGGCTGGACGATGGCCGGCTGAACTACGGCAATTTCTGGCTGCGGCGCGCCCGCCGCCTGCTCCCTGCGCTGTGGCTGCTTCTGCTGCTGGTGCCCGTCATGGCGCGCCTGGTCGCTCCCGACGCCCTCTTCCGCCTGCGGGAAGACGTCCCCGCCGCGCTGGCCTATGTCACCAACTGGGTTTACATCCTCCGCAAGATTTCCTACTTTGAACAGTTCGGCCGCCCGCCGTTGTTGCGGCACCTGTGGTCGCTGGCGGTGGAAGAGCAGTTTTACCTCACCTGGCCGCTCATCTTCACCGCGCTGATGGCCGCGGGCGGCGACTTCCGACGCCCCAAACGCCTGTTGAAGCGCTTTACCCTCGCTGCAGTGGTGCTGGCGCTGGCCTCGGCTGCGTGGCGCGCTTACCTTTATGTGCCTTACACCGACCCTTCGCGCCCCTACTACGGCACCGACACGCGCGCCGCGGCCATCCTTTTCGGGGCAGCCTTTGCCGCGCTCTGGCGTCCCCACCGCGTGCGGGAAAACGCCGCCCTGCGCGCCCGCACCCGCCGCCTCGCCGAAGCCCTCGGCTGGGGCGGCCTGGCCGGGCTGCTGGTCATCTTTGCCCGCGTCAACGATTACACCCCCTTCCTCTACTACGGCGGCTTTCTGCTGGTGGACGCTGCCACGCTGGCCGTCGTTTTCGCCGTCGCCCACCCCGACACCACCTTCGGAAAACTGCTCGGGCACCCTGTGCCGCGCTGGGTGGGGCTGCGAAGTTACGGCATCTACATCTGGCACTGGCCGATTTTCGCCGTGCTGCGCCCCGGCGAAGACTGGCAGGCCCCCCTCGCCGCGGCGGTGGTGGTGCAGTTCGCCCTCACCTTCGCCGTGGCCGAAGCCAGTTACCGCTGGCTGGAACACCCCATCCGCAAGCAGGGCTTCAAGGCCTGGTGGGGCGGTCTGCGCCGCCGGTGGACGCAGCGGCCTTCGCTCGCCCCGCTGACTGCGGGCGTTTTTCTCGCCCTGCTGGCGGCCAACGTGCAGGGGCTGGTGCAGGCCAAACCAGCGCCCTTGCCGGAAGCCGCCGCAAGCGCGGCCCCTGCGGCTTTTCCCACCCCCACAGCCTTCCCCAGCCCTACAATCACGCCCCGCCCCGCCACCGCCGTAGCCGCCGCCCTTCCCACAGCCGCTGCCACCGCCTTCCCCAGCCCCGTTGCCGCGCCTTCCCCCACCCTGCGCCCCGGCCCAAGCCTCACCGTCATCGGCGATTCGGTGCTGCAATCGGCCGTCACCTTCAAATTCTGGCAGCCGTGGGGCAAGCAGGTAATCGTGGACGCCAAACCCGGCCGCAAGATGAGCGACCTCGCCACCCTCATCCCAGAACTGGCCGCCAAAGGCCAACTGGCGCCCGTGGTCGTTATCCATCTGGGCACCAACTACCCCTTTGCCCCGGAAACCTTAGACGACGCCATGAAAACCCTGCTCGCCCACGGCGTCACCACCGTGTTTTTCGTCAACATCCGCCGCCCCGTGCGCTGGGAAGATTTCGTCAACAAGCGCATTCGGGAAGGCGTGGGGCGCTGGCCGCAGGCGCACCTGATTGACTGGCACGCCCTGGCGCTGCAACACCCCGAATGGTTTGTGGAAGACCACATCCACCTGCGCTATTACGGCACGCAGGCCTATGTAAACTTCATCATGGCGCAGGTCGGCAAAGTGCTGGGAAAGCCCATCCCCACAGCCACGGCCACACCCTGACCAAAAACGGCGCTTCCCGTGACGGAAAGCGCCGTGTAACCATAGGGCGGGATGCCATCCCGCCCTACATACGGACTTACGGCATCGGCAGGGCTTCCAGTTGCTCCACCCAGCGGCGGATGAGGCCAAAGCCGCCTTCCCAAAACGCCGCCTGGGTGACATCCACACCGGCTTCCTGCAAAATTTGCATCGGCGGCTTGGAGCCGCCCGCGGCGAGCAAGTCCAGATAGCGGGGGATGAACGCCTCGCCTTCCTCTTGGTAACGCTGGTAAAGCGAAAGCACCAGCAGTTGCCCGAAGGCATAAGAATACACATAGAACGGCGCGTGGTAAATGTGCGGGATGGAGACCCACTCCCAGCGGAATTCGTCGCCGATTTCCACCGCATCGCCGAACTGGTCGCGCAGGTTTTCCATGTAGGCGTCGGCCAGGGCGTTGACCGATGCGCCCTGCTGCACCATGTCGTGCGCCTGCTTCTCAAACATGGCAAAATAAGCCTGCCGCATGATGGTGGCGTAGTTGTCATCCACCTGGCGGAAGAGCAAATCGCGGCGCACGGCCTCGTCGGTTTCCTGCTCCAGCAGCATATCCACCAGCAGCATCTCGCCAAAGGTGGAAGCCGTCTCGGCGAGGGGCAGGATGGCGTGCTGGGTAAAGGCGGTGTGGTGGGAAGCCAGCAGGGAGTGGACGGCGTGGCCGAGTTCGTGGGCTAAGGTGGCGGCGTCGTCGGGACGCCCCTGAAAACTGACCAGCACCCACGGCGTCAGGTCAGGCGTAATCGTGGAGCAGAACGCTCCGCCGCTCTTGCCCTTGCGTACTTCGCTATCCAGGTGGTTTTCGGCCAGAATCCTCTCGGCGAGTTCCGCCATCTTGGGGTTGAAACGGCGGTAAGCCGCCAGCACCATCTCCACCGCCTGGCCGAAGTCGTAGGTCTTGTCGGACTTCGCCACGGGGGCATAAATGTCGTAGCGGCGCAGGCGTTCCATGCCCAGCCAGCGCGCCTTCAGGCGGAAGAAGCGGCGGAAGACCTCAGCGTTTTCCCGCGCCACATCCAGCAGGGTGTCCACCACCTCATCGGGCAGGTGGTTGGCGAGGTTACGCACCGCAATGGGGCTGGAAAACTTGCGCAGCATGACGTTCTCGTTGTACCAGTCGCGCACCACGTTCTGGTAAATCTGCCCCAGAATGGCGCCGTCGTTGCCGTAAACGCGATAGAGTTCCTTGTAAGCGGCGGCGCGCAGGTCGGCGTCGTGGTGGCGGGCGTAAACCATCAACTCGCCGCGGGTGAGTTCCTTTGTTTCGCCGTCCACTACGAGTTTGAAGGTGTAGCGGTTGGTGATGGCGCTGTAAAGGGTGATGAGCGCCATCGCGCCGGTGGTGTCCTTCAGGTTGATGACCTTTTCCTCGGCTTCGGAAAGGGTGTGCGGGCGGTAAAGGCGCATCTTTTCCAGGTAATAGCGGTAATCGCCGGAAACCGCCATCAGGCGTTCGGCGTTCTCGTCGTCCAGCGCCTTCCACCAGAGTTCAAAGAACAGCAGGCGGTTCTGCAGGCCCGCCATGCGCTGCCGCACCTGGCCGAGCAGGTTTTGGGCTTCCTCATCCTGCGTGTTTTCGGAAAAGCGCAGGTGAGCATAGCCGTAAATACGGTTAGCGAGGCGGTCAATGGCTTCCATGCGCTGCATCAGGTCCAGGAATGCCTCGACGGGGATGTCGGGGCGCAGCGCCTCGCGACGGGCTTCCACTTCGGCCACCATGGCGTCGAGTTGGCCGAAAGCCGCCAAGGCGGCCTGGGGAGATTCAAACAGGTCGTTCAGGCTCCAACGGGTTTGAGCATAGGCAGTCACGGGAACCCTCCAAAAAGGGAATGGGGAAGTGAACAGTGTTCGGTGAACGGTGCACTGTTCACCGCACGTTGAAACGGATGTGCAGAATGTCGCCGTCCTGGACGACGTAGTCCTTGCCTTCCAGGCGGAGTTTGCCTTCCTTGCGGGCAGCGGCCATGCTGCCGAGGGCCATCAGGTCGTCATAGGAAATCACCTCGGCGCGGATGAAACCCTTTTGCAGGTCGGTGTGAATCACGCCCGCGGCTTCGGGGGCTTTCGCGCCGCGGCGCACCGTCCACGCCCGCACTTCGTCTTCGCCCACGGTGAAGAACGAAATCAGCCCCAGCAATTCATACGAAAGGCGGATGACCCGATTCAGGCCGGGCTCCACGATGCCGTATTCGGCGAGGAACATCTCGGCATCGTCGGGCGGCAGTTGGGCAATTTCCATCTCCAGTTTGCCCATCAGCGCAGCCACCGCACTGCGCTTGTGGGGGTAGTCCAGCGCCGGGGCTTCCTGCCCCTCGCCGAGGTTGAACAAGATTAGCAGCGGCTTGCGGGAGAGAAAGCCAAAACCGGCCAGCAGTTTTTCTTCGGCGGGGGTGAGTTCCACGTCCCGCAGAGGGGTTTCAGCAGAAAGGGCTTCGTGGAGTTTGTGGAACAGCGCCTGCTCCTGCTCCACCTGCTTGCGGTCGCGGGCGCTCTTCTTCCATTCCTCTTCCAGCCGCTCCAGTTTGCGCTCCACGGCAATCAGGTCGTTGAGCAGGAATTCGGCGTCCATCGCGGCCACATCGCGCCGCGGGTCCACGCTGCCCATGGGGTGCGGCACGCTGTCGCTCTCAAAGCAGCGCACGACGTGCACCAGCCCGTCCATCTGGGTGAGTTGGTTGAGCAGCGGGCCGGAAATATCGCCGCCGGCCTTGCCTTCCAGTCCGGCGATGTCGGCATAGGTGACTTTGGCGTAAATCGTGCGGCGGGGGTTGAACATGGCCGAAAGGGCGTCTACCCGCGGGTCGGGCACGTCTACCACGGCGGTATGCACCTCAAAGCGCCCGCCGCTCATGGTGAGGGGGGCGTTCCCGCGGGTGAGGGCGTTGAAAACGGTGGTCTTTCCGCTCTGGGAAAGGCCGATGATGCCTAAGCGCATGAACGACTCCGTGTACAGTGTTCCGTGCACAGTGAACAGTGTATGGCGCTCCGCTCACTGAACACCGTTCACCGTGCACCAATTCAGAATTATTGACCTTCGCCGCCAATCCGATTATACTTGACCGTGCGTGCCGAAGTGGCGGAATTGGCAGACGCGACGGACTCAAAATCCGTTGGGGCTTACACCCCGTGTGGGTTCGACTCCCACCTTCGGCACCAAAAAGGCGGCTGGCAGCCGCCTTTCTCTTTTTAAGCCGCAACGCTTGGGCTGAGTCACTGTTCAGGTGGCCACAAAAAAAGCATCCACCGATTTCACAGATTAGCACAGAAACAGCGTGCTTCGTGAAGCGTTACTTCGCCAATTCGTAGAATCTGCAACAACGCTTTGCGCTCTTTGCCTTCTTTGCGCACTTTGCGTTACCTCTTTGACAGCCCTGGCGTCCCTCTCTGCGCCTCTGCGCTACCTAAAGCCCCAGGCGGGATTCGAACCCGCGACCCACCGCTTAGGAGGCGGTTGCTCTATCCCCTGAGCTACTGGGGCGCTCACTGGCGGAAGGAATTATACCATCGCGCGCCCAGAGGCACCCAAAAACATCGGCAAAAGCCGCCTGGAGCACATCCAGCACGGCTTCCCGCGGCGGGAGGGGCTGCACCAGGTCGGCCAGGTTCGCCACAGCATAGCCGCGCAGGCCGCAGCCCACGATGCCCGCCCAGTGTGCGGGGTTGGTCGCGAGGTTGAGGGCAAAGCCGTGCTGCGAAATGCCGCGGGCATCCACTTTGACGCCGATGGCGGCGATCTTGCCGGGCGCGCCGTCGGGCAGGCGTACCCACACGCCCGTCATGCCCTCCATGCGGAAGCCCTTGACGCCAAAAGCAGCCAGGGTGCGGATGAGAACGGCTTCCAGGCGGCGCAGGTAGCCGACATAATCGCCCGCGGGCAAGCGCAGCCGCCCGCCGGCGTCGGGGCGGGGTTGCCCCAACGGCAGCAGCGGGTAGCCCACCACCTGCCCCGGCCCATGATAGGTCACGTCGCCGCCGCGGTCGCTCCACACCACCTCAATGCCCCGCCGCCGTGCGCCTTCCTCGCCCCACAGCAGGTTAGCAGGGTCGCCGCGCCGCCCGAAGGTGAAGGTCGGCGGGTGGGAAAGCAGCAGCAGAGCGGGCGGGTGCTCTCCTGCGGCAATGCGGGAAGCCAGCGCCCGCTGGCGCGCCCAGGCTTCCCGGTAAGGCACTTCGCCCCAGCGGTAGCAGCGGCAAACCTGCGGCGTCAATGCATCCCTCCGGCAAACAGCAGCCCCAGCACGAAGGGCAATGCGATGCCCAACGCCCACGAAATGAGAGAGAAAATGCCGAGATAGGCCAGAATCAGCCACATCCCGGTGGGGCGGCCCGGGGTCGGGCGCTTGCCCAACGCGAGGTCGTGCAGCAATTTCGGAGCAGTGCGCCGTGCGTGGGGGCCATGCAGCCACAGCCAGCGGTCGTCCTCCCGCGGCAGCATGATGCGTTCCCCTTCAAAGGCCGCGAGCCAGCGCTGCCAGGCAGGGGAAAGCGCAAGCCACGCATCTTCGCCCAACACCACGGCGCCAAAAGTCTCCCCGGTGGGCGGCGCATCGGCCACGGTGTGCGCCGCCACAGTCGGGCCTTCCCCTTCAGCCTGCAACGCTTCCAGCCAGGGAGCATCGGGTGTAGCCGAGAGCACCAGCACCCGAAAAGCCCGCACCCGCGCTTCGCTGCGGGCAGCATCGGCGCGGCGGTCTTCCCAGAGCAGGCGGGCATGGTAAATCAACACGGCAGCAGCCCAGAGGGTCATGCCCAGGGCAAAGACAAAGCCGCGGCCGTGAAAATGAGCACCCAGCAGCGCCCGCAGCACTTCGAAGGTAGCGCCGGTGGCAAAGCCCATGGCGGCCATCAAAGCCACAAAGAGCACGAAGTAGAGGTAAGCACGGCGCAACAGG
>Ga0256829_1001819_pt1 | contig 16821 bp, 15 predicted proteins | sample 131447metaG_FD_185979 | JGI IMG/M metagenome (GOLD analysis project Ga0256829, IMG submission 185979) | Hydrothermal vent microbial communities from Lau Basin, Pacific Ocean - 131-447 | ecosystem: Environmental > Aquatic > Marine > Hydrothermal vents | place: Pacific Ocean: Lau Basin | collected...
ACTACGGCGTTTAATACCATGAACTATATACCCTTTTTTTAGTAAAAACTCTGCTAGGTATGAACCATCTTGTCCAGTTATCCCTGTTATTAGGGCTACTTTTTTTTCTTGCATTTTAATTTTCCTTTTTGATAAATTGTTTTATTTTAGATATGTTTTTAATAATCAGCGAATATATACCACCAACACCATTCTTTCTCAAAGCTCTTAAATCTTCTTGAGATTTTAGCATAATGTTTTTAAGACTTTTATTACTCTCTCCTCCAACTCTCATTTTATACAACACTTGAGGGATATACTTCACTGTTATACCAGCACTCAACACTCTAAGCATAAAGTCATAATCTCCTGCTATCTTAAAACTCAAATCAAAGTTTCCATACTTTTCATACACTTCTTTTTTTAAGATAAGAGTAGGATGAGCAGGCATCCATCCTTGTTTTAGTAAAGAACTCTCAAAATCTTTACTTTTCCAGTATCGCAGTACTTTTGAAGTATCACTCTTAGGTGTATATATCAAGTCTCCATATACTCCATCTAAATTATCATCAGACTCAAACTGCTTTATAATCTCTTCAATGCTATTGCTATTAGCATATAAATCATCACTATGTAAAAATGCTATAAGATCACCAGTAGCTAAAGACAATCCTTTATTTAAACCATCATAGATACCCTTGTCTTTTTCACTCACAAATGTACTTATCTTATTTCCATAGCTTTGTACTATCTCTACTGTTCCATCACTACTAGCACCATCTACTATAATGTACTCAATGTTTTTATATGTTTGGGATAGAACTGAGTCTATTGCATCTCTTATAGTCTCTTTATTATTCCAGACTACTGTTATTATTGATATTTTCATATTAAATTAAGTCATTATCAATAATTTGACAAATTGTATGCCCAAAAAGTATATGCATCTCTTGTATTCTAGGTGTATTATCAGATGGAACAATTAAATTTATATCACATATACTATTCATTAAACCACCATCTCGACCACTAAATCCTATAGTTTTACACCTCATAGCTTTACCCACTAAAAAAGCATTAATCACATTTTGACTATTTCCACTCGTGCTTATACCAATAAGTAAATCGCCCTTATTTGCTAAACTTTCTACTTGTCTATCAAATATCTTATCATAACCATAATCATTTCCAATTGCAGTTAATGCACTTGTGTCTGTGGTAAGTGCTATTCCTGCTAAACCTTTTCTTTCTACTTTATATCTTCCAGTTAGTTCAGCTGCGATATGTTGAGCATCGGCAGCACTTCCACCATTTCCAAAAAGTAAAATTTTATTTCCATTTTTTAAAGTATCTACTGCTAACTTACTTGCAATCACTAAATTATTTTCCATAGTTTTCATAACTAACTCTATTGTTTCTAAGTGAGAAGCAAATTCTTCTTTAATTACTGTTATCATCAATCAACTCCATATTTATAAATTTTTGTTTAATTTTATCTTTAATAGTATCAGTCTCATAAACTTTTATATAAAAATCTTCTGCTATATTTGGTGGTAAAAAATCATCATTATCTCTATAAAAAAAGATAAAATAATTTCTTTTTAAGTAGTAAGCTAAATGTATTAAAAAAGAATCACCACCTATATATAAATCACATTTTCCTATTAATTGTTTTACATCACTCAGTGTTGTATTTGTTAAATAGTGAGTAACATTATCTTGAAATTCTTGATATTTTTTTTCTATATCTATCAAATAGATTTCATAATTTTTACTTTTTAGTAATTTTAATAAATAATGTAATTCATCCTTATTAATATTTTTTAATTCTACTCTAGTAAGTGGATTTATGACTATAATTCTTGGATTTTTTAATTGTAAGTTATAATTATTTAGATTTGTTTTTTTATGATAAATATTCTCTATAAGTTCTTTTCTATTACTATATATTTTTGAATTTTGAATATTTGGAGTAGATATTTTAATTTTTGTAAAAAATGCTATTAAAGCAGTTCTAAAATCTTCTTTTTCAAAAACAAGTTCATCAATATCATTTTTTTTTATAAAATTAATAAACTTATAAAAATCAATTAAAGATTTAAAAATACCTTGCTTTTTTATATCATAAAATGCTGGAATATCTTCAAATACTATTTTAATATTTAACTTATTTTCTATATTTATCAATCTAGCAATATTTAAAGTATGTTTAGTTCCTAATATATTGACTTTACTATCAAGTTGTTCTAGTAACGATAAAGAGATTAAATTGTCTCCTAAAGCCAATAAACTTACATAATATTTCTTCATCTATCGCTCTTTTAAATCATATATCATTTTCATAAAAGCTGTATAATAAGCAAAACTATCATAACCTTTTGCAATACCTTTTGAAACTTTAGAACCATTTACAAGTAATTCTGTATCTAACTGTTCATAGTAATTAAAAGCATCAACTAAACTATTGCTTGAAATTTTATCAAGTACAACTCCATTGATATTATTTCTTACTATATCTACTGTAGCACCTACTGTTTTTGTTGTAATAAGATTCATACCACATGCTGCTGCTTCACATACTACAGTTCCCCAATGGTCTTCTCGACTAATAAGTAAAAATACTTTTGCATTGTTCATCTTCTCTACAACTTTATGAGGTTGGGTAAAGCCCTCAAAAATCACTCCATCACCATTACATATATTTTTCAGTTCACCACTACCTAAAATTCTAAGATTCCAAGATCCACCATTTTTTCGATATGTACTAAACGCATCCATAAGAATATCTACAGATTTTCTTATGTTTAATTGCCCTACATATAAAAATTCATTTTCTCTTTGTTCTATAGGGTTTGTATCTTTATATATTTCTTCATATGCACCATAATTACCTACATATATTTTATCTTCAGGCATACCTAAAAACTTCATAAGCTTTTGACCCTCACGACCTGGTACAAAAGCAGCATCAAAATACTTATTTAAAAACAGTCTAAAGTAAATTGCACCAACTTTTTGTCTGAGATTATTTTTAAAATGATTATCAACTACTACTATAACTTTAGCACCATTTTTAGTTTTGATAAAATTATCATACTGCAGCCAACCTTTATGAGCCCAAGCAGTATGCATTACAAAATTTCTATCATCAAATTCATCTTTTCTATCATATATATCATTTGGATTATCTAACCAAATTATCTCATGACTCAAAATCTTTTCTAAATTCTCAAATGGAACGACTGGTTTTGTAGCGGTAATAATAATATTACCTTTGAAATGCTTAATAACTTGAGTAAGCAACAATCCACAAGCAGGAAAACCTTCCCAAAAAACTATAGGTTTAATTTTTAACATATTTTTTTAACCTTTTTTAAAATTTTATATAAGTACTATCAAACAGCATTAACTTTCTTTTCCTTTTTTATAAATAAGCTCGGTACAATAAAATAAGCCAATATAAAACTAAACATTAAAGGCAAATGAAATCCATATCCAGGAGCTAATATAAAAAGCATAGATGCCGTTTGTGCATTTTTACTAACATTTGCATTTGTGACAATGATACTTAGTGCAATAGTATTTACAATTACCCCACTACTTATAGAAAATAGAGGTGCTAACCAACCAAAATCTACAAACTCTGCAGTAAACATGCCAAATGAAGGAGTATGACCAGTAGCAGCAAGACCTGGCATATACATCTCTACTAATCTTGTTGAACCAAAAGCAAATGGTTTATCAGGATAAATTGCTCTTGGTACATAACTCCAAAATCCACTTAAACTTATCGAACCATAAGTATGTTTTAAAGTACCATTAGCATAATCTGTAAAGACTTTATTTGCATAGTACATAAAATCAAAATATGACTTCACTCTTGTCAAAAAATCCTGAGAAGCTCCAAACTGTCCAAATAATTTAAGCATTAATATAACTAAAAATAGACCAACTACCACAATTTGCCATTTTTTTATTTTTTTACCACTCCAAAGATATATTAAAAATGACTTTATAAAAACATCTAAGATTAATTTTTTTGATCCCGTAAAAAACATTAAAAGTGTAAAAAATAAGATCTTTTTAATAGTAATCTCTCTTTTAATTGCAACGATGTAAAACAATACGGAAACAGAAGTGATATAAAAAACCCAAATACTTCCAAACCCTTCTCTAAAAGCTTGATAACCTAATCTTGGATTTGTAAAAAATATACCATTTGAATGAATTACCAAAATAGAAAAGAAAAAAATAGCTGATAAGAATACAGCGATAGCTAATTTACTAGGTTTTTTTAAAAACTGAATATTTAGCTGATTGCTTGTCGGCATAAAAGATATACTTGCCCAATAAAATAAAAATATCAATATATAGTATATAGTAGCTAATATAAGATAATTAAACATTGGTCCATCAAAAAGTTCTGGCGCAAAAAGAGCAGGTATAACAATCGTACTTAATGGCTGAAGGTTTAGTAATAATATTGCAAAAACTAAAAGTTTTTTATGTTTTACCTTTTTATGATATGCGAGCAATATAGGAGATATTGCAAATAATATTATTAAAATCAGTAAAAAAGTAATCATTTAGTTATTTAACTGCCCATTTACCTTTGATAACATTCATCATAATATCTTTACCTTTAAGTAAAAATGCCATATTAAACTCAAATCCAGGTTTATTCATTTCTAGTCTTAATTTTGCAGGAAGCTGTAAAATTCTTAACAATTTACTATGCCCAACTTTTTTGCCATCTACAGTATAGTCACCATTGGCAATTCTTTTATATGATGGTAGAGTATCTGCATAAGTAGCTAGATAATTACCCCAAATAATTGCTCCTTTTTTAGACTTTGGTTCTAAAGTACCTTTTGCTATCATCTCACCAGCTTTTGTGCCTGAATCTACTATGTAAGATATATCCATTTTACTAAAAGTGGTATCTCCTATTTGTATAACAACTTTACCAGCATAACAAGCTTCAACTCCTATAGTTGAAGCAAAATTAACTACATAATCAGATTTAAACATCAAAGCATAAGTATCTTTTTTTGACATAGGATTTTCTACTACTATATGCTTATACTTTTTTTCAAGGTTTAAATATCTATCTAAAACATTCTCAGCCGTATTTGCTTGATTTGGGTGCATTTTAACCACAAGTATATACTTATCTTCATCTAATACATTTGCAACTTTTTCTATCTCTTCTACTTGGTCTTCAGGAACAAAACCATCCCACTCTTTCCCTATGAATTTATACTCATCATCTGTTGTAGGGTAGATTGCTACTATGATTTTATTTGTATCTACAATAGCATTTGGTAACATACCTGATTCTTGATTTTTCGTATAAACTGGGTCTCCGGTATCTTCATTTTTAGCTTTTTTACCAAAAAAAATCTCTGCGTTTTTTATAGCTTTTTCTTCATCCTCTTCATAGCACTTAATAGCTCTTCTTGTATTACCATCTATAGAGTGTATAAGTTCATTGATAAATACTACTTCATGAAGTGATTTTTTTACTTCTACTAGACCATAGCCTGCATCACTATCTCTTGTCGCTTCAAGTACAGGTTTTACCTCTCCAAAACGACCATTAAACATAAATACAAAATCATATTTACTTGTCTTTATTTCGTCTTTAAAATAGTTATACAACTGTTTAGCACTAAAAAGCATCTTATTATGAAAGCTTTTCCAGTTATCATTTAACTGTTCATAACTTTGAGCTTTTACAGCCGATGCCATAGAGGACATAACCCCCAATTCTAAAGACTGATTTATCCTGTCATCTACGCTATCACTCACATTATTTAACTTTATAAACTTTACATCAACTTTATCTTTGACATCATTTATAGCATCCATAGCTCTAAATTTACAAAATATACAAACAGATTTACTATGTAAAGAATTAGCCGTACAAGATTGAATCTCACCATCACAGACATAAGCAGTGATTTTATTGCCATGACTGAGCAAATCCTTTACAGCAGATATATGCAACTCTAAAGGTGGAGAGCCTAAAGCATTATTGAAATATACTGCTATATTTTTGTTTTTAATATTTTCTTTATATTGTATATTTTTTATATTATTTCGCATTATATCCACTTCTCTTGTTCAATATACTCTTTTGTAATTTCAATTAATTTTGGTGAAATAAAATCTTTATCATTAAAAACTTTTGGGAATTTATAAAATAAATTGCCAAATAGCTTATCTTTAAATCCAGATAAACCTTGTCTTTGATAAAGTTCAATCCTATGTTTCATTGCACTTACAAACCTATTTGGTTTTTTTAATAATTGTTCAAATACATTATCTTTAATTTGTTTAAAATAAATATTTTTAGATACATAACATACATCATCAAACTTGTGAATATTAAATTCTTTTGGAAAACTAAATTTATTATCTAAACCAAGCATATGTTTTTTCTTTATATCATAAATTAAATTACTTGATTTCATCTTTGCATTAAAATTATTATTAACCGAATTTACAAGCATAACTGCCAAATGTTTTGGTCCAAAAGGTACTGTCCTAGGAAATGATATATATTTAGGCAACATTTCTGCTACCCCCCCCATATATGCAATATGATTAAAACTAAAATTATACAAATGTTCCATATATAAACTATCTTGCCATCTAATAAAATTTTTAGCATTTGGAACTTCTATATATAAAATAGCATTAGTCTTAAGAACTTTTTTAATTTTATTAATAAATTCTTGTGGATTTTGCATATGTTCTAAAGCTTGTACTACAGTTACTACATCAAATTTTTTATTTTTATTCTTTTCAATAAATTCTTCAAGCGTTAGATTTAATACAGGTAAACCCTCTTTTTGTCCAACTTCAGCACGAGATATATCTGGCTCAAGACCTATAGAGTCAAATCCTAAATTTATAAACTCTTTTAAACCTCTACCTGGTCCTGTACCTATATCTAAATGTGTCATGCCTTTTGTAACTCTTTTTAGATTATTAGCAATAGCTCTATATCGTATTTTTCTTCTAATTTCTACCATTTTTGACATACCTAGTATATCATTTGATTCACCAGTTTTATTTCTTGTATTCCAAGCACTTACAAACCAAGAAAATTTAGGTACTTTTGATCTCCAAACCAATCCACAATCATTACAAATAGTAGTTTGTAATATTTGTAAATTATTATAATTTACATTACCCAAAATTTCATTATTATCATTATTACATATAAGACATTTTTGCTTTACATGTAAATCATCATTATCTATTTTCCAATTTGTTATTTTATTCATTTACCATCTCCTTGTAAGTTCCTATTTTTTTAATTCTACCATTTTCTAGTTCTACTATCTTATCACACTCTTTTAAAGTACTTAATCTATGAGCTATGATTAAGATAGTATAATCTTTATCTAAATTATAGATATTTTCCATCACTTTTTCTTCTGTTGCAGTATCTAATGCACTTGTAGCTTCATCAAGTACTATTAATGAGGAATCTTTATATATACATCTTGCAATTCCTACTCTTTGTCTTTGTCCTCCTGATAGTTTAGAACCTCTCTCTCCTAAATTTTCTGTGTAACCATCTGCTTTTTCTTTTATAAAATCATCTAAACAAGCAACTTTGGAAGCATTTACTACATTTACTTTATCTATATTTTTCATTTCACTGCCAAAAGCTATATTTTGATAAAAATCACTATCTTGTATATAGATATTTTGTGGTACATGAGCAATATGCTGATACCAAGATATACTATTATTCTGTGTAAGCTTTTGATTATCTATAAGAATATCACCATCTGTTGGCATTAATAACCCCATAATAATATCTATTAAAGTACTTTTGCCACTTCCTGTGCTACCAATAAAACCTATTTTTTCACCTTTGTTGATTATTAGATTTATATTATTTAAAATTAAGTTATCGGAATTTGGATATCGAAAAGAGATATTTTTCAATTCTATTTGACTATCAAAAACAACATTTTTATTTATTAAATTTATTTTTTCTTTTGATGATGAAAGTAATTTTAAAACATCTATTAATGATTGTTTGTTACCTTCTATATTTGCCCAACTACGGTAGGCTTGTTGAGCAATTGGTAAAATTCTCTGAAGCGCTATAGCAACTGTTATAAATGTAGGTAATACCATAGCTTTAGGAATTATATGATTAATAAATACAAAATAATAAGATAATACAATGATAAATACTATGCTAATTGTCTCAATTAAATACCTAGGTGCTTGAGCTACAACAATATTAGATGATTGACATTTTCTAAGATTTTTATCTATTAAATTGTATTTTTCTATAAAATAATCAAATGAGTTATTAATTATAACATCTTGGATTCCACCTACACTTTCTTGCACAAGTTGCACTTGTTGATCTTGCATAGATGATATTTCAATACTATTTTCTTTTAACCTTTTTTTAAAATATAGAGTCACTAAACTATAAATAATAACTAATCCTAACATCAACAAAAGTGTTAATTGGTAATTAACAAATAAAAAGACTGTTGAAATTATAAAAAACATGATTAAAGCTGATACAAACATAACAGAAGGAAAAATCAAACTCTGAATAACTGTATTGATTTTTGAAACTAATTTAGAAATGTCTTCACTGCTATTTATATTTTTATGCTCTATATAAGGTCGATATAAAATATTATGATAGGCTTTCACACTTAAACTACTACCAAGTAAAAATGAAAAATTTGCACTTATTTTTATAGAATAAATTCTTACAACAGTAGATAATACTGTAACTATTATAAAAATAACTACTATAGGAAAAATTATTTGCGTTGCTTCATAAATATTAAAATAATTAGTAATATTAGTAATTATATCATATTCCATTAATTTAGAAGGATTTATCAGAACTGTAATGAGAGGTATAACCATACCTATAGAAAAAACTTCTAAAAATGAACTAAGAATAGTTAAAATAGTTACAAGTAAAAATCTTTTTTTATCTTTAATTGTAAGATTTAACCATAATATTTTGATTAGTTTATTCACTTATTAATTTCCCATGACCAAGAGAATCCAATTCTAACTCTTTTGCTCTTTTGATATATACTTTTTTTAAATCATCATTATCTATTATACTTTTAGCACTTGCTATCACATTATTGCTCTCTTCCCATACATCAGTTGCATCAATAGGTCTAGGCATAATATCTTTAAATAATTCAGCAAATCCATGTATTTTATGAGATGAACTAGCTATTGGGATACAAGGACAGCCAACTTTAGTAGTAAAGATTAGATGATGATAACGACCAGAAAATAAAAATTTGGCTTTGCTTAATATTCCCATAATATCTCTATAATCAAAATCAGCACCTATAAAAATAGAGTCTGTATCTTTAGCAACATCTTTTAGTATCTGATCTTCAACATCTTTTGCTAAAAGTACAGCATTTGGAACTATCTTTTTTAATTCATTTATTATATATACAAGTGAAGATTTACTTCTGCTTCTTCTATAGTCCATAGGCAACATACTTAAACTAAAACAAAAAAAATCTTTATCCAAAAAATTTAACTTCTTAACTTTATCTTTTAATAGTAAGTTATCTACATTTAGTGAAAATACAGAATCAGGATACATTTTGATATTTATAAGTTGAGGATAAAAATCAAAAATATTTTTATATGAATAAGGCTCTCTTACTGCTACACCATCTATAACACTAAATACTTTCTTTATCATAGCTGGTAAAGTAGAATCAACCAATGTAAGAGTTACACTTCCATTTAAAAAATATGCTTTTTTCTTTAGCTTAGTTTTTGTAAACCATAGCATAAATAGACCTTTTATCGCTCCTATATTATCCCGATAGGTACTACCCTCTGCATTAAATACGATAATATCTATATCTTGCATCATATTTATAAAACTTTTAGCACCTTCTCCACCTTTACCACTAAGCCAAAGTTGTGCAATATATTCAAATTCATCTGCTATTTTTGGTAATAGATGAAATTCATCTAAAAATCTTTTTGTAATTCTGCTATGGTCATTAAATAGTTTTCTATTAAAGATAGTAGGTTCCCAAGTATATTTTTTGTGCATATATCTATGAGGTACACCAATAATTTTAAAATCATTTGAAGTATTCTCTAGTATATTTTTAAGACCATCTATACAAGCTTTTATTCCCCAGTTTTCATAACTACTACCATCATTTAAAACTAAAATCTTTTTTTTATTCATATTCTAGATCTCTTTAAATTTTCTATTTTATTTACATCTTCAGTAGTTTGTATAGATCCATGAAGATCATCCACTGCTCTTTCACTTTTAAAATAATCATTATGAGAGTATGTACTATCTAAATCTAGCAATCTACTCTTCTCTTTTTCTACAATACTCTTAATAGCTTGAAATATCTCATCATAATATTTATCAAGTAAACTTTCATATTGTCTAAGTTCATTATTTTTTACAAGCAATTTATATATACCATAACTCATAAACTCATCAGCATAAAATATAAAATCTTCTACATCCTCTTTGATATAGTTTTTTCTAATATTTACAACTTTTATATATATCTTATAAGCAATAAATAATTGTAAATAGATAGGTGAATCTTTATCATCATTAAATATTTCATGAAGTTGATGTCTGCTATCTTCGACAGCAGAAAAACAGTACTCCATCACTTTTGACTTACTACTTCTTGCGATAGTTGGTTTCTCAAAAAATGTAGCATACCAAAATTTTATAACAGTTTCATTTGTAACAGTTTCATGCATTTGCTTACTTAAGCTGTTTTCAAAAGTTTCTCCTCTTTTTGTAAGGTATCCTATGCCATTATTTTCAAATAATTCTTTTGTGTAGTCATTAAATCTTTTTGTACTTATTTTATCTCTAAAGCTTATGGGCGATTGAGTATTTGTAGCATTTGTAATTTTATCTATGAGTTCACTATCTGCTGTTTCATATAGCCTTATCATCACATATACACCCTCAAGTCTTGAAGTATCTCTTTTATATATATCATAAATTACATTTGTAGTTTGTAATCCATTTACAATAACTGGATTTGTTGTCTCTATAGGATAGTATCCAACCATCATCTGTTTTGGCATATTTATTCTATTTGCTATTATTGTGATACCATTATTTAAAAATGGAAAATACTCTGCATCATCGCCTAATAAAGTTTCTCTTATAGAACGATTTGTTTTATTTGTGCCCAAATATCCTCTAATATTATCACTAAAAAGAGTATCTTTAGATTTATTGAGTTTTATTTCTTCATCTATTAATTTACACAATTCAATAGCTTCAAGTCTAAAATTTGCAGCTTTTACATTTAAAAGTGAAAATGATATAAGTGCTTGAGGATCTGTTTTTAGAGATATATTTGATTTTTGAGCTTGAAATGTAAATCTGTTTTGTTTTCGTTTTTTATTGATTGTTATTAGTGATTCTATACGAGCAAACAGATCTTCACTATCTAGTATTTTCAAATCTTCATGAGCCTCTTCATATCTTTGTGCTATTTCTAAGTTTTGATTCTCTTTTTTCCCATTAAATATAAAATACAACTGAACATCAAAATACTCTCCAGCTTGAATCAATGAGATATACTCTTCATGTCTAGCTTTTACTGTATTGTTTAGCCTAAGTCCTGTTAAATTATTTCTAACAAAAATATTTTCATAATTTGAGATAAACTTTGTTAGTTCATTATCTCCTACAGTTGCTTTACTTTTCATTTGAAATATATGTAATATTTTCTCATCATTATCAATATAAATTCCATCAAATCCACCATCATGAGAGCCATTTTTATTTTCTAATGTCGATGCTTCATCATATGCTTCATCAAAACTTATATCTAAAATAGAAGACAAGCAAAGTATCTCAAATGCTAAATCTTTTGATATATCAAATTTACGAGAAATTTTATCTATATATCCATTTATAAAAAGTTCTTTATTCATAATACTATTTCCAATTGCTTTTTCTACACTCTTCAATGTAATCTTTTAATTTTTTCTTAGGTTGCCAACCAAGTGCTTTTGTTTTACTACTTACCACTTCTGCACTCATACGATTTCCTCTTCGCTCAGGTAACATCTCAATCTTTCCATCATACATTTTAGCTACATCTAAAATAGTAAAAGATTCATCACTACCTATACCAAACTCATCACCATAACCATTTTCACCTACAAGTATTAAGCCTGATATAATATCATTTATATGAGTAAAATTTCTTTTCTGAGTCCCCGGAGTTACTATAGTAAGTGATTCTTTATTTTTCATTTTTTCTTTAAAAAGAGCTATCAAAGTTGCATATTTACCTGTTTGTATCTCTCTTTCTCCATAGACATTATAAAAATAAGTAATAGCATATGGCACATTAAACCAAGTCCCATAATTTTGTACAAGCTCTGTATTTGAAGCTTTAGTCCAAGCATAAGGTGATGCACTTCTTCCTAGCCCACCATCTCCAAATTTTGTAGAACTACCTGAATAAAGTATCTTGCAGCCATGCTTTCTAACAAATTCTAAAACTGCAAAAATACCATTTTTATTAAACTTCCAGACTTTTTCAATATCATCAAAACTTTGTTCAACTCTTGAATACTCACCAAGATGATAAACCATATCTGGTACAAAAGTGATTAATTTATCTATGTCTTCTGTTAATCCTTCTATATAAGTTACATTTGGAACATGATTGTCTTTAGAGCCTGTGAAGTAATTATCTAAAGAATACACATCATTATTTTTATCTTGAGCTAATTTTTCACAAAGATGACTTCCAACAAATCCTGCTCCACCTGTTACTAATATCTTTTTCATATAGCTAATATCCTATTTATAAATTCTCTTACTGCACCATCACCACCAGATTTTGAGAGTTTTATTATATTGTGAATTGTTTTTATTTTAGGAAGTGCATTTAATGGACAAGCAGATATTCCTACATGTTCCAGCAACTCTTTACAATTTATATCATCACCAATATATGCCACTTCCTCAAGTTCTATATTTTCTTTTTTACAAATCTCTCTAGCAATATCTAATTTACCTTTGTGTTCTAATCCTTGATAAAGATAATCAATTTTCATCTTTTTTGCACGATTTTCTACTATTTTAGTATTTTCACTTGTAATTATGCCAGTTTTTATACCTGCTTTTCTAAGTAGTTCAAAACCTTTTCCATCGTGAGTATTAAACTTTTTAAACTCTTCGCCATTTTCTCCATAGTACATACCTGCATCTGTAAGTGTTCCATCTACATCTGAAAGAAAAAGTTTTATTTGTTTAGACTCTTTTTTATTAGCTAATAGATGCTTTTGCATCAATTTTTCAGCTATTAGCCAATCATCTTCTTCATCTATTTCAACTGCTGTAAACTCTTCCATTTCATAGATAGCTATTTTACCACTAAGACGATTTTTATCTTTTTGAATATTTTTTATACTATTTATATAAAAAGCTCCATTTTCCATAAGCATACCATTAAAATCTTGTCTTCTAGGACGATTACTAAAATCATAATTAAATGGTGTAGCATCATCATTCCAATAAAATCTTTTTGTTCTTACACAAGTAAGAAGTGAATTAGCATTTTCTTTTTTTAATGTATCTAATGCTCCATCAAAATCTTTAGTTTGAGTAAGTGGTGATGTAGCTTGAACCAGTAAAAATAAATCATTATCTTTAAAATTCTTTTTATCAATAAATTCTAGCATTACGGATTCTGTACTTGCTGTATCATTTGCATTTTTTAAATCTCTATCATAAACTTTTACTTTAGAAAAGTTAAAGCTATTTACTACATCTTTAATCTCTTTACAATCAGTAGCCACATAAACTTCATCAATATTTAAAGAGTTTTGTAGAGCTTGTAAATTCCAATAAACTAGAGGTTTCCCACAAAACTCTTTTATATTTTTAAAAGGTATAGATTTACTTCCACATCTTACAGGTATAAAGGCTATGTTCATTTTTATTTTCTATTCTTTAGTTTATCTCGTTGCACTTGCTCTATAGGAAGTATTTCACTATCTTTATAGTGTAGTGCTTCAAAAGTTGCAGTCAAATCTCTTACTAACTTTTGTAAACCTTGAGGTTCAAGTGAAGCAGCATGATCAGTTCCTTTCCAAGTTCTATCTTTTGTAAAATGTCTCTCTATCCATCTTGCACCTAATGTAAAAGCAGATACATCTAAAGCTACGCCTAGATGATGTCCTGAAAAACCTATCTCATTTACTCTATGCTCATAATTTTCATACAACCAATTTATTTCTAAAAGTGCAACATTTTTTGCGGGAACTGGATAACCAGAAGTACAAGAGTAAATAAGAAGTCGTGATTTAGCTTGATCTTTTTCTTCAAAAAAAGATATTATCTCTTCAACTTCTTCTTTTGTAGTCATACCAATAGACAGTTGTACTTGACCTTTAAACTCATCTCTAAGAACTTTTAACATCTCAAAGTTATTATTACAAGCTGATGGAACTTTTAAAAACTCTGGTTCAAAAGTTATCATCTCTTTTGCACTTGTTACATCCCAAACAGAGGTGCTATAAACTATTCCGATACTATCACAGTAATCTTTTAACTCTTTATTTTGTTCAACATTAAATTCAAGATATTCTCTATGTGCACCATAAGTATCTCCATAAGAATTTGAAGGTACTGGGTGTACTGCATTGTATTGTTCTTCAGTTAAAAGTTCTTTGTTGTTTCTTTTTTGAAATTTAACATAACCTGCACCTGCCTCTTTTGCTAAATCTATCAACTCTTTTGCTATATCCATTTGCCCCATATGATTACAACCTATCTCAGCTATAATTTTTGGTGCTTTATAATCAAATTTAAATGCCATTTTGTCTTTCCTTTTGTTTGTAAATTTATTTTACTCTATTATATTTGTCACTGTATCTGATTATATCGTCTTCACCAAAATATTCACCAAGTTGCACTTCTGAAAATAATATATTTTCATCACTATTATTTATAATCTGATGTTTGCAACCTTTTGGAATATAAATATATTTTCCTGGATATACATCCAATAAAGATTCACCTAGTACAACTTGTCCCCTACCTTTTATAATGACCCAATGTTCTTCTCTCTTTTTATGCTCTTGTAAACTTAATTCACCTTTTGGAAAAACTGTAATAATTTTTGCTTGTGCATGAGAAGTCAGAATAGTACTTTTATAAAAGCCCCAAGGACGATTATAAATTTCGTGTTCAAGCGTTTGATTGTCAAACTGTGAAAAATCATAAGTTAAATCAAAAGGGATATTCTCTAAAAGCATTATATGAAACTGCTTTTTTGTAATAATATTAGTAAGTTTGTTATCTGTATCAATAATTGGTAAAAAATCTATTTTTTCATTTTTAAATAATTCACATATTTCATCAAAAGTTGAATCTATTTTTAAAAATTTAAAATCTTTATTTACTATTTCATTAATTTTATTTTCAATAGTAAAATTATTTAAAAATGCTCTTCTTATATCTCCATCAGTTAATGTAGCATATAATTTTTTTTCATTATCTAGGACAATTAAAAATCTTTTTTTATTATCTTGTAACTTTGTTAATGCATCTTTAATTATACTATTTGTATTTATTAAAACATTAGTCATCTTTCTCTCCATAAAACTCTCTATACCAAGTCACAAACTCACAAATCCCATCTTCAAGTTTAGTATCAGGCTTATACCCAAAGTCATCTATCAACCCACTGACATCAGCATAAGTACTCACTACATCGCCATCTTGCATAGGCATAAAGTTCTTCTCTGCTTTTTTACCTAGTGCATTTTCTATGGTCTCTATGAAAGTCATTAGAGGAAGTGGTGCATTATTTCCGATATTATACAACTTATATGGTGAAGAAGAACTTGAAATCTCTGGATTTTTTGCATCCCACTCTTCATTTGGTGTTGCTGGGTTATCTATGATTTTTATAATTCCATCTACTATGTCATCTATGTAAGTAAAATCTCTACTCATTTTGCCATTGTTAAATACTTTTATAGGTCTATCATTTAGTATAGCATCAGTAAAGAGCATCGGCGCCATATCTGGTCTTCCCCATGGTCCATAGACTGTGAAAAATCTTAGCCCTGTTGTTTGTATGCCATAGAGGTGAGCATAAGTGTGTGCCATCATCTCGTTTGATTTTTTAGTTGCTGCATAGAGGCTTACTTGATGTTCTGTTTTATCTGTTGTTTTAAAGGGTTGTGATTCATTGAGTCCATAGACTGATGAGCTTGAGGCATAGGCTAGGTTTTTTACATTATGGTTACGGCAACCCTCTAAGATGTTTAAAAAGCCTACTACATTACTCTGTATGTATGCATGAGGGTTTTCTAGTGAATATCTTACTCCTGCTTGTGCTGCTAGATTCATCACGGCATCAAACTTTTCTGTTTTGAAGAGATTGTCCATTGCTTCATTGTCGGCTAGATCTAGTTTGTAGAACTTGTGGTTTTTGTATTTTGTTGATTGTATAGGTGAACCTAAAGGATCACATCCGAGGGTGTTTGGATGTGTGGCTTTAGCCTCACCTATTTGGGCATCAATACCTAACTCTTCTAGTCTTCCATATTTTAGGTTTACATCATAGTAGTCATTTATGTTATCTATACCTACTACTTCATCGCCTCTTTCAAGCAATTTTTTTGCTAGGTGGTAGCCTATGAAGCCTGCTGTTCCTGTTACTAGTATTTTCATCTATATGTTCCTCCTATAATTCATTTCTTAAGTATGCAAAAAACTCTTTAGAATACTCTCCATGATTTTCTACTTTATGCGCATCTAAG